>SAMEA3663208__coassemble_28_pt1 | contig 156326 bp, 127 predicted proteins | sample SAMEA3663208__metabat2_high_PE_004 | metagenome-assembled genome bin SAMEA3663208 (sample SAMEA3663208) | pig gut metagenome | biome: pig gut; feature: pig-associated habitat; material: faeces | place: China | collected 2013
AGGGGTGCACACTCTTTGACTCATAATCCCATCCCTCTCCTCCCCACCCTACACATACTACCATCTCCTTACAATAGGGGCGGAAGGCTTGGACTCCCACCCATATGACAGGCAGAGAGGTCGGCAGAGATTAACACTATCATCCATCTGTTATCATTGTCAGCTTCCCTGTCTGCCAATATAAGAATACCGCACACATCTTTATCCTGAATAAATGAAAGATTCATATCTTACCGTCCATTCTGTCTCAGAAGGCCTGTATACAGAGAAGCGCAGCCGTTTCCTTTCTTTTGCCCATCACGTCGAGAACGAGGCAGAGGTACGGGAGATTGTGTCGTCATACCGTCGGCGTTTCTACGATGCCCGACACGTCTGTTACGCATATATTCTTGGTGTTGAAGGTGTTGGCGAGGGAGAAAGGTATCGTATGAACGATGATGGCGAGCCATCATCGACAGCGGGGAAACCAATTCACGGACAGCTTGTCCGCAATGCTCTGACAGATACATTGATAGTTGTAGTCAGGTATTATGGAGGCGTGAATCTTGGGACATCCGGGCTCATTGTGGCATACAGGGAGGCAGCCATGGCAGCCTTGTCGGCAGCAGAGATTGTTGAGCGTATTATAGAGGAGCATATAGACCACAGCTTCACCTACCCATCGATGAATAGTGTCATGCGTGTAGTGAAAGACCTTGGTGCCCGCATCGTGGCACAAGATTTTGGATGCACATGCACCATAACACTCTCCATACGGCGCTCAGAAGCCGAACGTCTGCGCGAAAGGCTACAACGAATATCCTTCGGTGAGGGGGGCGGAGGATAAGAGTTTGGTGGGAGGAAGGCTGCCTCCTGTATTTATTCCATTCCTGCCCAGAAAGCTCTATGATGAGAACGGGGTTATTGGGCAGCCATGCTTATTTGGCATAATCAGACTTTTCATATAATATATTTCCTCGCATTTTCTGTCATACCTATAGTTTCAACAGTATTGCTTACCCATGATACTCACCGTATCGTCAATAGTGTGCCGGGGGGATAAGGTTATTGCCCAGCTGGTGTCTTCCCGTCCTCCTCACCGCTATATTCCTTCCTCTGTCATCATGCCTGTCAGATTTTTTAATTGATTTTGCAGCCATATGAAAGAACAGTATCAAGAAGAGTGTGGCAACAGCATCACCCACCTCATAGGAGCCGTCTTCGCCCTGTCATCCATATGGATGGTATGGCCTGCGGCATCGTTAGGCTGGCAATGGTCCATGGGCGTCATCTTTTTCATTGCGGGCATGTTCCTGATGTTCCTCAGCAGCACCATCTACCATTTCCTTCCTCCAGGACATGCGCGTGGTGTCATGCGCCGTCTTGACCACATAAGCATATACGTCATGATAGCCTGCTCCTACACCCCCATCTGCGTCTCTGTCGTAGGCGGCGTTGTCGGCTGGACAGTCTTCGCCATCCTTTGGGCGGTAGCCATAGGCGGCTCGGTCTACAAGATTGTAGCCATTGGGCGTTATCCGCGTCTCTCCCTCGCCATGTATCTCGTCATGGGTTGGAGCGTCGTCTTCATAGCCAAGCCTGTCTACGACAATCTCTCGCCGCTCTCGCTCCTCCTGCTTCTTGTCGAGGGGCTGATGTACACCACCGGGACATATTTCTACGCCCGCGACACCCGCCGCCACTATCACATGGTATGGCATATCTTCGTCCTCCTCGGAGCCATAGCGCATTGGGGGGCTGTGCTGACTGTCATCATGGGAGAGACAGCCGCCAGGGGATAGCGGAACGGCAGGATGACACGCTCTTTTCCGGAAAGGGACAACAAGAAAACAATATATCAATACGCCAATTATCACATACAATGAGAAACATGTTCAGAACCCTCACACGGCTCGCATCGTATGCCGTGTTAACACTGGCAGTGATAACCTCATGCCAGACCATAGCCGATGAAGACATTACAGACCCCGGGAGACCCTCTGAGACGGGGCGGCACAAGGTGAATGTTGTGACACGCAGCGCGGCTGCCTCGGCCTCACTCGTCTATCCCATAACAGTCAACGCCATATCCCCGACTGGCGATATTGTGGATAGTCAGAAGATAGAATCATCGGCTGACAAGCTCGCCCTCTCCCTCCCCGAGGGCGATTACACTCTCGTGGCGACAGCCGGCGGGAGAAGCTTCCCCGACGGATACTCCACACGCCCCACAATGACGGGCAAGACAGCGGTCAGAGTCTCAGGCTCAGCTGTCAGCGCAAACATTATCATGGGATATGCCGTGTCCAGACTGGACATATCACTCGCAGGGCTCCCGTCGGCTGTCACGGCAGCCACAGTCACCCTCGCTCCGCTCCACGGTGGACTGACAGAGGCGGCAGAATACTCAGGAGAGGGACAAGCCACCATACCTCTCTCGCGCGGCACCGACGGCATATGGACGACAGGGACAGTCTATGTCATGCCATCATCCAAGGCGGAGACTGTCATGACAGTGACCATAAGCAGGGAGGGAGAGGCTGCGACAGCTTACGGCATAGCATACCATGAGGGGCTGAAAGCCGCTGTCCCATACATCTTCAAGGGTGTCTTCTCAGACGACGAGGACGACGGCATCGAGATTACGGGTTCCCTGTCATGCGCTGACTGGGACGATGCCGTGGAGGGAGAGTTCTCCTTCGGTCCGTCAGGCTCTAACGCTTTCGGCGGGAGCACAGGAGGCTCGTCGGATGCCGGTATTATCAATGTCGGGGCGATGCCAGAAGCCGGTGATATCTGTGGCGGACATATCGTCGCCATGGTCGACAACGACGGCAACGCACTGCTCATGAGCACAACAGAATGGGACGGCCTGACATCCGCCTATAACGAGACCGACCCCGATGTGGCGGCAAGAATAGCCGGGAGCTACCAGGAGGACGACATGTCTGAATGGCGCATACCGACAAGCGACGAGGCTGCCAGCCTCATGTCGCGCTGGGGAGGGGAGCAGGCTGATGTCCTTAACGCCACGCTCACCGCAGCGGGGCTCTCTCCGCTGACACTCAAGGAGCAGTCGACGGGCAACAACGCCCGTTACCTATGCTCAGATGCTACACAGACCTTCTCGTTCGCGGCAGGGGCCAAGATGGCGGCAGCAGGACGCACAGTGAAGACCTACCGCCTCCGTCTCGTGAAGTCCGTCAGATACGTGGTACGTTAGCAGAATGGTTGAGACCATCCCCACTCATCCCCCTCAACAGCCCACAGGCATGGTCGGGGCACAATCCCCACTCATCCCCCTCAACAGCCCACAGGCATGGTCGAGGCACAATCCCCACTCACCCCCCTCAACAGCTCACAGGCATGGTCGGGGCACGATCCCCACTCAATCCCCTCAACAGCTCATAGGCATGGGGAGGTCACAATCGCCTGCCAGATTATGATTTGAAAGCCAGAGGGGGCATACGCTTACAGTTTTCATGCTGAAAGCTCAAAATACTGATTTGCACTGAATAACCGTAAATAAGGTACTGGATGAGCAGCTCATTCTGTACCTTTTTTACGGCCATTCGCACTGCTTACAGTCTGTTGCCGGCTCTGTCCTTTACCCATAGCCCCCAACACATCTCCCCGTGTCTCCGTCATATACGCACCCACTCCCCTCTTCCAACGGCTTGTCTTGTGCTTCAACACAAACTCATGCTTGCCTCCACCTAAAGTTACAACTTTTTTATAGCCTATGTCTTTTATAGCCTATGTCACAACAACATCAACAGAAAGTTATCTAATGAAAAAAAACGTTAAATAGCTTGGAATCTAGCTGATTTTTTATTTACTTTGCAAGAAATTTGGGTAATTGTGCACTTTTGTGAACACGAGAAAATTGAATAACGGGTGGATTATTTTGTATATCCACAACCGTTAAGTGGTTAATAACAGGGGAGGGTCGGGTCTCTCATGTCTCCATTGGATTTGTCCAGAACGTAGTGTTACCGGAAAGAGGTACACTATAGGGGGAAGGGGGATATGCAGGCCGCTCATAAGCAATAAAAAAAGATACATGGCGAAGAAACGCAGGAGGCACGGCCGACGTCAAGGAAGCCTTCAGATTATAACTCTATGTATCAGCACATCACTGGTACTGATACTATTGGGAATGGTGACATTCACTGTCCTCACCGCACGTAATCTCTCAAGCTACGTCAAGGAGAATCTTACAGTAACGCTCATGCTGAGCGAGAAGATGACGGTGGCTGAGTCACAGCGTCTGCGCACATCATTGAACAATAAAAGATACATTTCCAGGACTCTGTATATCAGTCCGCAACAGGCGCTTAAAGAGCATGTGAAGGCGATGGGGTCTGACCCGACAGATTTTCTCGGGGGTAATCCCTTCGTCGGCAGCATCGAGATGCAGCTGAAGGCAGAGTATGCAAATAATGACTCGTTGAAGTGGATAACACGCGAGCTAAGGGCGAACAGCAATATTGAGGATATCACTTACCAAAAAGACTTCATGGACCAAGTGAATGCTAACCTCAGGAAAATAAGCATTGTGCTGCTCGTATTGGCGGCATTGCTGACATTCATCTCTTTCTCGCTGATTAACAACACGATAAGACTCAGCGTTTTCTCCAGACGTTTCTCAATCCACACAATGAAACTTGTCGGGGCATCGTGGTCGTTCATACGATGGCCATTTATAAAACGGGCGATAGCTGAGGGACTTGTGGCAGCCATAGTGGCTGATGGGGTCTTGGCGGCCGGGATATACGCTCTGTATAATCTTGAACCAGAGATACTCGTCGTTGTGGATTGGCGAGTAATGACAATAACAGGTGTCGCAGTCTTACTTTTCGGATTGATAATCACCACCTTCTGTTCATACCTTTCTGTCAACAGATTCCTGAGAATGTCGGCGGGTGACCTGTATAAGATATAGTTAAAGGGTGTGCGACGCGAGGAGTTGGCCGTTCTACTCTGCAGCCTATAAGAATACTATAAATGGCTCAAGACTCACATGTCTGTAACACGCTGTAAGAGAAAAACAAGCAGGCGGGCAGACTGGTTGACAGGCAGCATCAGAAAAAAAAAAAGGATTAAGAAACCAGTGACACTCTACGGACATCCGTGTGAGAAGACTCCAACCTGTCAGTTGTCAGAGAGTCATCAACTTGTGAGACGTTAACACAAAAATACATTATTTTCAATCAGCGAATACTACAGACGGGAATTGGATATAACAAAAGCTTTGTTTTTTGGGATTCTACCAGTCTTCACTTTGTTTTAAGAAAATGGATAATAAGAAACTTGCATTCGGAAAAGGGAATTTCATCGCTTTGGGTATCGGAACAGCTATTGTTCTTATAGGTTTCATACTCATGAGCGGAGGTGAGTCTACAGCGAGCAGATACGACTCGTCGATATTTGACACTCGTCATATTGTCATTGCCCCTTTTGTGACATTTGTCGGGTTCGTGTCAATAATATATGCAATTATCAGAAAGCCCAGAGACTAAGATATGGATTGGATACACGCATTATTATTAGGTCTCGTACAAGGTTTCACTGAGTATCTCCCTGTCAGCTCGAGCGGACATCTGGAATTGGGGAAACTGTTACTTGGCCCGGAAGCGGAACAGGCTGGATTGACTTTTGATATTATCGTGCATGTAGCCACAGTCTTGTCAACCCTTGTTGTATTGTGGAAAGAAGTCGCCTGGATATTCAATGGATTATTCACCAAGCAATGGAATGACGAGAAAAGATATGTCCTGAATATTCTCGTATCAATGATTCCGGTTGGTATCGTCGGTCTGTGTTTCAAGGACTATGTGGAAGCTCTCTATGCCAATGATGTGGTTTATGTCGTTGGAGTATGTCTCCTCCTGACTGCGGCTCTATTGGCGCTCTCCCATTATTACCATCCACGAGAAAAAGAGAATATATCTATCCCTCACGCATTCATTATAGGTATTGCACAGGCATGTGCCGTACTCCCGGGTTTGTCTCGCTCAGGTTCTACGATTGCCACCGGACTCTTGTTGGGCAATTCAAAAGAGAAGTTGGCGCAGTTCTCTTTTCTAATGGTAATTCCTCCTATACTCGGTGAGGCACTAATAGATTTCAAACATATCTTCGCACCGTCAGCAGAGTATATAACAACACATTCTGCCGAGCCTGCAATACCTGTCATATCCCTGCTTGTAGGGTTCGTCGCAGCTTTCGTAAGTGGATGTGTAGCATGTAAGTGGATGATTGCATTCGTAAAGAAATGCAAACTGATATACTTCGCTGTCTATTGTGCCATAATTGGTATGCTGACGTTATGTCTCGCCTGATGCATGCAGCCTCCCGATATATTGGAAGGCGATAGGGTAATCTGGACTGAGATGCGCAAGACATGGCAAACTGATTTTTTACTCAAGTCCCCGCATGGCTGTGACATGCTGACTGCAAACAAGTCGAATGGTTGGCTGGCACAATCAGAAAATGGGATTAAGGAAACCAGTGACACTCCGAGGACATCCGTGTGAAAAGCCGGCAACTCGTTAACTGTCAGCAAGTCATCAACTTGTGAGACTTAATTATTCTTCATATCAGCGCCCCGCGCGTGCTTCATCGCACATCATTACGCCCATGATGGCCAATCACTGAGCACACAGATGGCATGAACCATCTATCCCCAAAAGTAATCAATTGTGTATGTTGAAAATTCAAGAAGGAGAATTTATATACATAAATAAGCCATATGGCATGTCCAGTTTTGGAGCTCTTGCCCATATACGGCATGCAATATCGAAGCGTCTTGGTGTGAAAAAGATAAAGATTGGGCATGCCGGAACGCTTGACCCTCTTGCGACAGGTGTCCTCGTACTCTGCACGGGCAAGAAAACCAAGTTAATAGAGCAGCTGCAAAGACACACGAAAGAATATGTCGCAACACTACAGTTCGGTGCGTCCACTGCGTCTTTCGACCGTGAGCATACTGTAGACCATACTTACCCGAAGCAGCACATCACCAAGGATAAAGTCGACGACGCCACACGTCTGTTCGTGGGCGACATTCTCCAAGTGCCTCCGACATACAGCGCATGCAATGTCAATGGAAAAAGAGCGTACGAGTTAAGCAGGCAAGGAAAAAATGTCGAGCTGCAGCCAAAACAAATTCATATTGACAGAATAGACATCATCGAATTCGACAATGACAGGAAGCGGGCGACCCTGAGAATCGTATGTGGAAAGGGTACCTATATCCGTTCCCTGGCTCGCGATATAGGGATGGCGCTCGGCAGTGGGGCATATCTGACAGATTTATGCAGGACACGTGTGGGTGACGTCAGCATTGAGAAGGCAATGACGTTTGACGAATTCCATGAATGGTTTGGCAAGATTGATGTCACATTATGAGAGCTATCCAAGCATCCTACCCTGTTCACAATCAGAATATTGACAAGGATTGCATTATTGCTGCCATAATCCTGTTGACGGTATAGCGTTCAGTTATATTGGGATTTGTATCATAGGAATATAACCAAAAGATAAACCGAAGGTAATACAAGTCGGTTTTTCCTCAGAAACAGATAAAAAACAGAATACAGACAAAAAAAACAGAATATTGTCCACAAATGAAACTCTCTCAATTCAAATTTAAGCTTCCCGCAGAACAAGTTGCACTCTATCCACACTCAGAGGAGCATGTTATTAAAGACAATGATGGTAATGAGACTGCAAGATTCACAGTCAAGAGACCGGATAAGGCCCGCCTTATGGTTCTCCACAAAAAATCCCAAACCATCGACATGTATCGGACAGATATGGATGGTAACCCAATGAAGGATATTGATGGCAATCCTGTCTATATCACATTTACAGACCTCGTGAATTATTTTGATGAGGGGGACACATTCATATTCAACAACACGAAGGTATTTCCCGCCCGCCTTTATGGCACGAAAGAGAAGACGGATGCCAAGATAGAGGTGTTCCTGCTCAGAGAGTTGAATGAGGAGATGCGTCTTTGGGATGTCCTGGTAGAGCCTGCCCGGAAAATCCGTATAGGCAACAAGCTTTTCTTTGATGAGTCAGGAACGATGGTTGCTGAGGTGATAGATAACACAACAAGCAGAGGGAGGACCCTGAGGTTCCTTTATGACTGTCCACACGATGAGTTCAAACGCGAGCTATACGCGTTAGGCCAGTCGCCTCTGCCACGCTACATTATATCAGAAGACATGAATGGTGGACGTCCGCGTCCTGTGACCGAGGATGACATGGATGATTTCCAATGTGTTTTCGCTGAATCTGAGGGAGCTGTGACAGCACCCGCAACAGGTCTCCATTTCACAAGAGAGATGTTGAAGCGTATGGAGATATCTGGAATACGGAATGCTTTCATAACCCTGCATTGTGGTCTTGGAAATTTCAATGATATTGAAGTTGAGGATTTGACAAAGCACAAGATGGACTCAGAGCAGATGGAGATAACTGCTGAAACATGCCGTATAGTAAATGAGGCAAAAAGAGCAGGACATCGTATTTGTGCTGTTGGAACAAGCGTCACAAAGGCAACTGAAACAGCAGTGGGGACAGACGGCATGCTGAAACCTTATGAGGGTTGGACCAACAAGTTTATATTCCCTCCATATGATTTCGGCCTGGCAAACTGTATGATTGCGAATTTTTACCATCCCTTGTCGACCCTCATAATGAATGTGGCAGCATTCGGTGGTTACGATTTGGTATGGGAGGCTTACAAGAAGGCTCTTGAAAATGGATATATGTTCGGATGCTTCGGTGACAGTATGCTCATATTGGATGACTAAGCGATGAATCCGGCACACACACACATGGTATATCTCGGACTGGGCACTAATCTGGGTGACAAACAAAAGAATTTGAATGACGCCATCAGGATGCTGGAAAACCTGGTTGGCGAAGTGGAAAAAGTGTCGTCGGTCATTGAGACAGAACCTGAAGGATTCAAGAGTGACAACATGTTTCTTAACGCTGTCGTCAAAGTGAGGACTGCATTGAGCCCGTTTGAGATTCTCGATATCACACAAGATGTGGAGAAATCACTCGGACGGAAAGAGAAGTCATCAAATGGCATCTATCACGACCGTGTCATAGATATTGATATCCTCTTGTATGATGATATAAATATATCTACTCCGCGACTTGTCATACCACATCCGCGGATGACGCAACGGGAATTTGTCATGACCCCACTGGCAGAGATTCTATAAACTGTGTTTCCACTCTTCCATTTGAGCAGAACATGAAGCGTGCCTGAGCACTTTCAGCTATTGTGAGAATTTGAAGGATGCCCCCTCCTCCACACAAAAAAACAAACGATTCCTATCCGGTTTGGCAAATGAGGTGTGTTTGCACGCCATGTCATTTGTCACAAGCCAAGAATCATGCTACATGATACCAAGAAAATGAAATTATATTCTGACGAGGAACTTTCAGCAATACTTGACACCCCAATCTTCCGCCTGATAGGCGAGACGGCTGACAATCTGGGCCTGGAGTGTTATGTCGTGGGAGGATATGTCCGTGATATATTCCTCGAGCGTCCGTCACACGACATTGATGTTGTTGTCGTCGGGAGTGGCATAAAGGTAGCAAAGGCACTTAAGGAGCGTCTTGGCAAAAAAGCGTATCTGTCAGTCTTCAAGAATTTCGGCACTGCCCAAGTCAAATTCCGTACAAAAACAGGCAAAGAGATAGAGGTGGAGTTTGTCGGAGCACGTAAAGAGAGCTATCAGCGTGGCTCAAGGAAACCTTTCGTGGAAGACGGTACTCTCGAGGACGACCAGAACAGGCGTGACTTCACCGTCAATGCCATGGCCATCTGCCTTAATTCAGAACGTTTTGGAGAGCTCGTCGACCCATTCGACGGTCTTTATGACATGCAAGATGGTATCATCCGCACTCCTCTTGATCCTGACATAACGTTCTCTGATGACCCCCTGCGGATGTTGCGCTGTGTCAGATTCGCCACACAACTTAACTTCTTTATAGACGACGAGACATTCTCCGCTTTGGAAAGGAACAAGGAAAGGATAAAGATAATTTCCGGGGAGCGAATCAGTGAGGAGCTGAATAAGATACTCAAGACCAAGACGCCATCCAAGGGATTTATTGACCTGCAGCGCTGTGGACTGCTGAATCTGATTCTCCCTGAACTCACAGACCTCGACATTGTGGAGAAAGGCCCTGACGGAAGAAAACACAAGAATAACTTCTACCATACGCTTGAAGTGCTTGACAACCTATCCCAGCACAGCGATAATCTATGGCTTAGATGGGCTGCGTTGCTCCATGATATAGGAAAAACAAAGTCAAAACGTTGGGAACCACGTGCAGGATGGACATTCCATAACCACAATTTCATAGGCTCGAAGATGGTGGTCGATATCTTCAGAAGGCTAAAGATGCCATTGGATATGAAGATGAAGTATGTCCAGAAAATGGTAGACCTCCATATGAGACCAATAGTCATCGCTGACGAAATTGTCACTGACAGCGCTGTCCGCAGACTGATAAGTGATGCAGGCGATGATATCGATGACCTGATGACACTGTGTGAGGCTGATATCACAAGCAAGAATGAGACGAGAAAGAATCAGTTCCTTGAGAATTTCCACAGTGTCAGGATGAAGCTCAAAGATTTGAAAGAACGTGACTATAAGCGTCTGTTGCAACCAGTAATAGATGGGAATGAGATTATGGAACTTTTCCATCTGACGCCATCAAGAGAGGTCGGACAACTGAAAATGGCCTTGAAGAATGCGGTACTAGACAATTTGGTGCCCAACGAACGTGAGCCATTGATGACCCTTCTCATCAGTAAGGCAAAAGAGTTGGGTATATGTACTGACAAAACAAATCGAACAGAAAGACGATGAGATATAAAATCACAGCACCATACCAGATAAATACATCCATACATCTCCCAGCGTCTAAAAGCATAAGCAATAGGGCGCTGGTAATCAGCGCTATGGCTCATGACGCCTCAGGAGAGACTTTGATACTACCCAGCAATCTCTCCAACTGTGACGATACAGAGGTGATAGTGAATGCTTTGAAAGATATGCCTGAAATTATAGATATTAAGGCTGCTGGCACAGCCATGCGATTCATGACTGCATACTTGTCACTAAAGGCAGGCGAAACGCATACGCTGACAGGAACCGAGCGCATGCAACACAGGCCTATCAAAATTCTTGTAGATGGTCTGCGAAAGTTAGGTGCTAATATCGAATATGTCAAGGAAGAAGGATATCCTCCATTGAGGATACGTGGTGAAAGGCTGAAAGGCGGAAAACTTGAGATTCCTGGCAATGTCAGCTCCCAATATATCTCGGCGCTGCTTATGGTTGGCCCTATGATGAGCGATGGCCTCAGGCTCACACTTGTCGGGGATATAGTCTCAAGACCATATATCGACCTTACATTATGCACCATGCGCGATTATGGTGCCTCTGTCGAGTGGACAAGCATAGACACCATAGAAGTCAAGCCTGTCCCATACAAGTCAAGACCATATATAATTGAGAATGACTGGAGCGCTGCGTCGTATTGGTATCAGATGATGGCGCTTTTCAGCAATGGCAACTGCCATGTGCAGCTTAATGGCCTTATGGACGGATCGCGACAGGGGGACTCACAAGTGAAGTATATGTTCTCCATGCTTGGAGTGAAGACTGTCTTCGACACCAAGGAACAACTTGTCCCGACTATTGTGAACCTTTCTTCACACGACAGGACAATCCACCGCATGGATTTTGATTTCACACATCAGCCAGATTTGGCGCAAACACTCATCGCCACATGTCTTGCTTGCGGACTTCATTTCCATTTCAGAGGCCTGGCATCATTGAAAATCAAGGAGACAGACCGTATCATGGCCATGAAACGCGAGATGAAGCGTTTGGGTTATATCATTCATGACTATAACGATTGTGAATTGAGATGGGATGGAGAACGCTGTCTCCCAGAAGACGATGCTGTCATCAGGACCTACGATGACCATCGTATGGCTATGTCCATTGCCCCCATGTCAATCGTACATGGGCCGCTCATCATAGACAGCCCAGAGGTGGTTTCAAAATCCTATCCTCACTATTGGCATGATTTAGCTTCCGCGGGGTTCGATATATCTCAAGTCTAACAACTGTTCTTCTTTTCTCCTAAGTGTCATGGCGTTATTGGTGTTGTCGCTTGTAATACTTGCCTGTATATCAGCATTGCTGGGGATAGTCTCAAAAAGGGATACAACTCTCCCTCATCCTAATGGACACTCTTGTTCATCTTGCGACGGTAATTCAGAAAAATGTGAGCAGGTGTGTATGATGGAAGCTTCATTGAAGGGTATTGTCTACTATGATGACGAGGAACTGGATAAATACCAAGGGCGCCCATCTGACAGTTATGATAGCCATGAGACAGAGGAGTTTGCAGAAGTCCTCTATTCTCTTCGGAAAGACGAGGTGAAGGATTGGGGAAGAAGTCTTGTGCTGAGGAACATCAATCTGCCAGACGGACTAAAAGATGACTATATCATGCTTTCTGAGGGTATGTGAGGTTTTGACACAAACCAGTTTCCGCATCCTATCCCCATAACGCGAAGGGTGTGTATACATACAGATTAACTGGTTGACAAGTAAACAAGTTGACAGGTTATTAGCTTGAGAAACTTAAATCACATTACTTTAACCTTGTGGTAACAATATGAGGTGTATTCTGAAAATAATTATTTCCTTGCTGTCAGTTGGCTATATTGTCAGCCTGTTATCCTCGTGCTCGACTCAGAAGAATACATCCAGCTCAAGATGGTGGCATAGTTTCAATGCCAAGTATAATACGTATTACAACGCATCCCTGGCATATATCGAAGCGTCTCTCGAAAAAGAGAATGGAAATAAAGACAACTATACAGAGACTCTACCCCTCTATACTGTCTCAAACAAGCAGAGCCGTGAACTCGGCAAATCAAATTATGAGACAGCAATCACGAAATCAAAGAAAGCAATCAAGAGACACTCGATAAAGAAACGTCCCGTCTGGACAAAAAAACGCCGTAAGACAGAGAGGGATATCGAATGGCTCAACCGCAGGGAGTACAATCCGTTCTTGTGGAAAGCCTGGATGCTGATGGGACGCTCTCAGTTCCATTCTGGAGCATTTGATGAGGCAGCGGCCACATTCTCATATATGTCAAGACTTTATAACACCCAGCCTGCCATTTATGGAAAGGCGCGTGCATGGCTGGCTAAATGTTATATAGAGCAGAATTGGATGTATGACGCTGAGGACGTGATACGTAACATGCGCCGTGACTCTATCGACTGGCGGTGCCGTAAAGAATGGGATTATACCTTGGCAGACTATTATCTCCATACAGGGCAGGCCGACAGTGCCGCATTATACCTCAGACGTGTGGTAAAACATGAGATGAGGAAGAAACAACGTGCAAGGGAATGGTATATTCTCGGACAGGTTTATGCCCAATCAGGGAAATACCCTGAAGCCTACGATGCTTTCAGACACGTAATAAGACAAAATCCACCTTATGAGCTTGAGTTCAATGCCCGTATCTCTATGACAGAAGTGATGCCTGGCCTGAAATCTAAGAGCAAGGTGGCAAGGCTGAGACGCATGGCACGGTCAGACAAGAATAAGGACTATCTCGACCAGGTTTATTATGCTCTCGGCAATATATATATTGCTGAACGTGATACATCCAATGCAATCAAATCATACGAGAAGGGAGTGAGCCTCGCCACAAGAAGCGGGATAGAGAAGGGTGTGCTGTTGTATACCCTCGGCAATCTATATTGGACACTTGAGCGATTCTCTGACGCGCGCAGATGTTATTCAGAGGCTCTCGGACTATTGGACAAGGAGAGGCGGGAGTATGAGACACTTTCCAACCGCTCAAAAATCCTTGATGAGCTTGTCCCCCACACAGAGAGTATCCATCTGCAGGACTCCCTACAAGCTTTGGCCAAAATGAGCGAGAAAGACCGGAATGAGGCCATTGACCGCGTGATAGCCGCACTGAAGAAGAAGGAGAAAGAAGAGAAACTTGCACAGTTAGACGCGACGTCAGCAATGTCAGGAAACTCCATAGGGCAAACATCTGGCACACAGAACATGACCTCCAGCCCTGTACAGCAACCGAAGTCTGGCACTCAGTCCGTATGGTACTTCTATAACCCCATGGCTGTCCAGCAGGGCAAACAGGCCTTCATGAGACAATGGGGCAAACGTCCAGGAGAAGACAATTGGCGCCGAATAAACAAGACCGTCGTCTCATCAGGTTCTGCCGACATTACGACAGACGGGACGGAAATGGAAGAAGAGACTGCGTCGGGCGAAGACAAAGGGGAGGAGATGAAGGATTCTGTAGAGAATGACCCCCACACGCGCGAATTCTATCTTGCGCAGATACCATTCACAGCAGAGCAGTTAGCTTCCAGCAATCTTATTCTCTCCGATGCCTTGTATAATGCAGGAGTGATATTCAAGGACAAGATGGAAAATCTGAAACTGTCAGAGCGCGAGCTGCTGCGGATTACCAAGCATTTCCCGTCCTTTGAGAAGATGCCTGATGTGTATTATCATCTTTTCCTCCTATACTCACGTAGCGGCGATACAGCCGCCGCAGACGAGTATAAGCAGAAGCTTGCCGACCGCTATCCTTCGTCTGGATGGACACAGATGATAACTGATCCATACTTCGTGGACAACTCAAGATATGGCACTCACCGTGAGGATTCTCTCTATGCTGAGACCTACGAGGCCTTCCGCAAGGACGATGTAAACCTGATTTCGCGTAATGCCTCCATATCACAGAGAAGATACCTTGACGGCGCCAACAGGCCAAAGTTCATTTTTATAAGTGGATTGTCCCGTCTCTCTCTGAACGACAAGGACAGCTGCATCCGTGCCATGACCCATATCGTGGAGCATTATCCAGAGAGTGAGGTAGCACCCCTTGCAGGCATGATTATCAATGGTGTCAAAGCGGGACGGCCGCTGCATTCCTCCCATTTCGACATAAGCGATATCTGGGAGCAGCGCGATGAGAGCCTCCAGAGCGGCAATGACAGTACAGCATACCGCTTTTCGGCAGAGACAGAAGAAGAGTTCTGCTTCCTTATGACCTATGCCCCGGACACACTCAGCCATATCGGCGGAGAGAACAAGCTGCTATATAATATATCGAGACACAACTTCTCGAGCTATCTTGTACGCAACTTTGACATTGAGATAGAGCCGTATGGCCCTATGCACCGTTTGCAAGTCCGCGGCTTCAGGAATATTGCTGAGGCAAAGTCCTATGCGCGGAGCCTCTATGCCGACCCCTCCATGGCTCCTGCTCTGCGGCTGTCCCGGAATATTGTCATCAGCGTCACCAACCTTGAGGTATTAGGCCGCCATTTGAGCTATAATGATTATGACAAGTTCTACCATGACAGCATCAGCGACAATACCATGGTGGACAGATTCCTGCTTAACGAGCAGTTGATGCCCGCTGAAGTTGAAGACTCTGATATCCCGCCATTACCTGACAGCTCTTCCAGCCGTGACGCTGTAGAGGATAATGCCTCGGAGAATCCATCCATCGCTCCTGTGGATGATAATCCAGACGATGGAAGCATCATTATCGACAACAGGCAATCAGGCAATATCTCAGGGGGCAACCGCGAGGTAGAGGACGGTATTATCGTGGTCGACAACGTATCAGACAAGAAAGCCCAAGGAGAGAAAGGGGCAGATGCGTCTTCCACCGTCGACGGCAATGAATATCCTGATGGTGTTACGGCCCAGGAATCAGAACGTAGGCCCTCGGCCGTCACCGTCCCTTCGGATACATTGACGGCCAACTCTCCAGAACGTAACCGCCAACCCGCCCGTGTCGTTGAGAAAGCGTCTGCATCATCAAAGGCGACTAACCAGCCGGCGGCAACCATCACGTCTGGCGATGCACATTCAGTCAGCGGAACTGCAGCAGCTGCCAACACGTCGGCTACTGGCAATATTCCTGCCGCTACAAGCACAGCTTCAGGCGTGCGTGAAGGTTCTGGGGCAACAACACCTCCAAAGCGTCGCTCTACACGGAAGACAACCGATACTCTCCGCCAGGATCTCAATGCTGACGTGATTGAGATTATCGATGAGGGCGCAGGAACTCAGCGCAAGAAGAATACAGATGCTAAGCCAAAGAAGAAAGAAGAACGGGTAGACGACGAATATTTTGAGCTGGAAGGCTTTTGATATCGTCGTCGCTCCAGCCAGCCTCTCCCTCTCGCTCCACAGATGGGTCGCCAGCCAGCCTCCACCTTCTCGCTCCACAGACGGGTCACCAGCCAGCCCCATTCCGCTCCCCAGACGAGTTGCCAGCCTTGCTTCACACTGCAGTCTCACATTCCGTAATGATTGTACATCATTGGCTATACGATGTAGATGCAATTAACTTTATAATTATGATTATGCCTATGTTCAATAATTAACATATGGGCATGTTTGATATCTTATTTAGTTAAATTTATTTAAATCTATCACGCATAAGGAGAGCCTTTGTCAGGAAAAGTTGGGCATTCAGAGAAAAAGTAGTAATTTTGCAGCCGTTTTGGTAAGGTAGGGGGTGGCATACGAAAAAGGTTTGCCCCAAGAAGAAAACTCTCTTACCAAAACACGCACAAATATTAACAACAAAATAACAAACAATTCAATCAACTATGATGAATCAGTACGAGACAGTCTTCATCTTAACTCCCGTTTTGTCTGACGACCAGGCAAAGGAGACTGTTGCCAAATTCGCTGCCCTGTTGAAGAAGAATGGTGCAGAGATCATCAATGAGGAGAACTGGGGGCTCAAGAAGATGGCTTATGCCATCGACAAGAAGTCGACAGGATTCTATTATCTCATCGAGTTCAAGGCAGAACCATCAGTTATCAACACTCTCGAGACCGGCTATCGCCGTGACGAGAAGGTAATCCGCTTCATGACTGTAAAGCTCGACAAGTATGCGGCCCAGTATGCAGAGAAGCGTCGTAACAAACTTTCAAACAAGGAGGCATAATCATGGCAGAGCAGTCAGAAATAAGATATCTTACCGCGCCGACAATCGACGTGAAGAAGAAGAAGTATTGCCGCTTCAAGAAGAGCGGAATAAAGTATATTGACTATAAGGACCCTGAGTTCCTGAAGAAGTTCCTCAACGAGCAGGGCAAGATACTTCCCCGTCGTATAACAGGAACATCGCTGAAGTACCAGCGTCGTGTCGCCACAGCTGTAAAGCGTGCACGCCAGATAGCTCTGCTTCCTTATGTAACTGATATGATGAAGTAAAAGACAGGAGGACAATAATAATGCAAATCATTCTGAAAGAAGATATCATCGGTCTTGGATACAAGAACGATATAGTGGACGTTAAGTCTGGTTACGGACGTAACTATCTCATCCCTCAGGGTAAGGCTGTTATCGCTTCTCCTTCGGCAAAGAAGATTCTCGCCGAGAATCTGAAACAGCAGGCTCACAAGCTTGCCGCAATACTCGAGGCAGCAAAGAAAGAGGCTGAGGCTCTCAATGGTGTCACTGTGACAATCGCAAGCAAGGTGAGCGCAACAGGTGTCCTTTACGGCTCTGTAAACGCTGCGCAGGTTGCTGCAGAGCTTGCAAACAAGGGCATAGCTGTCGACCGCAAACGCATCGTGATGAAGGACATCAAGACTGTCGGTGAGTATGTGGCAAACGTAATCTTCCATAAGGAGGTCAAGGTAGAGCTCCCTGTCATTGTCGTAGCTGAGAATGCTCCCGTAAAGCAGGCTGAGGAGACAAAGGCTGATGAGGCTCCAGCTGCCGAGGTCGCCGCTGAGGTCGAGACTCCTGCTGCTGAGTAAAAGACAATAATAACGCCGCAGAACAGCGACATTATGAAAATATAATAAGAAGAAGGACCATCAGCAGGAAACTGTAGAGATTGGTTCTTCTCTTTTTTTTATTTTAATGGTCAGGTATTTCACGATATCGTGGAAATGCTCTATGTGAGCTTATTCTCCTGAGAGTTCACGATATAAGAAATGGCATAACCTAAGAAGAAAATAAAAATAAAGATAAAAGATGAAAGCATTTGTATTCCCTGGTCAGGGCGCCCAGTTCACAGGAATGGGTAAGGAACTTTACGAGAACAACGAAAAAGCGAAAGAACTCTTCGACAAGGCTAACGAGATACTCGGTTTTGAGATTACAAAGATTATGTTTGAGGGGACAGCTGAGGAGCTGAAGCAGACAAAGGTCACTCAGCCGGCGGTATTCCTCCATTCAGTAATATCGGCCATCTGTCTTGGCGACGCTTTTGACGCTAAGATGGTGGCTGGCCACTCTCTTGGCGAATTCTCAGCTCTCGTAGCAGCAGGGGCATTATCATTTGAGGACGGACTGAAACTTGTATCGAAGCGTGCTATGGCAATGCAGAAGGCATGTGAGGCAGCCCCCTCGACAATGGCAGCAATAATCGGTCTTCCTGATGAGAAGATTGAGGAGATATGTGCTGGCATATCAAAGGATGGCAATATCGTTGTCCCAGCAAACTACAATAACCCTGGACAGCTGGCTATATCGGGCCATAAGGATGCTATAAACGAGGCGTGTGAGCAGCTGAAGGCAGCAGGCGCTAAGCGTGCGCTCGTCCTCCCTGTGGGTGGCGCATTCCACTCTCCTCTTATGCAGCCAGCGAAGGATGAGCTCCAGGCTGCCATAGAGGCAACAGAGTTCCATGCTCCCCGTATCCCTGTATACCAGAATGTAGACGCTAAAGCTCATACATGTCCTGAGGAAATCAAACAGAATCTCATCGCCCAGCTCACAGCACCTGTACGCTGGACTTATGAGGTACAACAGATGATTGCTGACGGTGCCACAGACTTTACTGAGTGTGGACCAGGCAAGGCGCTCCAGGGCATGATTTCAAAAATCAGCCGTGAGGTTTCTGTTCACGGATTGGCATAATCTGCCGTACATCAATAAGCGAAAATAAAGGATGTGTTGTCTGCCTCTTTCTGTTGCAAACAGCCCATCCTTTTCTGCATTCAATCCAGCCTCTTCATATAAAGTGCATATCATTGGTGAAGATAGGCATGATGAGGGGTCCCATAGACATGCCATTGGTGAAGAGAGGCATGATGAGGGGCTGGGTGTATCCTCATGCAGAAAACAGAAGGAGCGAAATTCATCTATCCCAGTAATATCCATACAATCATTCTGCACACCTACACAACAAACAATAAAATCAGGAATGGAAAAAATTGTCATCTATCAGATATTCACACGCCTCTTCGGCAACAGGAATGTGACATGCAAACATAATGGCAGTCTCGAGGAGAATGGCGTCGGGAAGTTTAACGATATTGACTCAAACGTTCTCCGCCGAATCAGGAGCTTAGGCTGTACTCATATATGGTTCACAGGAGTCATCAGACATGCCACGACCCATGACTATTCGGGCTATGGCATGCCAGCTAATCATCCTGCAATCGTCAAGGGCAAGGCGGGTTCGCCTTATGCAGTGACTGACTACTATGATGTTGACCCAGACATGGCTGTCAATATTCCTGAGCGTATGGCAGAGTATGAGAGTCTCATATCCCGTACACATAAATCAGGAATGAAAGTTGTCATGGACTTTGTCCCTAACCATGTAGCTCGAGAGTACAAATCCATCTCGTGTCCCGAGGGTGTCCGTGGTTTGGGAGCTGATGACAATGAGCATTTCCATTTCTCTGTGAAGAATAATTTTTATTATTGCTGGGACCAGGCATTCGCCCCCCAGTTTGATTTGACGCATGACAGTGATGGCAATGTTGTCAGCCCTTATAATGAGTCACCGGCAAAGGCGACAGGTAACGATGTCTTCTCCGCCAGCCCTTCGATGAATGACTGGTATGAGACTGTCAAGCTCAACTACGGGATAGACTATTGTGACGCGGGCGGCCGTTCTGAACATTTCTATGGTGAGGATGGCAGACCTGTTGTCGACACATGGATGAAAATGACAGATATCCTCCTGTATTGGGCATCGAAGGGTGTCGACGCATTCAGGTGTGATATGGCGGAGATGGTTCCCTCGGCATTCTGGCATTATGCCACATCGAGAGTTCGCGAGGCATATCCCGACATTAAGTTCATAGGAGAGGTCTATGACCCGTCACAGTACCGCACATACATAGGTGCGGGCTTTGACTATCTGTATGACAAGGTGGGGATGTATGACACGCTGCGCAGCATTACATGTGGCAATGCCCCGGCTGTAGAAATCACCCGTCGCTGGCAAGAGACTGATGATATATCAGGCAATATGCTGTATTTCCTTGAGAATCATGATGAGCAGCGTATAGCATCTGACTTTTTTGCTGGCGATGCCTTGCGTGGTGTGCCCGCTCTGATTGTATCGGTATTGATGCGTCCTAATCCTTTCATGCTGTATGCAGGAGAGGAGTTTGGCGAGAGGGGTATGGACGCAGAAGGCTTCTCCGGCAAGGACGGGCGCACGACAATCTTTGATTACTGGTGTGTCGACACTATACGCAGAGGTTATTATTCGCGCCGTGAGCTATCAAAGGGAGAGCGCCAGATAGAGAAGACACATTCACAGCTTCTAAACCTTGCCACATCCGATGAGCTTTTCAAGTCAGGCTCGTTTTATGACCTTATGTACGCCAATCCCCACTCATCCTCTTTCGATACGAACGCTGTGTATGCTTTCCTTCGCAAGAGTGACAAGGCTCTTGCAATTGTCGCCGTCAATTTCTCTGATACAGAGAAGGATACAAGGATAAACATACCGCCCCACGCTTTCGGGTATTTAGGAATTGAAGAATGTGAGACTAAAGCCCGAGAGCTACTTACGGGTGACGAGCACACACTCTCGCTCAGCATGTCATCACCTGTCCACGTTACAATCCCCCCATATTCTGGTGTCATACTCAAGGTGTTGGCAAGTTGACCGGTTGACGGGATTATCACGGATTTATATATCTTGTCACGAATTATCGAATTTGCGAATTATTCTCTTCACACGGAGTATCACGGAGCATCACGGATTTATATATCTTGTCACGAATTATCGAATTTGCGAATTATTCTCTTCACACGGATTATCACGGAGCATCACGGATTTATATATCTTGTCATGAATTATCGAATTTGCGAATTATTCTCTTCACACGGAGTATCACGGAGCATCACGGATTTATATACCTTGTCATGAATTCGATAATTCGATAATTCGTGATAAAGAAAAACATCCGTGATATTCCGCGGACATCCGTGTGAAAAGAAATTCGATAATTCGATAATTCGTGATAAAGAAAAACATCCGTGATATTCCGTGTGAAAAAGATAACCTTTGCACCCGAATTCATAATCAACGGAAACAATAGTGAGAATATATGATAAAGGATTTCAAGAAGACAGCTATCATAGCCAGAGATAAAGATATCAGCTATCATGAGATGCTGTTGCGTATAGAAAGATACGCATCTGTCAGCAATACAGCCCCAGGCATGAAGACAGTCATTGTCGGTGAGAACCGCGAGGGATGGATATATGCTTTCTTCTCAGTGTGGAACAACAGGGGCATCCCCGTTCCTGTCGACGCCTCCTCCCAACCAGATGACATCGCATATATCCTTAGCGACTGCCAGCCGTCATGTATATGGACGACAACAGGGAAGCGCGACCTTGTAGACCGGGCACAGCAAATTGCGGGCACAGACATCCAGGTTCATATCATCGACAACTATGAGCGGGAGCCGCTCGCCGATGCCACACCATCTGAGCAGAGCTGGGAGCGAGGGTCTGCTGTAGCGGTTATAATATACACCTCGGGCACGACAGGCTCGCCAAAAGGTGTTATGCTATCCTACGATAACCTTCAGGCCAATCTCTATGGCGTATGCGAGGATATCCCAATCTTCAATCCCTCGCGCCGCACACTGGTTCTTCTGCCAGTCCATCATATCCTGCCTCTCATGGGTTCGATAATCGCCCCTATCCTGACAGGAGGTGGTGTTGCCATCTGTCCATCCATGTCTGGCCCGGATATCATGGAGACACTACAGCGTGGGAAGATTGGCATATTCATTGGTGTCCCCCGTCTATGGCAGACTCTCTACAATGGCATAAAGGCAAAGATTGATGCACACTGCCTCACGAGGCTCCTGTTCCGGATATGCCAGAAAGCAGGGAGCCGCCGCCTCTCGCGCCTCGTCTTCAGTTCTGTCCATAAGAAGATGGGCGGGCATATAGAGATCTGTGTCTGTGGCGGTGCCGCTCTCGACCCTGAGATAGGCCGCGGACTTGCCACCCTCGGGCTTGAGGTCTATGAGGGATATGGCATGACAGAGACAGCCCCGATTATAGCCTTCACACGCCCCGGAGATTATATCCCAGGATGTTGCGGACTGCCCCTGCAGGCTGTCGACTGCCGCATCATAGATGGGGAGATATGTGTCAAGGGCCCTAACGTCATGCTGGGCTATTACAACCGCCCGGAGGAGACAAGACAAGTCATTGACCGCGATGGCTATCTGCATACTGGCGACCTCGCGCGTATTGATGAGAGCGGCCACATCTTCATCACAGGACGCACAAAGGAGATTATTGTGCTCTCTAACGGCAAGAACGTGCAGCCCAACGAGATAGAGTACAAGCTTGAGCGTTATGAGCATATAGTGAAGGAAGCGGCTGTCATGGCTGATGGCGACATGCTCAGGGCCATAATAGTCCCACAGGCATCATGGGCTGCAGGCCGTGGTGACCGTGAGATAGAGCAGGCGCTGAAGATTGAGATTCTCGGGCCGTACAACAGGAGTGTGGCCAACTACAAGAAAGTCATGGCTGTTACCGTCTGGCACGATGACCTCCCGCGCACGAAGCTCGAGAAGCTCCAGCGATACAAGCTGCACGATATCCTCGACCGCTCACAGGAGAACACCCCCCACAGCACAGCCGGGACTCAGGATATCACAGCCACCATGCCATGGCATGATGAGTATCTCATCCTCAAGCGTTACATGGAACGTGAGAAACACATCGATGTCAAACCCTCAAGCCATATAGAGCTTGACCTGGCCTTCGACTCGCTCGACCGTGTCTCCCTCCAGGGATTCATAGAGCAGACATTCGGCATTGAGATTAACGCCGACAATATGGCGTCATACCAGGATGTGTCAGCGCTTGCCGCACAGATTCATGAGCAGAAGACCCGCACCGATGTTGAGGATGCTGACTGGCACACGATGCTTGTGGAGCAGACGACAACGGCCAAGCTGCCTGTAGCCTCGTTCTCCCACCGCCACATAGCACGCCTCTTCCACCACTTCCTGCGCCATCACAACAGCCTGGAGATACATGGCAGGGAGAATATCCCCGCATCAGGGCCTGTCATACTCGCCCCAAACCATCAGAGTGTCCTTGACGGCCCTATGACAATGGCAGGAATCGCCTCTGAGCATATTGACGATTACTATTTCTACGCCACAGAGGACCATGTCAGCAATTCCCTCCTCCGTCATCTCGCCTCGCGCCATAATATCATCATCATGGAGCGCAAGGCCCTGAAGACAAGCATAATGAAACTTGCGGCAGTGCTGCGCCAGCAGAAGAGTATCGTGATATTCCCTGAGGGCACACGCTCGCGGACAGCGGCGCCCGGCGCTTTCAAGCGCACATTCGCCATCCTCAGCAAGGAGCTGGGTGTCCCTGTTGTGCCAGTATGCATCTCCGGAGCGTTTGAGGCCATGCCGCGTGGACGGCACATACCTACACGCCATCCGATATCCATAACCTATCTGCCGCCAGTCACTCCCCAGCCCCATGATACATATGATGACATTGTCAGCCGTGTGCACAAATCCATTTCCGATAGTCTGCGCTGATTCCTCCCCCAGCCCATTCTGATATATGTGGGGGATGCCTGTGGTGTATCTCCATACAGCTGTTCTGGAGGAGGGCGAGGCGAGGAGCAGACCCTCTCCCCCACGGAAAGGGAACGTTTTCGTTAAGCCAGATGAGCAGAGGCTGAGCTTGCTCAGACTATGCCATGGCGAGAAAATGTCTGTATTTATACGAACATCCCCCCACCCCATTTGTTGTCTTTTATCTCATCAACACAATGCAGCTTACAACCCCCGTCTCTCTCCCGGCTCGGCCGATGACCCTCCAGCCCTCCGACCGCCTCATGATGCTCGGCTCGTGCTTTGCCCAGCATGTCGGCGAGGAGCTTTCCCACGCGCTTCCCCCCACAGATATCGATGTCAATCCCTTCGGCGTCCTGTACAATCCGCTCAGCATAGCGGGCGCTGTCGGCAGTCTCCTCTCCGCTGCCCCTCCTGTCGGTCATATCTTCCATGGCGCCGACGGTGTCTTCCACAGCTGGCTGCATACATCACGCTTCTCGGCCAGGACAGAGGCAGAATGCCGTGAGCGCATTACACTCCGCCACGCAGCCGCCCGCGGTCTTCTCCAGTCGGCGAGTCTCCTCTGCGTCACATTCGGGACCACACGCTGCTACCGTCTCCGCTCAGGTCTTGTTGTGGCCAATTGTCATAAGGAGCCCCAGTCGTCCTTCTCGGAGTATGAGCCCTCTGTCGATGAGATTGTGGGCGTGTGGACAGATATCATCGGCCGTGTCAGGGAGATTCGTCCATCCCTCCACGTATGCTTCACAGTGAGTCCGTACAGATACCGCAAATACGGATTCCATGAGTCGCAGTTGCAGAAAGCCAAGCTTCTCCTCGCTGTCGACCGTCTTGCGCGTGAGAATACAGGCGTATCATACTTCCCAGCCTATGAGATACTTCTCGACGAGCTTCGCGATTACCGTTTCTATGCTCCCGATATGCTCCATCCCTCTGATGTCGCCATCCGGGAGATAACGTCACGTTTCATTGACTGGCTCTTCTCGCCGTCGCTAAAGCAGAGAGTGGAGGAGAACCGGCGCAGATGGCTGAGCTCCCAGCATAGGCCTGTCGTGTAGGGCGCACATATGGGTGTGTGTGCCTCATGGCGGATATTATCCACGCTTTTGTGTGTGTTTTCTGCTGCACGTTATCTGAATATCGCTCCGGCGGTTATGGGGCTGTGTCAAAAAGTATCTGGTGCAGCTCCATTGCTCGCCGCCCCCAAGGGTAGATTTCGCCTTTTCACTTTTTCATTTTTTGACGAAAACACCACGATTTCACGATTTCACTTTTTCACGATTTCACGATTTCACATCATCAATCTCCCGACACGATGCTATCGCCCTTTATCTCGCCCCCGATGGCAATCACCTCACGGCGGTAGCAGTAGCGGCAAGGGCGGCGAGACTTTTCAGCCTGCTGCCTTGGAATCTTGACAATCTTGCGCGTTGTGCGCTGCAGACCCTCACACTTCAATGTCCTGTGATAGGCATAGGCGTTGGGGCTGGTGGATACATAGACAGAATCACGCCCGGCCATTGCAGGCGAGGCAGTGAGGATAAGGAGGAATAATATAAGCTGTGTCGTATGTGCCAAGGCGGACAGCTCTGCCGAACCACTTGCCGTTAGCCGTGTCTGTGCGCCCGTTCTTGAACGTGCGCTGCATCTTGTAAAGCTTATACATTAAAGCCATATTGTTGGGTCTCCTTTCTTTGTGTTTAGTAGTTTCTGGGTTATGTGTTTCCTGAATCGTGGTGGCAAATGAGCGTCTCACAGACGCTACTCCCAGCCTGGCAATAGAGCTAATCCAGTCTGGCTTCACGGCCTGTGGCTCCATTAGACGCCCTGCCTCCTCCGAATGCTCTACAAAGTTACTGAAATTATCTCGTATTGATGAAATATTTTGTCATAAAAATCCTTAAATCTCTATTTGTGACTGTATTTTTACACTTTCTCCCCCTCTGCCACTGTCTTGCTCAGACTGATGGCTGCGACACAGCAGGAGGCGTTTTGACTGTTAAATCCATGTTAAAGAAAAATGTTCAAACAGCAGAAATGTTAAATTGAGGAGTGAAATCGTGAAATCGTGAAATCGTGGTGTTTTCGTCAAAGGTGAATCGGGGTTCTCGCATGCGGGCGCGCGCGCGATTTCTGTATTCTGGAAAAAATATATTTTATTTTATAAAATATAAATATAATACATTACACACACACTGTCCAAATTGAGCCAGCCCCACACGGCCTGAAAAGACTGCGCTGGGATTGACGATACAGCATTTTAACATTTCGGCTCGAAAAATCAAAAACAGCTGTTTTCACGATTTCACGATTTCACGATTTCACTTTTTCACTCTTTATCCTACGGTTAATTACACTTAAGAACAAGGGCATTTTCTTGTATTACAGTCAGTTAGACCTTTATGATAAGTTGTGATTCATTACCGGACATCCATTGATTCTACTATTGCTACATCGTTATCCACAGCCTCGCTCTTTATACCCCACCTTACCACTCAGTCACTTCGTTCCATCGTTTTCAGGTGGGGGGTTGACTTTGTCTTCCTCTGTCACGACTCGGGATAGTCCAAGCAAGCTTGGTCTCTCCTCTCGCTGCTCCATCGGGTCTAACAGTCGCGTCTCTTCGAGACTGTGGACAATAACAAGCTCATGTATCTCAGCTTGGTGTAGTGGCGAGATTAAAGGCGATAGCATCGTTTCGGGAGATTGATGCGGTGAAATCGTGAAAAAGTGAAATCGTGAAATCGTGGTGTTTTCGTCAAAAGGTGAAATCGTGAAATCGTGAAAAAGTGAAATCGTGAAATCGTGGTGTTTTCGTCAAAAAGCGAGGAAAGAGGAAGGCGAAGCCGCCGATGGGGACAGCGTGCTATGAGCCTGGCATTATCCACAGCCCCCTCCGGAGGTGTGGACAACAAGAAAACAGAATACAAAAAAACAGCTCTCCGCCGACAGGGGGAAAGCTGTACGCTGATGAAGGATGCGGAGAGAACAGGATTCGAACCTGCGAACCGGTTTTGCCGGTTACACGCTTTCCAGGCGTGCCTCTTCAACCACTCGAGCACCTCTCCTTCTCAAAAAACCGCTGCAAAATTACAGAAAATATAGTATGCAGACGAATGTTGCCAATAATAATTATGAAAAATTAATACTTCCATGCGGTCTTGTGGACACGCCCCCTCTCTTCAGGAAACGGGATGACAGCCGGAACCCCATCACCGGACAACCCCGCCTACGCCTTGCCCCGCCCCCCAGGAATCGGCAAAAAACGTTAATTATGGTTAAGTTTCGACAACTCCACAACATTACGCCTTGAATTATGGAAAGGATTCTTTATCTTTGCAAATAAAATCAGAGAGCGTGGGGCTGAGGATAGCCACAGTAGCAGCGCCGGCTGCCGCAACAGCTCCAACACGCTATCACGACGAGAACAACAGAAAAAACACCGCTTATGACAAAATATATCTACACGATCCTATTGATATCCATGATTATCGCCACCCCAACCACTGCCTATGCAGAGCCGGTAACGGACGAGATGGAACACATGCAGACGCCAAATGTGACAGTAGTGGAGGGCTCACAGTTGCGTGTGACAAACGGCAACGGCCAGACGCTCCGTGTGTATAATGTGACTGGGGTGCAGGTCAGGGTATTCAAGGTCGACGGTATGGACAAGTGTTATGACCTCAATCTCCCCAAGGGATGCTACATCATAAAGATAGGCAAGACGGTAAGGAAGATATCCATCAGATAATCCCCCTCCCCTCACACCCCTCTCTCTCTCTCTCCGCCCCACCATCTTCCACCACCACCCCACGGCCGTCATCCCCCTCTCTCCCTGAGCGTGGAGACATCATCCCCATACCGCGCACACACCCCCCAACCGAACACTGAAAGACACACGGATAAAAAATACTGAAACTATCATTCCCGATATATGCAAGTAGATGAGAAGACACTGCTGAGTCTCCTTGCAGACGAGAAAACCCAACATAAAGCTTTTGAGATACTTGTGCGTCAGTATAGTGAGCCGCTATACCGGCAGATCCGACGTATGGTATTGTATCATGATGATGCGGACGATGTGATGCAGAACACATTCATAAAAGCGTGGAAGGGGCTCCCCACGTTTGAGGGACGCTCAAAACTCTCTTCCTGGCTCTACCGTATCGCCATCAACGAGGCTCTCGACTTCCTCCACCACTCGAACGCCACCACCACAATCGACGGAGAGGGAGACGGCCAGAGCGTCGCGGCACATCTGATGGCAGACGAGTATTTTGAGGGCGACGAGGCGGAGGCCAGACTGCAGGAGGCGATACACCGGCTCCCCGATGTGCAGCGGACTGTATTCCAACTGAAATACTATGAGGATATGAGATACTCTGAAATCAGCAAGATTCTCGGCACATCAGAGGGGGCGCTGAAAGCGAGCTACCATATAGCGGTAAAAAAAATCTCGTCATTTCTCAGCTCAGGCGATTAAACCTTATGCCCGCCAGAGGCGTCATAAAATAAAAGAGACACAGCAATGAGACACAGTATAAGGAAAGAGCCATTCAGGGCGCCAGAGGGATACCTGGACAGCTTCACGGCCGATATCATGAAGAGGATACCTTCTGAGGCACAACCCATCACGATACGCCAGAGACGGAGCAGGGCGGTATGGTACAGCGCCGCGTGCATAACCCTGCTGCTCGGGCTGTCGGCCATGGCATATCTGTACATGCCGGACGACAAGGACATGAATATCGTCACACAATCCACAGAGAACCAGCAGACATACAATGTTGACGATGTGGCGGACTATGCCATGCTTGACCATCAGGACATATACGAGATTATCTCAGAATAATCCCCCCATGCACGGGGCGCAAGACACTCCACACGTATGGGGAGACACCCCGCACACGTATGCGGGCATGACCGGCCATGTGCACATGGACAAAGGGCATCCCCAGCCATATCCCGTCCATATCCTGGCCATATCATAAATGGATAATATGTAAAACCACTCACTCCAACCCAGTCTATGAGAAAAGCCATCACGATTCTTGCATTCTTCATCATATCTGTACAGCTCGTATGTCAGGCTGCCCCAAAATTCGACCCCGAGGCATACCGCCAGGAACAACGCAGATATATAATAGAGAAGACAAAGATATCGGCCAATGACGCTGCGAAATTCTTTGCCATATATGACAAGATGCGCTCGGCCGAGCGTTCACTGTTCGACAAGATAAGGGACAAGCGCAACTCAAGGCCGTCAACAGAGGCCGAATGCCGTAAGGCGATTATAGAGAAGGACAACATGGAGCTGCAGCTCAAGAAGCTGCAGTGTAAATATCACCAGCAGATGCTGAAGGTCCTGCCTGCAAAGATTGTCCTCCCCTGCCTGTTCCATGCAGAGCAGTTTGACCGCTCCAAACTACGGCATATGTCACAGGGCAACCATAAAAGGCCTGGCAAACACCCGGAATCAAGATAATCCCCCCTCCCCCACTCCATCGTCGTGCCTGTTTACAACTATCTCCCCAAACGGGAGGAGGAAACCGCAAGATGGACAATTGAGGCCGCTTAACGGAAGAGGCGCTGGTATTATGACAAAAAGACAAAGCCGATGTCATAATATCAGTGCCTCTTCTGCATATCCATCATGATGTTATGGCGTATGATGAATCTTTTGGATGAGTCGCAAGGGGAAATCCACTCATCCCCCTATGCCCTGTAAAGCCTTTGTGACGGATGGCCTTCTCATCAGATGGAATAAGAATGGGGATTTTAGTGGGAATGAGAAGTTGAGTAGAATAAGAATGAGGATGGCGATGGGAATGGGAAGTAGAGTGGAATAAGAATGGGAATGAGAATGGAATGAGAATGGGAAGTTGAGTGGAATAAGAATGGGAATGAGAATGAGCAAGCCTGCCCGTGTGCGTGCGGGGATGGCGGATGGGGCACATTCGCACGAACCGCCCCTCCCCTCTCTGGGGTGTGCGCAGAGCTTGGGGCTTGCATCATCATCATCGACGCTGCCAGTCAGCCATTTCCCTTTCTGCGGGTCCTCTTCCCCCTCACCTTGTTGTCAGTCTTATCCGCTTTGTCAGCCCCCTTTCCGGATGACGGTCTCCTGGGTTGCCTCCTCGCCGCAGCTTTTCTGCCCTTATGCCTATTCCCGTCAACCGCCTTTCTGCCTCCCGCGGCTTTCCGCTCGGTATATTCCGGTCCGGGGTCTAATCCATCAGGCATAGGATTCTTATAAACCTCATATTCAAGGAAACGTTCTATCTGCTTGAAATACACCACATCATCCTCATTCACAAATGTTATGGCCCTGCCGTCACGTTGCGCGCGTGCTGTCCTTCCGATACGGTGGACATAGTCCTCTGCGTCGTGTGGCACATCATAGTTGATGACAGTGAGGATATCATCAATATCTATCCCCCTTGCCACAATATCTGTCGCCACAAGGACATCAATCTGCCCAGCCTTGAATCTGAACATGATGTCGTCACGCTCAGCCTGTGTGAGGTCAGAGTGCATCGCCCCACAGTTTATCCCCATTCGCCTCAGATTGCTTGAGATATCCTTCACCTTTGTCTTTTTCCCGGAGAAGATTATTGTGCGCTCCAGTCCGCCGCCGTCCGTCAGGCTCTTTATTATCCTGAGCTTCTGCGGCTCATAGCAGACATATGCTGACTGCCTTATCCGCTCGGCAGGCTTCGACACAGCAATCTTCACCTCGACGGGGTTGTGCAGGAGAGTCCGCGCGAGCTCCTCTATCTTCTGTGGCATTGTCGCAGAGAACATGATTGTCTGGCATGTCGGCGGCAGCAGCTTGGCGATGGATAATATATCCTCTGAGAATCCCATATCAAGCATGCGGTCTGCCTCGTCGAGAATGAAGAAAGAGCATTGCGACAGTTCGAGATTCCCCATCTGCATATGTGCCAGAAGACGCCCGGGCGTGGCGATGAGCATATCAGCGCCCCTCCGCAAGGCCCGCAGCTCCTGGTCATACCTGTTGCCGTCGTTGCCGCCATATACCGGGACTGACGAGATGCTGTCAAGATAATACCCGAATCCCTGCATAGCCTGGTCTATCTGCTGTGCCAGCTCACGCGTTGGGGACATGACTACACAGTTGATGGCATCACGGGCGAATGGTGCTGGATGCCGCCGCCCTCCATATGAGTGAGGAGCGTATTCCCCGTCATCCAGAAGAGAGAGCACGGGGAGCAGATATGCCGCTGTCTTGCCTGTCCCCGTCTGTGCTATGCCTAATATATCCCTTCCCTCAAGAATATGCGGGATGCATTTTTCCTGTATAGGGGTACACATATCAAAACGCATATCGTAAAGCGCGTCGAGGATGTTGTCAGATAAATCCAATTCGTCAAAATACATAAGTTCTAAAATATTTAATCATTAAAGCCACCCTGCCGTGACAAGCCTGCCCCCCTTGCATGCTGTCCGCTTCGTCACGCCTCCAGGGGGTAGAGGGGGGCAGCTACTATGCCCGTCTTCGTCACGCCTCCAGGGGAGAGAGGGGGACAGCTTCTATGTCCGCTCCATCACGCCTCCGGGGGCGTAGAGGGGGACAGTTTCGATGTCAGTCTTCGTCCGCCTCCAGGGGGAGAGGGGGACAGCTTCTATATCCGTCTTCGTCACGCCTCCGGGGGTAGAGGGGACAGCTACTATGCCCGCTTCGTCTGGAGATGAGAGGATATCCCGGCAGCCTTGATGGATAGGCACGTGCAGATAAGTGTTACGGGGGTGAACGTCGGTGAGGTATATATATAATGGATAGGACCAGCGACACATCAGTTTATGCGATACGGGGGCATTGCGCATTACGCCATTAGAAAAAATGCAGGAGAAAACATTAATGGCGAGCCTGAGGCGGAGACTCAAGAACCAAGACGAGCCACCCCTCCCCCGGCTTCCTCCTGTGCTGTGAGCACAGCCCATTGGAACCGCACCCCTCGCATATCTATCCATCTGTATCGCACAAAGGTAATACAAATGTTTTAAACATGCAAGACATTCAGCGAAAAACCATCGGTCTTGTCGCACAAAGCATACTTTCCGCCATGATATTTACTGCATTTACCGTATCAATCTCCCGAAACGATGCTGTCACCTTTTCTCTCTCCCCCCATCGACTTTTTGGGGAATATCACCACCTCATCTGCCTCTGCGATACTACATGCATTGACCATCCGGCGCAATATGCATTGTAAAGGATAGAAAATGCGATGTGCGGATGTCAAGTTCTCACCACACGGTTTATTTCTCACATAATATAGATAAAAAAGGAAGAAAAACGTTAAATATTGTATGACTTCATTTAACGTATAGATAAATTTAGTAATTTTGCAACCGAAAACTATACATATCACAAAGGGTTTTCAATCTTTGGATAAACAAAAACAACAATATAGGTAAAAAATTAAGGTATGAAAAAGAACAAAATCTTTATTGCATTGGCTCTCGGAACAATGCTTGTATCTTGTGGCAAGAGCGGAAACGGCGGGAAGCCAAATTTTGCAGACAATGAATATGCCGTGAGAACTATCGGGACAGAGACAACAGAGCTACAGTCGACATACCCTGCGACAATCAAGGGAGTACAGGATGTGCAGATACGTCCGAAGGTTTCAGGATTCATCACTAAAGTATGTGTGCAGGAAGGCCAGACAGTATCTGCCGGACAGCTGCTCTTCGTCATAGACAACGAGACATATCAGGCGCAGGTGAGACAGGCGCAGGCAGCCTTGAACACAGCCAACGCACAGCTCGCGACATCCAAGCTGACATACGAGAACTCAAAGAATCTGTTCGCCAGCAAGGTCATAGGAGAATATGAGCTCAAGACATCAGAGAACAACTACATGACAGCACAGGCATCTGTAGCACAGGCTAAGGCTGCTCTCGCATCGGCCAAGGAGGCCCTGAGCTTCTGCTACGTTAAGAGCCCGGCATCAGGAGTCGTTGGCAGCCTTCCGTTCAAGGTCGGGGCCCTTGTGAGCGCATCGAGTGCAGAGCCTCTCACCACAGTCTCTGACATCAGCACCATGGAGGTCTATTTCTCTTTGACAGAGAAGGACATGCTGGCACTGACAAAGAACGCAGGCGGAATGAACGGTGCCATAGCATCATTCCCTCCAGTGAGGCTGCAGCTTGCCGACGGCAGCACATACAGCCAGCCAGGCAAGGTGGTGAAGGCGAGCGGTATCATAGACGCGGCTACGGGCTCAGTATCGCTCATCGCACGTTTCAGCAATCCTGACCATGAGCTGAGAAGCGGTGGAGCCGGCCAGATTATCATCCCGACAACAGCCAGCAGTGTCATCATTATCCCACAGGAGGCCACATCAGAGGTCCAGAACAAGAAATTCGTCTATCTCGTAGGAAAGGATAACAAGGTCAAATACACAGAGATAAAGGTCAATCCGCAGGACGACGGCAAGACGTATATTGTCACAGAGGGCCTGAAAACCGGCGACCGCATAGTCTCCAAGGGCATCGCGTCGCTCACTGACGGTATGGAGATAAAGCCTATAACTGAGGCACAATACATGAAGAAGATAGAGGATGCCGCAAAACTTGGGGAGCAGCAAGGCTCAGCAAAGGGCTTTGCCGATGTCATGAGCGGTAAAAAATAATAATCCTGTTGACGAGCTGACAGAATGGGGCGGTGGGAAAGAACAGCCTGTCCGCTTTGCCAGTCTGCCCGCTTGCCGACGAGTTGACAATGGAAGAGATGACAATGGACGAGACGACAGGATGGGGATGGGCAAGAAAAATGGCCTGCCCGCTTGTCAGCCTGCCCGCTTGCCAACTCACAAAAAACACATAATATGACATTTACACATTTCATAAAACGCCCGGTACTATCGACGGTCATTTCCATATTCTTCGTCCTGCTGGGTATAATCGGACTTATATCACTGCCTATCGAGCAGTACCCCGATGTTGCGCCGCCTACCATTTCGGTGCAGACCACCTATACCGGTGCCGATGCACAGACGGTGCTGAACTCCGTTGTTACGCCTCTTGAGGAGAGCATCAATGGTGTGGAGAACATGACCTACATGACTTCTCAGGCCACCAACGACGGTTCTTGTATGATTACAGTGTATTTCAAGCAAGGCTCCGACCCTGACATGGCTGCCGTCAACGTGCAGAACCGTGTGAGCCAGGCACAGGCCTTGCTGCCTGCCGAGGTTACGAGGGTGGGTGTGACAGTCGAGAAGCAACAGACTTCCAACGTCATAATGTTCACCCTCACATCGAAGGACGGACGCTATGACGACGAGTTCCTGACCAACTACAACGATATCAACGTTATTCCGGCCATCAAGCGTATCAACGGTGTGGGTGGTGTGCAGTCGCCTGGTATGAAGACATACTCCATGCGTATATGGCTGGAGCCTGAGAAGATGAAGCAGTACGGGCTTGTGCCTTCTGACATCAGCGGCGCTCTTGCCGAGCAGAATATCGAGGCTGCGCCGGGTAAGTTCGGTGAGCAGAGCGATATGGCATACGAGTACACCATGCGCTACAAGGGACGTCTGAAGACGGCCGAGGAATATGGTGACATCATCATCTCAAGCGACCACAACGGACAGACACTCCGACTGAAGGACGTGGCGAAGGTTGAGCTTGGCGGACTCGTCTACAGCGTGTCGATGAAGAACAACGGCAACCCGTCAGTAATGGGTATGGTGCAGCAGATTGCCGGCTCCAACGCCACGCAGATTGCGGAGGATGTAAAGGCCGAGCTGGAAAAGCAAGCACAGAGCTTCCCTCCCGGTGTGGAATACAAGATAAACTACGACGTTACGGAGTTCCTCTTCGCCTCTATCGAGGAGGTTGTCTTCACCCTTGTGCTCACGCTGTTGCTCGTGTTCCTCGTGGTTTACATCTTCCTGCAGGACTTCCGCTCCACACTCATCCCTATGATTGCGGTGCCTGTGGCATTGATAGGTACATTCCTCTTCCTCTGGATATTCGGGTTCTCCATCAACCTGCTTGTGCTCTCGGCCTTGCTTCTTGCCATCGCCATTGTGGTGGATGATGCCATTGTGGTTGTAGAGGCTGTCCATGCCAAGCTCGACCAGGGTTACAAGAGCGCGCTTACGGCAAGTATCGATGCCATGAACGAGATTTCGGGAGCCATCATCTCCATCACCCTCGTGATGTCGGCAGTGTTCGTGCCAGTATCGTTCATGGGTGGCACGAGCGGTGTGTTCTATCGTGAGTTCGGTGTGACGATGGCTGTCTCAATTCTTATCTCTGCCGTCAACGCCCTCACGCTGTCGCCTGCCCTGTGTGCCATATTCCTGAAGCCGCACGATGGTGAGCACGAGAAGAAGATGAGCTTCATCGACCGTTTCCATGCTGGTTTCAACTATCAGTACGAGAAGATACTCGGCAAGTATAAGACTGGCGTGGCTAATGTCATCAAGCACCGCATATTGGCGGGAGTAGCCGTAGTGGTAGGTATTGTGACTATGGTAGTCACCATGGCGACCACAAAGACCGGACTTGTGCCCGATGAGGATACCGGCGTTATCTTCTGTACCGTCTCCATGGCACCTGGTACCAGCCAGGAGCGCACCAAGCAGGTGGTGGGCCAGATAGACAAGATGCTGGCAAGCAACCCCGCGGTGAAGACACGCGAGCAGCTCTTGGGATATAACTTCATCGCCGGCCAGGGCTCAGACCAGGCAACGTTCATCGTGAAGCTCAAGCCGTTCGAGGAGCGTCCGGCAGGCTTCCTATACAATCTCTCAGGACTGTGGCAGGGCGACGGCATCATGCGTTTCTTTGTCAACCCGATGTCGTACACCTCTGTTCTCGGTATGATATACAAGCAGACGGCGGAGATTAAGGATGCGCAGATACTTGCCTTTGCTCCACCTATGGTGGACGGTTTCGGTGCTACCAACGGTATCACCTTCTCCATGCAGGACAAGACTGGTGGCGACCTGAACAAGTTCTTCGAGATTACCAAGACCTACTTGGCTGAGCTGAACAAGCGTCCGGAGATCTCGAACGCCATGACATCATACAATCCTAACTATCCGCAGTACATGGTGGATGTTGACGTGGCTAAGTGCAAGCAGGCAGGCATATCTCCACAGACTGTCCTCTCCACCCTGCAGGGCTACTATGGAGGTCTGTACGCTTCCAACTTCAACGCCTATGGCAAACTCTACCGTGTGATGATACAGGGTACCGTAGACAGCCGCAAGAATACTGCCACGCTGACAAATATATATGTGCGCACTCCAAGCGGCATGTCGCCAGTCAGCGAGTTCTGTTCGCTGCGCCGTGTCTATGGCCCGTCGAACATCAACCGCTTCAACCTCTTCACCTGTATCAATGTCAATGCGTCTGCCGCAGAGGGATATTCATCAGGTCAGGCTCTCAAGGCTGTTGAGGAGGTGGCAGCAGAGGTGCTGCCCCAGGGCTATGGTCTCGACTATTCGGGCATGACCCGCTCTGAGCAGGAGTCGAGCGACTCTACCGCTATCATCTTCGCCCTGTGTCTGGTATTCGTATACCTCATCCTCTCGGCACAGTATGAGAGCTACATACTGCCTCTGGCTGTTATCCTCTCCATACCGTTCGGTCTCGCCGGTGCCTTCATCTTCACCGAGCTCTTCGGCCACAGCAATGACATCTATATGCAGATTGCGCTCATCATGCTCATCGGACTTCTTGCGAAGAATGCCATCCTTATCGTGCAGTTCGCGCTTGAGCGCCGTATGACAGGTATGGCCATACGCTACTCTGCCATCCTTGGTGCGGGAGCCCGTCTGCGTCCTATCCTCATGACATCGTTGGCGATGATTATCGGTCTGCTCCCTCTGATGTTTGCATCGGGTGTGGGCAAGAACGGTAACCAGACCCTCGGTGCCGCCGCAGTGGGCGGTATGCTCATCGGTACGCTCTGCCAGCTGTTTGTCGTGCCTGCCCTGTTCGCTGTATTCCAGTGGCTCCAGGAACGCATAAAGCCTATAGAGTTTGCTGACGACGATGCCACTATCGACACAGAGCTGCTTCAGTATACTCATCCTAATGTCAAGTCAAGCACTGCTGCCCAGAAGACATCAGGCGACAAATAACCCCCACTGTCATCACCCCCTCTCTCCCTCAGCCATGCTTATGCCTTGACTGAGGAAGACAGGCGGGGGGATGACCATAAGAAAAATGGTGTAGGAACCCATGATTAACACTTAATGTACGTTAAGTCAAGGAAATAAAATGAACAAGATATCATTCATAGCAATTATGTCTGCCTGCCTCTTACTATCGAGCTGCGGACTTTACAATAAATATGAGCGTCCTGATGTCGATACAAAAGGTCTGGTCCGTGATGTGACATCAGACAAAGACACGCTCGCCGTGGCAGACACAACGAGTTTTGGCAATCTCCCATGGCGCAGTGTCTTTACCGACCCACAGCTGCAAGCGCTCATCGGACAGGCTCTTGAGAAGAACGTCGATCTTCTCAACGCAGCCCTTAATGTCGATATGATAAAGTCACAGCTCATGGTGGCAAAGCTGGCCTTCATACCATCAATAGCCATCAGCCCACAGGGGACACTCAGCTCATGGGACGGCTCAAAGACAACAAAGACCTACCAGCTGCCTATAAGCGCAAGCTGGAGTGTTGACCTCTTCGGCAACCTGCTGTCAACGAAGCGTAACGCCCAGATGCAGCTCCTTGCAGCCAAAGACTACCAGATGGCCGTGAAGAGCCAGATTGTCTCAGGTGTGGCGAATCTCTATTACACTCTCCTCATGCTCGACCGCCAGCAGGAGATACTCGACGAGATGGAAAAGCTGACAAAGGAGACCTGGGACATGATGTCCCTGCAGATGAAATACGGCAGGGCGCGCTCTACCAGCGTACAGAGCGCCGAGGCCAGTTACTACAACGTGAAGGCACAGGCTGTTGATATGCGCCGACAGATACGTGAGACAGAGAACTCCCTCTCTCTCCTTATCGGACAGGCAGGCCAGTCAATAAGCCGTGGGCGCCTTGCCGACCAGATACTCCCCTCTGAGTTCTCAACAGGCATAGCCCTGCAGATGCTCAACAACCGTCCTGATGTCCATGCAGCAGAGATGAACCTCGCATCATGCTTCCACAATGTACAGACGGCACGCAGCCGTTTCTATCCAGGCATCAACATCTCTGCCTCAGGCATATTCACCAATAACAGTGGCGCAGGTATAACCAATCCTGGCAAATGGCTCCTCACAGCTATAGGAAGCCTCACACAGCCAATATTCGCCAACGGACAGTTGGTAGCGGGACTGAAGGTGGCAAAAGCACAGCAGGAGCAGGCCTTCAACAAGTGGCAGAACGCTATCTTCAAGGCTGGCAATGAGGTAAGCAATGCCCTGGTAAGCTACAACACATACCACGAGAAGAGCCAGCTTGACCAACAGCAGGTAGAGCTTTACCGCAAGAATGTTGAGGACACCCGACAGCTGTATATCAGCAGCGGGTCAACATACCTTGAGGTTATAAGCGCCCAGGCTAACCTCTTGAATGCTGAGATATCCAAAGTCTCTGACGACTTCTTCAAGATGCAAGCCGTCGTGAGTCTCTATTCAGCTCTCGGTGGAGGAGTAAAATAAAGCGGTTGGGCACATGTTGTGTTTCTCACACAACGTCATATTGACCCCATCCGTCTCGCCGCCCCTCTCTCTATTGCAGCGTTCTTGAGGTGGAATGAGAGCAATATACAGCGCCCAATAATTGAATAACAATGTCTAACACTCATATACCATAACAACATGAGCAATATCAGCGACAAGGCTTATGTCAGCCCTAAGGCAAAGATAGGCAACAATGTTACCATCTATCCGTTCGCCTACATTGAGGACGATGTTGTCATAGGAGATAACTGTACCATATATCCCTATGTCAGCATAATGAACGGCACCCGTCTTGGCAAGGACAACAAGATATACCAGAACACTGTGCTTGGAGCAGAGCCGCAGGATTTCGAGTATCGGGGCGAGGCCTCGCGTCTCATAATAGGCGACGGCAACTGCATCCGTGAGAATGTAGTCATCAACCGTGCGACACACTCTGATGGCGAGACAGTCATTGGAGACAAGAATTTCCTCATGGAGGGTGTCCATATCTCACACGACACACACATTGGCCGCGTCAATGTCTTCGGCTATGGCACAAAGATAGCTGGCGACTGTGTCATTGGCGACCGTGTCATATTCTCCTCTGGTGTGATAGCCAATCCTGGCAGTCGTGTGGGCGACGCCTCGATGATTCAGAGTGGCACACGTTTCTCCAAGGATATACCACCATTCATCGTTGCGACAGACAATCCTGTGCGCTACGGAGGTGTCAATGCAGTCATCCTCCGCAACTACAATGTCGACGAGAAGATAATATCGCACATTGCAAACGCATACCGTCTGCTGTTCCACGGACAGACATCTGTCTTCGACGCCGTCAACCAGATTGAGCAGCAGGTTCCCGACGGAGAGGAGGTAAGGGCGATAATAAACTTCGTGAGGAATACAAAGCTTGGCATCATATCCAAGATTTGATACTATCCCCTACCCCCCCAGACAGCATCGGCCTACAGATATCCCCATACCCCCAGACAGCATCGGCCTACAGATATCCCACGGTTACATTGACGGATTGAATGCCATATGGTGGAGGACAATGCATCATACGAGGGGGATTGGGGAAGCCAACCATCACACTTATGCAGTAAGAGACAGTTGTCATACACAAACGGCATCTGTCTCTTTCTCGTTTCAGCCTCCTCGGCCTTTGAGCCATTCCCCCAAGCATAGCTCAAGCTTGGCTCCCGGGGCGATATCACACATCACAAGCGTGGGGAGGAAGGCAGCGAGTGACATACATTACATCCCATATCACAAGCATAGCTCAAGCTTGGCTCCCGGGCGATATCACCCATCACAAACGTGGGGAGGAAGGCAGCGAGTGACATACATAACGCCCCCACACACCTCAGCCTAAGAAACATCCATATCTTATAGACTATGTACAGGACACTGACAGGACATCTTCAAGACATCTCCACTTGGGTAGCATCCCATATAACCATCTTTGTCGTATTGGTTGCAGCCTCAGCCCTATTCTATCCCCCATCATTCCATTGGATATCAACCAAAGCAGTCACTCCCATGCTCGGAATTGTCATGTTCGGTATGGGACTCACGCTGAAGGCCTCAGACTTCAAGCCTGTTCTGCTTCATCCAAAAGAGATTATCCTGGGCGAGATTGCACAGTTTGTGCTAATGCCGGCAATAGCATGGCTGCTGTGCCACCTTATGGATTTACCCTCCGATCTTGCCCTTGGTGTCATTCTCGTCGGCTGTTGTCCCGGTGGGACAGCCAGCAATGTCATCTGTTATCTCGCCAAAGGAGACATTCCCTTGAGTGTAGCCATGACCGGCGTCTCGACAATGCTTGCTCCTGTAATAACGCCCTCACTGGTTTTCCTCCTTGCAGGCGAGGCTGTCAACATTGATATCTATGGCATGTTCTTGAGCATCATACAGGTCATCATCATCCCTATTGCCTCAGGAGTGTGCGTGAGCCATTATTTGCAGAACATCAGGACAAGTGTCGAGCCGTATCTGCCTATGGTGTCGACACTCTCCATAGCAGCCATTATTGGCATCATTGTCTCGCACAACTCTACGGGAATCATCCAGTGTAGCCTTACCGTCGCTGTAGTTGTCGTTCTGCATAATACGCTCGGTCTTCTCGCAGGATATTCAGCAGCCCTCCTTTGTCGGATAGAACGCCCTAAGCGCACTGCTATAGCTATAGAGGTGGGCATGCAGAACTCGGGGCTTGCCACATCTCTTGCGGCCATGCATTTCGCCATGTTCCCCATGTCCACAGTTCCCGGAGCGTTATTCTCCGTATGGCATAACGTCTCAGGCAGCATAGCTGCTCAAATATTCAGGAGGATAGGCAGATGAGATATCTCCTTGCAATAGACTCGTTTAAGGGATGCCTCTCGTCAGTCGAGGTAGAGAAGACCGTGGAGACAGCACTGGGAGAGATGGGTGCTGAGGTTGTGTCTATCCCCATGTCTGATGGTGGAGAGGGGATGTTGGAGGCATTCACCAATGCCCTGGGAGGCTCTTTTGTCGATGTCACAGTCCACGACCCTATGATGCGGAGAATCACAGCCCAGTACGGCATGACCGCCGACGGAACATCCATCATAGAGACATCAAAGGCTTGCGGACTGACGCTTATGACTGCCGGAGAACTCAATCCGATGGTTGCCACATCATATGGTGTCGGGGAGCTCTTGGCTCATGCCATGAAGTCCGGATGCACGAATCACATCATTGGTCTGGGAGGCAGTGGTACGAGCGACTGTGGCATCGGGATGCTGCGTTCGCTGATTGATGTCTTTGCCTGTGGAGGGACTTTAGACAGTGTAATGCCAATGCTCAGAAACCACCACTTTATCCTTGCCTCAGACGTAAGGAATGTACTGTACGGCCCTCATGGGGCAGCATTCACCTTCGGCCGTCAGAAAGGAGCCACACATGCCATGCAGACGGCTCTTGACTCACGTGACAGGACATTCGCCCGAATGTCAGCAGAGCATTTCGGTTTTGACAAGTCATCTCTGCCTGGGGCAGGAGCTGCGGGGGGACTTGGCTATGCTTTCATGCAGTATCTCGGTGCGGAGCCTGCATCAGGAGCAGACATACTCCTCGACCTCTGCGGCTTCGACAGCCTCGTGGCAGATGTTGACATCGTCATAACAGGCGAGGGAAATGCTGACCGCCAGACATTGATGGGTAAACTGCCTGAGTGCGTCCTCGTCCGTGCCACCCGGCACAACAAACCCGTCTGGCTTATGGCTGGCAAGGTGTCAGACGGGGACACACTCCACAAGGCGGGATTTACAGTTGTTGATGCCATCACGCCCTCCGGTATGCCTCTTTCTGAAGCTGTCAAGCCTGATAATGCCCGACATAATATCCGCAGATGGATTGAAAGCCACGCACTTTTATGATGGTCTCCGCATATCCCCGTCAAGAAAATTATCACCTCGCCCCCACCTCATGGTGTAAGCAGCAAAACATGATACGCACATCTCACCTTATTCTTTCTACTCGTACTGTTGGCATAGGGATGGAATGGCTTCCTGCAAATAGACATAGCCACCAAAACACCCTACGACATAACACACTATCTCTCAATGCTTTATAATCACACTCGGAAAAGGTACTGAATGGTCGGCTCAGAGATACTCTTTGACCAGCTCATATGTACCTGATGAGTGGCCATTAGGCTCTTAATGAGAAAAACCTATACTATCCCCTCCCTCGGAGACCATAGCTTTATGGGTGTAACCCAGGCTGGACAATTATATGATGGACAAGAGGAATGGCAAGGCAGGGCAGGGAACTGCGGTGGACACCAGGCTGGACAATTATATGGTGGACAAGGTGTGTGAATTGAATCCAATGCTCACCAAGAGCCATACCCCCCATAAGGATGTATTCTTTATGCATAAAAGTGTGGGCATATGGTCTGATAATCAACCTATAAACGACCGAGATGAATGGCAGACGTGAGGAATATGGGATAAATCGACATGATATGTCAAAACGTCATACTTAAAAAAAATAAGCGAAAAAAGGACGATTCACTTGGCACAATAAGAAAAAAAACGTAACTTTGCATTCACTTCGCCTCCTTTCAGGACAAATATGAATAGAGACTTCCTTATCATCTATTCATCTATGGAGAGGAAGGGAGGAATGGCGACATACTATAAAAAACGGCACAAAAACGTGATACAGCTATACAGACACATAGAGATTCTGCTTTTGGACAACGACTGCGTCATTGTCCCAGGACTCGGTGGATTCATGGCACATCACACAGCCGCAAAATACTACGAGGACACACAGACATATGTGCCGCCGATAAGACAACTCGGATTCAACGGACAGCTGAGGATAAACGACTCGCTTCTGGCCCAGTCATATATTGAGGCATACGATATAAGCTATCCTGAGGCTGTCAGACGCATAGAGGACGAAGTGGCAGAGATGATGCAGACTCTGCAGAGCAAGGGGCAGTGTGAGCTGGACGATATAGGCATCCTGCGCACAAGCATCGACGGACATCTGGAGTTTGAGCCTTGTGAGGCTGGAATACTGACACCCTCCCTGTATGGGCTGGACTCTGTAGACATAAAACCTATCGCACAGAGAAGCACAGGAAAGCCCGACACACAGATGGCGAAATCGCCTGTCAGCGTGCTTACTGAACAGCCCCACCCCGAGTCACGCCTTGTGATGACCCACGGTGATGACACCGGGACGGGCGACACAGAGGACACAGAGGAGAAGACAATAAGAATAAAAGTGGGCACACTGAGGAGAGTGGCATTAGTGGCGGCTGTTGTCATAACACTCTTCATCTGCGTGCTCCCGCTCGGCAAGACGACACAGCCTGAGCTGACAAGAAGCTATATCGACACCGGTGTACTGTTCAATATCCTGCCTGAGGCATTACGCTCAACACAGGACAAACCGGAGCGGTACGGACTGAACGACAGCGGGGCGATAGAGCAGGAAACCATAAAGGCGGAGGACAATACCAAGACGGCAGAGACCGAGCCTGACCAAACGACCACACAGGCTGACGGAAGAATGCTAGGCAAGGAGGTAAACACGGAGAAATCCAACACATTCTATACCATCGTCTTGGCAAGCAGAGTGACACGGACCAATGGCGAGGCCTATGCCCAAAACCTGAAGGAAGCGGGGTTGGACAAGGCTGAGGTGATAGAACGGAGCAACGGGACGAAAGTGATATACGGACGTTTCACAACTCAGGAAGAGGCAAAGCGGTGTCTGGCAGAGCTCAGGGCCGCGGCATCAGCATTCAGAGAGGGATGGGTGATGGAGGTCAGATGAGAGACAATGCCCACCAAGAGAATCCCCCCGACACTTGAGGAGGGACAAATGTCCGTAACTATTTACAGCATATAATAAAGGAAGGCCAGAGCGCCGTCATACAGACTTGAGACCCAGGGCACCAGCCTTGGGCAAAGTCATTTCTATAAGGTGCCCCCCAATATCCATATAGGAGCAAGCTGCCGAAGATAGATAGGCAAAGGCCACAACAACCCCACACACACTTACCCCCACCAACAACAAACAAAAGAGATATATGAAAAGAGTAAGATGCCCTAAATGTGACAATTATATAATATTCGACGAGACGAGATACGAGGATGGACAGCAGCTGGTCTTCCAGTGTGAGGAGTGTGGCAAACAGTTTGCCATACGCATGGGCAAATCCACTCTCCACAAGACACGCAAGGAGGTCAGGGAAGAGACAGGGGACGAGGCTGCCGACATGGCCTTCGGCTCTATACATGTCATAGAGAACTCATTCCATTACAAGCAGATACTGCCTCTCAGAATGGGTGACAACATTATAGGCAAATACGCCAAGGGGAACGACATACAGTGTCCGATAGAAAGCTGCGACCCATCACTTGACCTTCACCATTGCAAGATTAACGTCTCGCGTGACAAAAAGGGGAGGATAAAATACACACTCAGTGACGGACCATCAAATACCGGAACATTCGTCGACAACACAATCCTGGGAGACCGTGAACGCAGAGTGATACACGATGGCACATTATTCACTCTCGGCGCTACAAGCGTATTGCTATACACTGGCGACGACGATGGATAACGAGCAAGGAGACGCTACCCCCTCCCCTTATGTATCATATACAATACATTCACCCGTAAATAAAATCATGCACACTTTCTTAACAGTCAAGGACAGGAAACACCAGAGACAGACATTCCAAACGGACAGACATGGCATAGCGCATGTCCTGGGCCATGGTATCACATACATGTTGGCTCTATCGATTGTTATGCTGACACTGGCTTCATGCGGGGCTGACAAACATATAAAGCGTGGAGAGAAGCATCTGTCAATAGGTGAGTATTTTGATGCAGCGGAACAGTTCAAGGCCGCATACGCCAAGACACCGGCCAAGGACAGGACAAGGCGCGGAATACTCGCACAGAAAAGCGCACACTGTTATGAGCGCATAAACGCCACACAGAAGGCCATCGCGGCATACAGGAACGCCATAAGGTACAACACAGCGACAAATGAAGACAAACTGGCCATGGCACGCCAGATGCTGAAAGCTGGAGACTACCGTAATGCCGAGAAGACCCTCACAGAAATCATAGACTCCATGCCAGATAACAAGCTCGCCATAAACGGACTGTTATCCGCACAGACAGCGGCAAAGGCCAAGAAGGAGGGGTCAGGATATACTGTCAAGAGGATGGATATCTTCTGCTCACGACGAGCTGATTTCTCCCCGATGCTGACAGGCGACCAGTATGACCACCTTTATTTCACCTCTACACGTAATGAGGCACAGGGGGATGAGATAAGTGGAATCACAGGGACAAAAGGGGGAGATATATTCGTCTCGCAGAAGGACGACCGCGGTAAATGGCAGAAGCCAGAGCCAGTAGGAGGAGGTCTGAACACCGTGGCTGACGAGGGAACCTGCTCTCTCACACCCGATGGAAGAGAAATGTTCCTGACACAATGTGCCACAGACGACCAATATCCACGATACGCACAGATAAAGAAATCATCACGCAGCGACGCCGCTTGGGGGAAGGCGGCTGACGTAGAGCTGACACGTGACACGCTGTCAAGCTTCGCACATCCTGCCATATCGCCCGATGGGGAATGGATATACTTCGTGTCCGATATGCCAGGAGGACAAGGCGGACTGGACCTGTGGCGAGCGAGGATAACACCCGCCGGATATGGAGGCGTGGAGAATTTGGGGGCTGAGATAAATACACCGGGGAACGAGATGTTCCCGACATTCAGGCCTAACGGCGACTTCTATTTCTCAAGCGACGGCCGTGTGGGGTTTGGAGGACTGGATATTTATTATGCGACAACAGGCACTGACGGGAAACTGAAGATTGTCCATCCGGGATATCCGCTGAACTCACAAGGCGACGATTTCGGCATGACTTTCGAGGGAAAACAGAACCGCGGATTCTTCTCGAGCAACAGAGGCGACGGAGGCCATGGGTATGACAATATATACAGCTTTGAGAATCCAGAGATAGTGCAGACGGTCAAGGGATGGGTCTATGAGACTGATGGATACGAGCTGCCCGGGGCGCTTGTCCGTATGGTAGGCTCAGACGGTACAAACCTCAAGATAAGCGTGAGGGGCGACGGCTCGTTCGAGGAGGAGGTGACACCTGGAGTCAGCTATATATTCCTCGCCACATGCCAGGGATACCTGAACCATAGAGAGGAGCTCGAGGTTGGGGAGACGAAGGAGTCAGTAGAGCACACACTGCAATTCCCGCTTGTCAATATCAGCGTTCCCACGCTCATCCACAATATCTTCTATGACTTTGACAAAGCGACCTTGAAACCTGAGTCGGCTGCCGCGCTCGACAGTCTTGCCACAATGCTTAAGGAGAATCCCAATATCACCATCGAGCTGTCAGCCCATTGTGACTATCGCGGCTCAGAGACATACAACAAGAACCTCTCACAACGGCGTGCCGAATCCGTATGCGACTATCTGACACAACACGGCGTAGAGAAAGAGAGGCTGACACCTGTAGGATACGGGAAAGGCAAGCCAAAGGTCATACGTAAAAAACTGTCAGAATACTATAAATGGCTGAAGGCTGATGATGTGCTGACAGAAGAGTTCATCCAGAAACTGAAGCCGGAACAGCAGGAGATATGCAACCAGCTGAACAGAAGGACAGAGTTCAGGGTATTGCGCACAACATACGGGCTGTTTGACGAGAACGGCAAGCTGAAGCGGAATCTGAAGCCGAAACCAAAGAAGGATGAGGGCGGGGAGGATTTCTTCGACATGTAGTTATTCTCAAAGACAGAGATCACATTCCAGCCACCTCCTTCCGCATTCCGCATCCCTCTCCAGCATATCCCCTCCTCCTCCTGCATTCCACATCCCTGTCCAGCATATCCCAGCCTCCTCCTTCTTCTTCATGTGGGATACTGTCAGCCTCACCGTACAGCAGGCGGCCCCCATGTGTGCCTGCTCCTCCGCGGTGTATAGGAATGGTACGTCTGCGATAAGCTGGGGGGCGGCCAAGGGCTGTGAGCGTGTGGGCTTACCCCCCTGGCCCAGCCCTTTGGTGATAAACCGTGTGCATGGCCGACACCACCCCGGATTTTTTCCACACCATTCCCCTCTATCCAGCTAATCTCATGAGAAAGATAATCGAGACAATCAAAGACAAGAAGCGCCTATATTCGATAATCTTCGAATCGGACACCCCGGCAGGCAAGACATTCGATGTCGCTGTAATCGTAGCCATCTCTGTGAGCCTTATTGTCATGTTCATTGAGAGCATGCCACACGTCGTCGGGTATTACAAGGACGCCCTTGAGACAGTGGAGGCTATACTGACCTTGTTCTTCACAGTAGAGTATGCATTGCGCCTATGGTGCAGCCCTTCACGCCGGGAGTATGCGACGAGCTTCTTCGGTGTGATAGACCTGCTTGCTATCCTCCCTCCATATCTGACTATAATTTTCCCTGCCGCACGTTATATGCTTATCCTCCGTGCGTTCAGATTCATACGCGTATTCCGTATCTTCAAGCTCTTCTCGTTCATCAACGAGGGATACCTGCTGCTTGAGTCGATACGCCGCAGCAGAGTGAAGATTCTCGTCTATTTCCTTTTCGTATGTATCCTTGTCGTGTGTATTGGCACACTGATGTATATTATCGAGGGTGGCAATGACGAGAACTTCCGTGACCTCCCCACCTCGATATATTGGGCCATAGTGACACTGACGACTGTAGGCTACGGAGATATCACCCCAGCCACTCCAATAGGACGCTTCCTCGCATCTCTCGTCATGGTCCTTGGCTATACAATCATCGCTGTGCCCACAGGCATCGTCTCTGCTACAATGATTGATGTTACCAAGGATAAGGTAGAGGACGGGAAATGTCCGCGCTGTGGTGGTGAGGTGGGCTCAGCTGACCGCTACTGCCGTCATTGTGGAGAGAGACTATAAGATATCCCCACGCGAATTGTGACATACAGACATGCGAGAGGGGGAGGGGACATCTGCCATACAGACAGCGGATGTCTCCTCCCCCTACCCTATGTCTTTTAATATATACAGCTGAAGTACAAAACTTACTACACGGCTATCGACTTGAGATTATCCTCTGAGCACAACTGTCTCCCCTCTGCTGTATAGAGGGCGTCTATGCGCGATGAATACGCCTTCTCTATCTTCCCACGCACCATTTTCATTGTACTGTTGAGCATCTGGTTCTGCTCGGTGAATGGTTCTGGCAGCACGCAGAAACAGCTTGGCAACCATCTCTCCGGGAACATGCCCTCATACATTCCGCCTTTCCTGTACTTAGCCATCTCCGTGTCTAATAGGGATAGGGCGGCGCGCCTGCCCTCCTCTGTATGGAGTATCATGCTCTCCCTGGCGAGAGCCCTGGCGATAGCGTCCTTGTTAGGGACGATAAGGGCTATGGTATAAGGCGACTGGTTGTTATACAGCATAGCCTGCTCGATGTAAGGAGACTGCCCGGCGATTGTCTCCTCTATACCCTCAGGAGAGTATTTCTCACCATCAGATGATATCAGGAGGCTCTTGAAACGCCCCTTCACATAGAGCAGTCCCTCTGATGACATATATCCGAGGTCGCCTGTGTATAGCCAACCGTCACGCACTGTCTCGGCCGTGGCGTCGGGATTCTTCCAATATCCAGCCATGACATTCTCTCCCTTGACGACAATCTCCCCCAACCCGCCTATAGGAAGCTCTCTGCCACAATCGTCACATATCTTCAACTCGAGAGGTGTCACAACCTTGCCGCTCGAACCGAGCCGATAGCGTCGTGGGCCGTTCGATGACAATACGGGTGTCGCTTCTGAGAGGCCATAGCCCTGATACATGGGTATCCCCACGCCGATGTAGAAATTCTGCAATGACTTGTCGAGCAATGCTCCACCACCGATGAAGAATCTCAGTTCCCCTCCGAAATTCTGTCTTACCTTAGAGAATATGAGGCGGTCGAAAAGACTTACGAGCGGTCTCATAAGTACCCTGAGGCCTTTCCTGTCCAGATTGCTGTCACCATAATATATCTGCCTGGCTCTCATGCCCATATTGAAGAGGGCTGTCGTGGGCTTCCCCTTAGCGCGGATTGCCCCCTCGATGTTTTTCTTGAATGTCTTGGCGAGGGCGGGGACGCTGAGAATGAAATGGGGTCGCACCTCACGGATATTCACAGGTATGTTCCTCAGTGTCTCCATGGGTGTCCGTCCCACCTGTACCGTGGCGACAGCAGCGCCACGCGACATCATGATGTAGAACCCGACGACATGTGCGAAACAGTGGTCCAGGGGCAGAATGATGAGTGTGCGCCATTTCTCGTCTATATCGACAAGGGTCAGCGCCTGCTCCACGTTGGCCGTGTAGTTCCTGTGGGTAAGCATCACGCCCTTGGGGTCGGCCGTAGTGCCGCTGGTGTATGTGATTGTCGCCAAGTCGTCATTCCTTATTGACCTTGCCACCTTGAGCATCTCCTCCTCTGTATGCTCCTGCAGGTATGTGTCGCCCATATCGAACAACGAGGAGACATGCATCTCACGCTCCTCATATTCATCCTGCTCGTCGAAGATGATGATATGGCGGAGATTGGGCATCTGGTTCTTTATCAGGCGTATCTTGGCCAGCTGTGTCCCGGAGACCATGATGCATCTGACCTCGCCATGAACGAGCCGGAAGAGGAGGTCGTTGCTCTCCTCGAGCTTGACAGAAAGGGGCACATTGACTGCACCGGCATAGAACATCGCAAGCTCGCCGATAATCCACATGTTACGTCCCTCACTGAGGAGCGCCATATTCTCACCTTTCTTGATGCCGAGAGCCTGGAGACCTGCTCCTAGACGATAGACAAGGCGTCTCACCTCAGAATAGGTTGTGGGGCTGTACGCCTTTCCTGTTTTCTCTAACAGGAATGTATTATCAGGGTACTGGCTTACAGACTGTTCAAAAAGATCTATGATTGTTTTGCTCATATATATATGTGTGTGGAATGATTTTTTTGTACTTATATTTTTTTCTTGTGGCGTGACTGGGGTAAGAGGGGGATGGGGGGATTTGACTTCCTTATCCTTCTTTACAATCATAATCGCTCCCCTATCCTACCGTCACTGCTTCTGCTCAAGGGAAAAGCATCTCTCCTCCAGAGAGCAGGTCGAAATGGTTCAGCCGTGGATATGGCATCGGCTCACCATTCAATGTCGGCTGGGTGACTGCTGATGAACGCCTGAAAGTGAAATGGCGTCCGCTATCAAAATTGAGTCTGACATACGGGAATGCGGGGCGTGAGACGACATACCACGGTGTGGCAGGACAAAGGGGGTAGAACCCCATGGATGCAAATATATACCATGCAGACATCTGCCCTGCATCATCATTCCCGGACAGCCCTCCCGGAGTGTCGTTATACTCTGTCTCCATTATATACCTTATCCAACGGTCTGCCCGCTCAGCCTCTCCTGCGGCAGCATACAGCCATGGTATCTGATGGCAGGGCTCATTCCCATGCCAATAATACCCTTTCGAGAACAATGTGTCGAGCATCTCCACAGCCTGCCCGTGACCGCCGAGACGCTCGAACAGCCCCTCTATATCATGAGGGACATACCATGTATAATGGCAGGGGGCGCCTTCTGTTATGAACGGCATGCGCCGTGTCTGCTCCTGGCACATCTCCCACCGTCCGTCGGCATGCCGTCCGTCGGCGTGGTGTGTCGTGGGGTTTATCACATTCTTCCAGTTGGCGGAGCGTCTCATCAGCGCCGCATAGTCATCATCATACCCAAGGGCCTTTGCCATCTGTGCTACAGCGAAGTCATCAAACGCATACTCAAGAGTGCGCGATGTCTGCTCCTCCTTATGGTGGGCATCAGCCACAGCATCCTCAAGAGGCACATATCCATACTTGAGGTACGAGGCGAGCGCACGCCTCCCCTTACCGTTTGCATAGTCGGCATGGGACTGGGGAGAGAGGAAGGCGTTCTTGCGCATATAATGGTAAGCCTCCTTCCCATCAAAATAGCGTACCCCTTTAACCCATGCATCGGCGAGAGAGACAGAGACATGGTCGCCTATCATCGCGGCGGTATAGCTGTTCCAGCATGGGAAGATGGGGAGCCATCCGCCCTCACGGGCCATATCGACAAGCGACTGCATCATCCTGCCCGACAGCCTCGGGGTTATGATATTGAGAAGGGGATGGAGCGCACGGTATGTGTCCCACATGGAGAAGTCGCCATAGGACACAGCATGGACGGAAGGGCGGACTATTGTAGAATATGTATCGGCGAAACGTGGACGCGAGCCGTCGACATCGCTTGTCTCACGCGGAAGGAAAGATGCGCGGTACATGGCACCATAGAACTGCCTGACGCGCGATGCACAGCTATCCTCAACATCTATCGTGTGGAAGCGGCGGCACCATGCGACGGCATTCTCGCGCATCATTGTCCCAAAAGGCTTTGTCATGCTGTCTGTCTCGGCTATGAGATTAAGCAGCGCGCCCTCGCGCGATGTGAACGATGATGCGGTATACAGCGTTACAGCACAGCCTTTCCTCCCCCTGAACGTCAGCCAGACCCCAGACTGCTTCCTGTCCCGGACGGAGAGAGTTCCGGTGTGTGTTCCGTCTGTGTCGTATGTCCCAAAGGCGATGGGGGCATCATGGTATGTGAGGAGAAAATGACCTGAGAATCCTGCCCGCTCTCCCCATCCCTGATAAATGCGGTGGACAGGGTTGTACCCATAGACCATACGGCGGAGGGTATCAATCTCTATATATCCTTCCCCCTCATCACTGTTGGGGGTTATGACTATATGCACCTCGCCATCGTCGTCAGGGACAGCACGCAGGATAGCACTATGACTCAAAGCTGTCATCTCATAATCAAGACGCTCATCTGGCAGGCGGACCTTATAATGATACGGATGGGATATCTCCCCGCTGTGATGGAAACGTGTGGCACGTTCCGCACTCTGTGTCCTCAGGCTTCCTGTCATGGCAGCTATGGTGAATGAGCCATAGTCCTGTGTACACCCGCCTACAATCCAATGGCTGTTACGGAATCCCTGCAACAGATTGTCTTTATAGTAATAAGGAGCCACACATTTAAGCTCAGTATCCTGAGTCTGTGGGGTCCATGTGTTCTGGCCGTTCGGCACGAGAACCCCGGGGAGGGTCTGCCCATGCTCCTCTGAGCCTTTCCCATATCTTCCTGCCGCCTTAGTGTTTGCCGCATCTGTGCCTACGAATGTGTTTATGCTTGAAGCGTCACGGAGATGTCGCAAGGTGTGTATGCGCTCGATGACATGCCGTTTGACATCATCCCAAAGATATACTCCCCCAGCATACTCCCCCAGCCCGAAGAGACGGGCATGGTGCTCATTATGATACAGCGCCACGAGGACACGCCCTCTTGCATCACGCACAAAGACCATCTGCATATTCGCTGCCATAGGTATTATCTCGTCCATGAGGTCTATGCCATTCTTGTCTTTGTGACAGCTGTCAAGAGCTCCGATGAGGGTAAGGAGGCGGTAGAGGTTGGTATCGTGCCCGAATCTCAGTGTCGCCCCATGTCCTCCAGACATGATGACGCTGTCGGCATCACACTCTATATCCTGCCATAATGATACAGCGGACAGGGGAGCGAGACCACCGTTCTCGGCAGAGCCACCACTTGTTATTGTCATGCGTCTGTTGTTCTTGTCGTATATCGCCTCATACTCACTATCATCGAATATATCGGAGAAGTCTATCCTCAACGGTATATCCTGCATATCCGACGACAGAGTGTGGAGCTCGGTCATGAGTTTCTCGCTGTAGCTGACCCTGGTGGGGTCAACGAAGAGTTGACACATGATACGATCAGGCTTCACAGACAATGGCACCACGACATTCTGCTCCAGCTTTTTCAGCTCAGGAGTTGTATAGGCTATCCATGCCATATCCGCAGTGTCAACCCTCACATCATATCGTGCATGGGGATAGACAGCCGACAACTCTTCCAGGAAAGCGTCACGGCTGTCCACACACCTTCCGACGATGCTGCTCCTCACTCTCACTCGCGCATCTTCCCCCTCGAACACCATACCGTACGCTCCTGCCATCCGGCGTGCTATACCTTTGTGCTGGCATTTTCCGAGAGGTGTCATCTTTCCGCCATTCCCCCTTGCGTTCTTGACAGCTTTCCTTACACGGCGAGCCACATCACGCCCCTTGGCCGTAAGGTTAGTACGGTCGGCGAAGTGTTGTTCTATCCACGCATAGCGCTCATCACTTGTCATCCAGCGGCTGCCATGGCGCCCATAGTGTGATATGAGGAACGGGGTGTAACCTGCTTCTGCCAGTTTCCTGGCATTCTCGCCAGAGAGATGCTCATCAACATGGTAGGCATAATATACACCAGCCATCTCATCACGGCTCTTCTGGGCCATGAGACATGACGGAATGAGGAAGAGGAGCAGGAGAATGTAAGTCATTTTCATGTGGTGACGTAATTTTTCAATGTTTTAGTTAGGAATGATAACCGAGGCGCGAAGGAGGAAGACGAAGTCAAGCTTGCTTGGGCTATGCCATGGCGAGGACTGACGGAACAGCGAGAGAAGAGGCTGAGTTTACTCAGACTATCCAGAGTCGTGACGGAAGGAGACAAAAGTCAAAACGCACTATTAAGAATGTTATGAGCATGTCCATGGCAGGGCGGATATCTGAGGAGAAGTCATCCTTCTTATCCACTTACACAAGCCTCATAGCTGTACTGTATGGGGGGTGAGGCCGTTGTATACAGTCTGTCTTCTTAAAAAGACTCTGCAAAGATACAACATTTTTCCCGTTTTTGAGTGATTGCAACTATCATTTTTATTATTACTGTCCGGTAAAACATTAAGGTGAGAAACGATAGGTTTACCGGACATCCGATGTTGCAATAGAATAATCCATGGCCAAGAGCATATCCAAGAGCTAAGTCTCGAAGAGGCTGTGAGCAAAAGTCCTTTGATTTATAATTCGCAATTCTGTTATCCTGTATAGCAGGCAAAATTATCGGACATTCATATATATATTTGCCAGAGGGGGCATATTCATTGTTAAAGACCACTATATCAAGATCTTTAGCATGTTTACCGGACAGAAAATATTATTTTATTGACTTCTCACGTCGTGGCATTATTTGAGGACATATTACGTAACAGGCAGCCACCACTATATATGTGTATTCAGTATTCTTATTGCCAGGCATGTTGATTTTGCCTCTGATTGGCTGTGGGTGTCGCCATATCATGCAATCCAAAGGGGGGAAAAAGTCGGTATGGCATGAAAATAAACAGCATATCGTGCCGCTTGTCCGGATATTATTTGTAATTTTGCAGACATGCGTTATTGTTCATCCACACATCGGGGGACAATACACGTATTGTTTATCCACACATCATAATCATGGCAGAAGAAAAAGCATACAGCAGGCGGATAAGCCGCGACACACTGGAGAAGACACGTCGTGGTATACATAATTATATCATCGTGGGCAAGCGCTACCGCAACCCCAAATATACGGCTCTGCAACTGTCGGAGGATATAGGTGTCAACACACGCTATCTCTCAGCGGCTATACAGAAACATTATGGCTGTAACTTTGCGACCCTTGTCAACAAGCTGCGCATTGAAGACGCCAAGGAAATGTTGTCCGCCACGGAGTGTACCCTCACTATGGAAGATCTCTCCTACTCTGCCGGATTCTCCACACGGCAGAGCTTCTATAATGCATTCTCGAAATACGTCGGTATGACCCCCTCTGAATACCGCGAGAGAGTATTGAGGTTAAGGACACAGGATGATGACGCTTTCGAGATTCTCGATTTCTGAATCGTTCTCGCAAACAGACTTGCTCTCACCAGCACAAGAGCCCTTTGTCAGCTGATGACGGCATTATGACATGTCTCGGCCGAGCTATCCCATGTAGCGAAAGGTGGAAGGCGACAGTCAACCGACGCCAAGCCGAGAGCAGAGTCAACCGACGCCAAGCCGAGAGCAGAGTCAAGCTTGCTTGGCTTTGCCGAGGCGCGAAGGAGGAAGACGAAGTCAAGCTTGCTTGGCTATGCCGAGTGCAGCTGATATTCAACGAAGTTAATCGCGAAGGAGGAAGACGAAGTCAACTCGCTTGGGCTGTGCCAATTCCAGAATCTCATGGTGAGTTGGAATATCATATGCAAATAGTCAGGTCTTCATAATCTCTTTCTATCTCTTACATAAGTTGAGTGAGATTAACTACATCCGTCCATATTTCAATTCATCCCCGTTAGCATCATACTGCTTGCGCTTGCCTACAGGAGGCTCAGTCAATGTGATGCGTACAACAACCGTGCGCGACATGCTCCGCCCTACAGCTGTCTCGAATGCGCCCATGTGGCTGGGCAGGAATCGCTGGCAAATGGCACGGAGAGCCTCCCGCTTCTCAATGTCGTCGGTAACAATCTCTGCCTTGCCAAACGCTATGGCAGACTTGAACTCCAATGTGAAACTGCTGTCCTTCGGGCCTACCGTAGGCTTACATTTGCTCACAGCTGTCAGGCATACATGAGGGCTTGCATGCAATATGTCCAGTTTCTTCCCCTCTGTGGCGCAATGAAAATAAAACGTATTCCCACAAGTGCGAGCCAAGGACAAGGGGACAGAATATGGCATTCCGTCGGCATCGGTCATGCTTACTGTAATATATGGAGCCTTGTCCATAACCTCTAGCGCCCAAGCGGCATCCATCTCTCTGCTTTTCTTTCTCATGCTTTGGCTTTTGTCTTACCCTTTATTCCTGTTAATTATCTCACGAAACAGATGTCTGGCGGCTGCAAGGGGATGGTATATAATCATTCTTGGTCCAGACCATCGCATCACCATTCCAATCCGCTCTTTCATCTCCGGCCGATAGCAATGTACAGGACATTGCTTGCAGGTGGGCTTATGCTTGCCATAACGGCATCTTTCGAGCCGGCAGTGGGCATAATTCAACAGACCCAAGCAGCTTGGACATAATGAAGAATTGCCTTCATGTTTACGGCAATACAGACGTATCATCTGCTCCACCACAGCTTTTTCTTCTTCTATGCGAGTGTTACTCATTTTTTCGTTATTTCATCTTCAAATCATTTGTTCAGTACTGATTCTTCCCATTTTCTCAACGATAACATTTGCTCTGGAGTGTGAAACCAATGCTCTCCGTTCTTTAATGTCACAACATTACACAAGAACCTGTTGATAAATGCCTCGTTCACATTGTCATTGACTACCAAGTCTTTTTCAGGGCGGAGAATGAATGTCTCATTGGGCCAAGTTGCTATTTGATGTGATACAACCCACTCATAATACAGTTCATCTCTCTCTTCCATACCCTCAATAAATCTTTTCATGTCCAATATTGGGGATACGAACAATGCTTTGTCTATCTCATCAAGTATGTTGAGAATATCTTTTATTCATGTCTTCTATGATAATTGCTGCAGGATTATCATTATTAGTCTGGCTGCTGTCCGTCGTGAGCCTTCCATGCACATTCGGAAAATTTCATGTCGGTGAAGACAGCCTTGAAGGATGACTCCTCAGGCGAGCAGGCGTAGATTCCGAACTGTATCTTTCCGCTGCCTTTGTGCATGTGACATACGCGCATCTGTGTGAAGTTTTGGCCATCCTGCGAGCACTCAATGCAATAGTCAGCCTCCCTACGAGAGAGTCTGTACCACATCGTTTTCACATTGGCAGGTATCGCAGTGGTTGCCCAGTCGGAATAGCCGTTGTTAGTGACCACACTTCCTAAGTGCTGGAACTCCTCATTCTCGTATTCCACACTACCCTTCAGCCAGTTTTCACTGTCGAGATACATCACTATGCCACATTGGTCGAAGCGATGATGGCTTTCCGTGAAATCGGTCTTGACCACAAAGCTGAAGAACTTCTCCTCTGTCTCCATCTGGAATACGGGAGCGTTGTCGTTACGGAAAAGATAGTATGTCCGTTGCCACAGGTCTGTACCCGGTTTTGTCACCACTTCTATGGTATCTCCTTTGATAACGCAACTCTCGGGTTGTCGCGTCCATTTGAAATTGCCGATGTTCAGTTTCATTACATTTTGATTATTTCCAACGTTCGCTTGGCGTTTGCCATTATCTTTGCCTGTACATGCTGAAAGCATGGTCAGCAAGGCAAAAAAAATAATATTTTTATTCATTGCAAATTCAATTTTCATATAAATATTCTCTCCCAGCAAATGTTTGACAGCCGCAAGTGTATGATAGAGTACCATCCTCGGCCCCGAACAACGCATGAACCTTCTGATTCAATCTTCATCTTAGGCCAATAGCAATGTGTGGGGCGTTTCTTGCATGAGGACTTACTCCTAACGTAACAGCACATATCAAGACTGCTGTGGGCATAACCCAACTGTTTCCTACAACTTGGGCATAGTTCACCTTATGATTTGCTCTACCACATTCTTCTCTTCTTATATGCGTCGGCTTGCTATCATCATATCATCGTATGTAGATAGACCACTAACGCAATCTGCATAATGATTATAACAGGGATGCCATACTTGAATTTCTTGTGCATCGTCTTGTGATGCCAAGTACGCATACCTGTCCATGCTCCAATACTGCCACCTATGGCAGCCATCGTAAGGAGTGTAGCCTCTGATATTCGCCATCTTCCTTTCTTCGCCTTGTATTTGTCAATGCCATAGAGCAAGAATGTCAAGGAATTAACAGCGAGCAGGTAATATAGAGAGTATTGATGCATAATCCAAAGGGCTATTTTAAATATACAACTCGTATTCTTTTCTTGTGGCACACACCTTTTTAAGGCCTTGTGTTGCCAATAGTGTCATGATGGTGCCGATTCCTCTTGACCCCGTAGGACATACCGACACACACTTCATGCAGGAGATGCACTTAGTGGTGTCAACAGTCTTCGGGTCAGATAGTGGAATGGCATTGGTTGGACATTGTTTGGCACAAACGCCACAACGATTGCATCCATGCCTGCCTTTCGGGTGCGGTACTTTGCCTGCTTTCTTGTAAGGGTGATTCCCTGGCACACACGGCAACGTGCTATCGTCACATTCTGCCTTGCTCATGATGTTAGCACCGAATTGTCGGAGCGTCTGCTCATCATCTGCGTCAGGTCGCCCGTTGCCATATTTCCTGATGATGCTGTGCTCGGCTACGGCAGCTACAGCGGCAATCACACGGAAACCTATCTCCGAAGCTACATCCTGCATTTCCAACAGAGCATCATCGTAGGCACGGTTACCAAAAACGGCTACCACAACACATTTTGTACCATTGGACTTCACCATCCGCAGACGTTCCACAGCCAACGCCGGTACACGCCCTGCAAAAACCGGCATAGCAATTACTGCAAAGTCATCCTCATGAATGTTTGGCAGCTGTATGTCAGCAGCCTTGACACACAAGTCTGTCACCACGCTATCTACTCCCATGCCTTGGCTTAGTATTTCGCTCACTCGTCGGGTTCCTCCTGTGGGACTGAATATGATTCGATGTATGTTCATAATCTGTTGTTTTATTCTGTTATTTTGTTATTGCCACCTTGATTACCCCATCACGCTTCTGCTCAAAGAGTTCATAGGCTTCTGCTATCCTCTCCAACGGAAAACGGTGGGTAATGAGTGGTGTGGTGTCAATCTTTCCCTCCTTGATGAGTCGCAGGATTTCCTCGCAGTCACATCCATCCACACCTCCTGTCTTGAATGTGAGGTTCTTGCCATACATCTGAGGCAGAGGAAGCTCCTGCGGCTCATCATAAAGGGCTACAATGGTAACAATGGCATTCGGACGAGCACATTGCCAGGACAGTCGGAAAGTATCCTTACCACCTGCCACCTCCAGGACTCGGTCTGCCCCACCGTGGTCGCTGTGCTTCACAACGAAGTCGAAGCATTCCTCAGGTGTCGTCAGCAGGACATCGGGGTAATGTGCTTTAACGAAAGCCCGGCGTTCAGCTGATTGCTCGCAGACGATAATGCGCTTGGGATGTTTAAGCATCACGCAGAGCAAAGTGCAGATGCCTGTAGGTCCTGCTCCGATAATCAACACGGTATCATCTGTAGAGATTTCGCTGATACGTGCCGCCCAGAAACCTGTGGCGAGGACGTCACCCACAAACAATGCCTGTTCGTCTGTAACACCGTCGGGGATATGGTTCAGTCCCTGCTGTGCCAATGGTACACGAACATATTCTGTCTGACCGCCATCGATGCAGCATCCCAGTGCCCATCCACCATGTGGCGAAGTGCAGTTGTTCACATAACCATGCTTGCAGTAGAAACATTCTCCGCAGAATGTCTCGACGTTGACAGTCACCCGGTCTCCTTTACAAAACCCCTGGACTTTACTGCCCAGTTCTTCCACTATGCCCACCATCTCATGCCCGACGGTAATGCCAGGCACAGCCCTTGGTACGCTACCATGCTTGATATGCAGGTCGCTCGTACAGATACTGCTCATGGTCACACGAACGATGGCATCCGTTGACTCCTGAATCGTAGGTTTTGGCTTGTCCACTAACTCAAACCTACCTTTATCCATATACGTATATGCTTTCATCATTTACTCATCCTATTCGTTACCATTTTGAATTTTCATGGAGCTCTGCATAGTTAACACCTTTTAAGCTCGTCAATCCAGCGAGTAAAAGACGTTTGTTCAATATCCGGTTCTAAAGTGGCGCAGATATTTATCAAAGTAAAATAAAAGAGTGACGTAACTCGTTGATGTCAACTCGTTACGTCACTCTTGGCGGAGAGAGAGGGATTCGAACCCCCGGTGCCTCTCAGCACGACGGTTTTCAAGACCGTTGTAATCGACCACTCTACCATCTCTCCTTGGTCAATTCGTCACAAGAAATATTCTTGTTTTTGTTTTTGACGGTGCAAAGGTACGAATAATTTATGGACTATGCAAATTTTCGTGGTATTTTTTTGAGATTAAATCCTTATTTGACGAACGAGCAATCAGTAAGGAGTATGATGCAATGATTTATGATGTTCTACTCATTATTTATTGGGATTTTCAAACTTAAATATTTGGGTGTTACTTTAAAACTATCAGGGACTGTTGCTATCCGCGACCAAGCATCCACAAGCTGTAGATGTATATATCGGGGGATTTATATGGTAGATTGAAATGGCTTTTCTATGGCATTTCTGTTTTTATATCCATGATTGTTGTAACAGGCTTTGTTCTGATTCCCCAATCGCATTGGATACACTTTATTTATGCAATAATCTTCTCTTGATTAGGTCGATTATGTGCTGTTGAGTTGCTATGACGTGGTCGTGTGGGCATAATACGCAAGAGTCCCGTCCTTCCATATCAGGAAAGACGGGACTTTGTATTTGTTTGTTTGGAATAAGTGTATTTGATAAAAATACTGTGTGTGAGTTAGATAATGGTTTATGCCTCAGCCTCTGTAGCAGGGATTACAGACACAACGCTCTTATCATACTTTCCTTTGTGGAAGTTGACTGTACCGTCAACAAGAGCATAGAGTGTATCGTCTTTACCCTGAGCGACATTAAGGCCTGGGAAGTGCTTGTTACCACGCTGTCTAACGATGATGTTACCAGCTACACACTTCTGTCCGCCCCAAATCTTCACACCGAGTCGCTGTGATGCTGACTCGCGTCCGTTCTTAGAACTACCGACACCTTTTTTATGAGCCATTTCTTAGTCCTCCTGTGATTTAAGCGATTACTGACTTGATAACAATCTCTGTGAACTGCTGACGATGTCCGTTCTTCTTGCGTGAGTCCTTGCGGCGCTTCATTTTGAAGACGATGATTTTGTCACCCTTTACGAGTGGCTTAACTACCTCAGCTGTTACCTTGGCGCCCTCTACGGTTGGCGCTCCTACCTTGACTGCACCGTCAGCATCTACGAGCAGCACTTTCTCAAACTCAACAGTCTGGCCTTCTTCAGCTTCTTTGATGTGCTGAACGAAGAGCTTCTTGCCCTCCTCAGCCTTGAACTGCTGACCGTTGATTTCTACAATTGCGTACATTTTAATTGTATTGAAATTATCGGATTTTCTCCGTCAGGCGTCTTGCATCGTGCAAGCCCTTGAATGAGCCCAAGCGGATATAATCATATATTGTGCTTTTCAGAGTGTCTATGGTATAAAGCGGTCCATATACACAGAAAGCGGATGCAAAGTTACTCATTTTTTAATTAACAAAGCCACATCTCCCACGCACCATATGTTATTTTTAATAATATTTAACTCCTCAAGGTTATTAAATCCAACACATGGCATAGTGTCTGGCTTTTGTCAATCAATATCTGTAACCTGGAAACGTTTATTGAAGGTTATATCCAATCCATTTGTCAGTTCCACTTCATATTCGTTCTTATTGAACTCAATCTTTCTGACAGTCTGTCTCGGATAATTATTTTGCAAGTATTTGCTTATTGCCTGCGGAATCAGTTTTCCTGGTACTGCAGCCCCTTGCTTACAGTCTATCTCTGTCACGTTTCCCTTTTTATCGAATTCGAGTTTTGTGCCGTTCTGCAGTATTACGTCATATGTCTTGTTTGTTATGCCCGTCTCGACTCTTACAAGTGCAACGTTCTGATGCTTGAAATGCTGATTCAGCACTGTTTGTGCCTTAGCAGGAAGTTCACTCACATTAATTGGTTTTCCGTTGCCCGCATTTGCCTGTATAAAGCATGACAACATGCAGCATATGGCAATCATCATAGTTTTAAGTGTCCTTTTCATATTGTTCTGTGTTTAGGGGTTATTAAATGAATCTGGCAATCCATATTGGAAGAAAATATGGATGCTGAGTTAAGAGAGCAGAGATTTTCAAATATCAGCAAGGTGAGATGATAATTCATGAGGTCCACCTACTTAACCCAAAGTTATGTACTTTATATTATTATGACACCAGGAAACACGAAAAGTAAAATATGCTTTTGAATATTTAACAAAGCAGTCACATTCGAGGCTATCTGTATGTCTCGAATATGAAAAATCATTTCTTTTCCGATAAAAATAGTTAAATTACTTGCAAGACAGAATAATAATTAATATATTTGCAGTGTTTTACAACGTTAATACACTATAATTGTCCGCATTATCTTCTTTTCTGTTAACAGAAAGGCTGTAAGAAAGAGTGATGTGGCAAATGTATGATAACAGATAAACAAAAAGATTAAATGGTTGGATTTCATCCGACATTTTCTCGCCATGGCATAGCCCAAGTAAACTTGGTCTCTGCTCATTCGGCTTAACGAAAACGTTCGAATAAATTCAGACATTTTCTCACCAAGCCAAAGTGAGCAAGCTATCTTTGGTCTTATGGCTTAACGAAAACGTTCGTTTTCTTCAAGCCAGATGTTCAATATCAAACTTGTTTGAGCATTGTCATGGCAAGGAATAGCCGGACGATGTTCAACGTATTTGACAAGCCAGATGATAAATGATAAATATGTTTTGACATTGCATTGGAGAGAAAAGGCCTGACGAAGACCAACGTCTCGACAAGCCAGAAGGGTCTCCATGATACCGTCATCAATTGGCTATATCAGCGATACGCTCGCCTACCCTTAGCATTTGGCGAAAAAATGTCGGATAATATCCAGCAAAAATATAAGCCTATGTCACTAATACATTTAAAAGATTTGAACAAGACATACCAAGGTGCACAACCGCTTCATGTATTGAAGGGTATCAGCTTGGATATAGAGCGTGGTGAGTTTGTGAGCATAATGGGTGCTTCTGGCTCAGGCAAATCCACGTTATTGAATATCCTTGGCATTCTTGACAACTACGACAGTGGAGAGTATATCCTGAACGATGTTCCCATACTGAATCTGAGTGAGACTAAGGCTGCAGAATATCGCAACCGCATGATTGGTTTCATATTCCAGTCGTTCAACCTCATCTCGTTCAAGACAGCTGTTGAGAATGTTGAGCTACCTCTCTTCTATCAGGGTGTGGGCCGCAAGAAGCGTCATGCGCTTGCCATGGAGTATCTTGAGAAACTCGGTCTTGGCCCATGGGCTAACCATTATCCCAACGAGATGTCAGGAGGTCAGAAGCAGCGTGTGGCTATAGCGAGGGCACTTATCACTCATCCCCAGATAATTCTTGCAGACGAGCCGACAGGAGCTCTTGACTCGAAGACGAGTGTTGAGGTCATGGACCTTCTGAAGAGGCTTCACGATGAGGAGAACATGACCATCATTGTTGTCACTCATGAGAGTGGTGTGGCCAACGAGACAGACCGCATAATACACATCAAGGACGGTATAATATTCATGGATGAAGACAACCGTGACCACCATCTTGTCAGCAAAGACTATGTTAAATGACGATCACTTCTTATATTTTGACAAATAATGAGGATAGAGCTATTATCAGAAATATGGGCTACGGCACGTCGCAACAAGTTGCGTACTGCCTTGACGGGATTCTCTGTGGCATGGGGTATATTCATGATTATCTTCCTGCTTGGGGCGGGAAATGGCCTCATCAATGCCCAGATAGAGCAGAGCAACAGGTTTCTTGCCAGCTCGATGATGGTGTTTCCCGGCCAGACCTCAAAGCCATATAAAGGTATGAAGGAGGGCCGTGCCATAAAACTGCTGGACAGGGATGTCATGATGACGGAGAAGACATTCTCCAATTACGCAGAGGATGTAGGAGGCACATTGTCCCAGCCTGGCGTGAATATCTCGCACGAAGACAAATATGTTTCCAAACAGACTCTTGGCGGAAGGACGCCTACAGACAGGAAGATAAACAAGCGTGAGATTCTGACGGGGCGTTTTGTCAATGACATTGACATCAATGAGCGCCGCAAGGTGATTGTGCTGACTGAGACCCAGGCTAAGGAGCTGTCCCGCGATTACACTTCGCTTGTAGGCAGACGTGTCCGTGTAGACCAGCTTTCGTTCCTTGTCATAGGCATATTGAAGGATGACAAGATGGAGCAGAACAACACGGCGATCATCCCATACAGCACGTTGAAGACAATCTATGCGAAGGGTGATAATGCCGGGGAGATACAGTTTGTGCTGAAGAACATGACATCGGGGGAGCAGAGCGAGCAGTTTGAGAAGGATTACCGTGCAAAGCTTAACACACAGCATGATGCTGCCCCTGACGACGAGAGCGCGGTATTCATCTGGAACCGCTACCTTGACAATATCCAGATGGCGGAGGGCATAAACATCATCCAGAAAGCGTTGTGGATAATCGGGTTGTTCACTCTGCTGAGTGGGATTGTCGGAGTGTCGAACATCATGCTCATCACTGTAAAGGAGCGCACCCGTGAGTTCGGGATACGTAAGGCCATCGGGGCCAAACCTTGGAACATACTGAGGCTCATCCTGACTGAGAGCATCATAACGACAGCGATATTCGGTTATATCGGTATGTTGTGTGGTGTGCTGGCAAACGAGTATATGGACATGACGATAGGCCAAAAGACCATAGACACGGGACTGTTCCAGGCTACGATGTTCCTTAACCCTACTGTCGGCATTGACGTATGCGTCCAGGCGACTATGGTGATCATCATAGCCGGCACAATAGCAGGGTTAATCCCTGCACTGAAGGCCGCACGTGTCCGGCCCATCGAGGCTCTACGTGCTGACTGATGCCTGTCCCTCCCCTATCCTATCCTACCCTTCCCCATAGCCCGGGCATGACAGCCGGACACTGGTTCACGTGGGGAATATTACTCTGAAGAAAAATAATTATTATGCGTATAGACATTGATACATACAGGGAAATTCTGGACACTCTGACCCGCAACAAGAGCCGGAGTTTCCTTACAGGCTTCGGTGTTTTCTGGGGTGTGTTCATGCTTGTATTCCTTATTGGAGGTGGCAATGGCCTCAAGGAGTTGCTTTACCAGAATTTCGAGGGATTTGCGACCAACAGCGCCATGATATGGTCCCAGAACACCACGAAGCCTTACAAGGGATTCAAGAAAGACAGGCAGTGGAACATGGACATCAAGGATATAGAGCGTCTGCACAGCAATGTCCCGGAGCTTGATATCGTCACCGCATTGATATTCTGTGGTTCGCGAGAGGCTGTCAAGGGTGAGTATTCTTTCTCGGCCAATGTCCAAGGCATTGACTCTGATTATGCCAAGGTCAGCGAGCCCAAGCTATATTATGGCCGTTACATCAACAGGCAGGATGTCATCTCATCCCGCAAGGTGTGTGTCATAGGCAAGCAAGTCTACAAGAAGCTCTTCCCCGACGGCCGCAACCCATGCGGCGAGCGCATCCGTATTGACAACAACTATTACACTGTCGTTGGTGTTGACTATCGCAACACCAGCATGAACATCGGCGGACGTGCCGACCAGACCATATGTCTTCCCCAGTCAGTCCTGCGCACGACATACAACCGCGGCAACAGTGTCGACATTCTTGCCGTGACAGGTGCGCCAGGTGTTGTCATCAGCGACATCACTCCACGTATCCGGGCGACAATAGCACGTGGGCATCTCATAGACCCTACTGACGAGAAGGGTATCATGGTATTCAACACCGAGGTGCTTTTCGGTATCATGGACAGTCTTTTCAAGGGAGTCAACTTCCTTATATGGCTTATCGGCATCGGTACGCTTCTTGCGGGAGCCATCGGCGTGTCTAACATCATGATGGTCACTGTGAGGGAGCGCACGGTTGAGATTGGCATCCGTCGTGCTATCGGTGCCACGCCCCGCATGATACTGTCCCAGATTATCTCAGAGAGTATCTTGCTGACGGGTGTGGCAGGCATGTCAGGGATAATGTTCGGTGTCGCTCTGCTTCAGATGCTTGAGCTGGCAAACACGGAGGATGGCATCCTGATGGCCCATTTCCAGATAGGATTCTCGACGGCTGTATTCGCGGCTCTCCTCTTGAGTGCGTTAGGAGGTGCCGCAGGCCTTGCGCCAGCATGGCGTGCGATGAACATCAAGCCTGTCGACGCAATGCGTGACGAGTGAGGAGGCTCTCCCATACGGCGGGACATAATCAAAGATAACGACATGACAAAAACAAAATAACGACGAAGATGATGAGAAAGTATTCTAAACTGATTATCGCAGCGATTGTGGCAATAATCTTCCTTGGGACATTTGTATTCCTATATCAGAAATCCCAGCCAAAGGAGAAGGAGTATAATGAGTTCACACCGAAAGTGAAGGACATATGCAAGACAACTGTCATCACGGGCAATATAGAGCCACGTGACGAGGTTCTGGTGAAGCCGCAGATAAGCGGTATCATAACAGAGCTGTACAAGGAGGCTGGCGACATGGTCACATCAGGTGAGGTCATAGCTAAGGTGAAGGTGATTCCCGACATGGGACAGCTGAGCTCGGCAGAGGCGAGGGTAAGACTCGCGGAGATAAACCTGAGACAGGCTAAGACAGACTTGTCGCGCGAGGAGGAGCTGTACAAGCAGCAGCTGGTGTCGGCCGACGAGTATGACAAGATACGCCAGCAGGCCGATCAGGCCCGCCAGGAGCTGTCGGCAGCCACTGACGCCCTTGAGGTCGTGCGGGATGGTGTGTCGAAGAGTAACGCCTCGGCAAGCTCGACCCTTATCCGCTCTACAATATCCGGACTTATCCTTGATGTTCCGGTCAAGGTGGGCAACACTGTCGTGCTGAGCAACACGTTCAATGATGGCACGACGATAGCCTCTGTCGCAAACATGAACGACCTCATCTTCCGCGGGAATATAGACGAGACAGAAGTGGGGAGCCTTGTTGAGGGAATGGACATGAAGATAACAATCGGTGCGCTGCAGAATCTGCATTTCCAGGCCTCGCTCGAGTATATCTCCCCGAAAGCTGTCGGGAACAACGGTGCCAACCAGTTTGAGGTGAAGGCTGCTGTGAAGGCTGTGAAGGGGAACAAGATACGTGCAGGATACAGCGCAAATGCCGAGATAGAGCTGTCGAGGGCAAAGAACGTGCTCTCTGTCCCAGAAAGCGCCATAGAATTTGATGGTGACAAGACCTACGTTTATGTCAAAACCAACAACGGGAAGAAGGCTGTCTATGAGCGCAGAGCCGTGAAGACAGGTCTCAGCGACGGTGTTGACATAGAGATAAAGAGCGGCCTCACAAGAAAAGACGTTGTAAGAGGGCCGGAGAAAGTGACAGATACGGAATAACACCATTGTCTAACCATCAGAGTCATCAGAACCATTATGAAGAAGACGATAATCCTTGGCATGATAATCTGCGTCCCCTCTATCAGCATGGCCCAATGGTCGCTGGAGAGATGCATAGACTACGCCATAACACATAACATACAGCTACGGCAGCAGGAGAACAACACCCAGCTGAAAGAGCTGTCACTGTCGACAGCTCGCAATGCCAGCCTACCCGACCTGTCGTTCGGAGCACAAGAGAGTTTCTCATTCGGCCGAGGCCTCACAGCCGACAACACATACACGAACAAGAGCACCAACTCGACAGCACTCCAGCTGTCGACAAGTGTGCCTCTGTTCACAGGCATGGAGATACAGAACAGGATAAAGCAGGCAAAGGCAGAACTCGACGCTGCGACCGAGGAGCTTGAGAAGGCGCGCAACGACATACGAGTCGAGGTGGCAAAGTATTACATGCAGGCTGTTTACGGACATGAGCTGACAGAGACGGCACGCCGCCAGGTAGGTATCGACTCGTTGCAGACAGAGCGTCTCAGACAGATGCTCAAGGCTGGCAAGGCCGCTGCAGCTGATGTGGCACGGCAGGAGGCGGCACTGGCACAAAGCCGCATGACACTGACACAGACAGAGACAGACATGAGGAGCGCCATTCTCTCCCTGCGTCTTCTCCTCGAGCTGCAGGATGACAAGGCGTTCGATATCATCATGCCGAAGCATGACTCTGACAAGATAGCCGGGATGACGATACCTTCTGCCGAGTTCATCTATGAGCAGGCTCTCACCCAGAGACCTGAGATAAAAAGCGGCATGATAAAGCTGAAAAGCTCAGAATACAACATCAGCATAGCCAAGGCGGCGCTGTATCCGAGACTGTATCTCAGCGGCAGCCTTGGCACCAACTACTACAAGACATCGGGGATAGAGATGGATGGATTCGGGAAGCAGATGAAGAACAATTTCAACCAGGGGATAGGACTGAGCCTGAGCATACCTATCTTCAACCGTTTCCAGACACGCAACAACATACGTGCGGCACGTGTGGAGCATCTCAGCCAGCAGCTCTCTATGGAGAATACGAAGAAAGCGCTCTACAACGAGGTGCAGCAGGTATACCTTAACACTGTCAGCGCAAAGGCGAGATACGCCAGCTCTCTTGTGGCGAGGGACAGCAGTGAGGAAGCCTTCAGACTGACGAAGGCTAAGTACGAGAACGGGAAAGCAAGCATAACAGAGTTCAATGAGGCGAAAAACGACATGCTCAAATCAGAGAGCGACCTCTCAAGAGCCAAGTACGAGTATATCTACCAGATGGCACTCATTGATTTCTACTGTGGCAAGGACCTGAAATTTTAAATTCCTTACATTATGAACAAAGCTGAAGAACATCTGATATCACACGGCATAAAGCCATCGGCTGTCAGGCTGCTGGTATGGAAGAGCATACGTGACAGGAGCGAGACATTCTCCCTGGGCGATATAGAGCGTGACCTCATGCCTATGGACAAGTCTAGCATATTCAGGGCGTTGCGCCTTTTCGCCGCACACCAGATGCTGCATGAGGTTGACGACGGGACAGGGCAGAAGAAATACTGTGTCTGCCGCTGCTCCGGCTCTCACCATACAAACCATATACACTTCTCATGCACATGCTGCGGGACGACATACTGCCTGGAGGATCTCACCATCCCGCCTGTCAGTCTGCCAGAGGGTTTCACCATTGACGATACGGAGTATGTCATCAAAGGCGTGTGCCCTAAATGCAACTCTGGCGCATAGGATACCGTTGAAAAGTTGAAGGGTTTTCACACAGATGTCCGCGGAATATCACGGATTTCTTATTCTTATTTATGTTTCGCAAGTTAACAACTTGCTAATATTTGACAAGCAGACAAGTCGACAGGTTGATGCTTATACTATCGTCATTTAGATTAGGCCATCAACTTGTCTGCTTGTCTGCTGACAGCATGTCACAGACATGCGAAATTAAGTTTGTTATTTGTTGACTCAACGGATTGTCTCACTTCTTTTCATGAATATATCTTTCTGTGATACTCCGCGGCATCAGTGTGAAGACGCCAACTTGTCAATGATTTAGGTATGAGTAGCACATTCCGGGCAAACGAGACGCACTCGGCTTTTCTCAACCGGACAAACTTACAATTCTTAACAAAAACAACGGTATCAGCTTACAGTTTTCTTGCGCCATCATCAATATCAGAAAAGGCACTGGATAATCCGCCAGAAGATACTGTATGAGAAGCTTATACAATAGGAATGGTATGGTTAATGATACTGCTTACAGTTCCGTGAATATATCATGTCTGTGGACTTTCTACCCCGATGTGGAAACGGGATGTGATTACGGGGCTGTACTGGAGGGTCCCGACTGACTATGCAATCCATGCAGCCCGCACTCTCATTGTCGAGCCGTGTCTGGGCTTTCGTCTCATTTCTGGGTTCTGTGGAAAGACATAGTCTCTCCAGCGATGGTTCTCAGCACGAGCGAGTCCTCAGTCATCATCATCACGTCGAGAGTATCTGTCCTCGCCCCTGCCTTCTTGGTGTCCATATTCTTCTCCACCATCTGCATCGCTTTACCGAATTGATCATGGTCTACTGTGGTCAAGAGAAGTTTCCCATTGCGGCATTTCCATCTGATTACGCATCTCATCGCAGGATACTCGACAGGGCTGTCCTCTGTGCTTGCCTGGTTTATGTCTATGCCTACAGGCACGGCCTGGCTGGAGCGTTTCAGGGAGAATCCGTATTCCTTTGGTATCATGTAAAGAGCTTTCAGCGAGTCGGGCAGCTCTGCCAGCTTACGTCTCAAGGCGCGTTTTGACATCTTCGACGCATCCTTCCATACAGGGTAGACAGTGTGTGTCCATGTCCCCTTTATCTGGTCGAGATCGATAGCCATCGTTGCCTCTGTCGAGTCTTCCGGGTTGACCATCACGCCTACCCAGTCTCCTGTCCTCATGCGCCCGACGACTCTGCCTTCTCTGTATGCCACCTCTATGTTGAATGTCCTTGGCTGGGCATTCTCCTTGAACTCATAGAATACGAGCGCATTGTCGTTAGTTCCCTCACAGACGAGGCCGTAGAGCATAGAGTCTTTCTCGGCAGGTGCAGCCTTTTGTTGTGGAGCGACAGGTTGTGTTCTCTCGCTTTTACATGCGGCAAAGGCGAGTATAACCAGGATGGTGAATATGAATTGGCTTGATATCTTCATTCTTTGATTGCAGTCAGGATTGGTTCTTTTTTTATCTGTTTATGTGCATCCGCTGTCTTGTCATCAATCACAGCAGCAGGACTACTGCCGCATTACACCTTAAGCGAAGACAGGAGACGTGGTGGACGCGATTGAGCTCGCCAGAAGTTGACATGGTCTTCCTCCTTCACGCCTCGGCCATTGAGCAAACCCATGGCTCTCAGTTTGGCGGCGGTTGACGTTGTCTTCCTCTGTCGCGCCTCGGGATAGTCCGAGCGAGCTCGGTCTCTCCTCTCGCTGCTTCATCGGTTGACGAGCCACAGCGTATCTCATGCAAAGATAGTTATATTTTTAAAATAATCACCCAAAAAGTTTGTATTTTTTCATTTTTGTACTAATTTTGCAGTTAAGAAACATGAGGATCTATGTTTTTCGTTAAGCCAGATGAGCGATACCAAACTTGTTGTGGCTATGCCTTGCAATGAGGAAGGAGACGAAGAAGAAAGGTCTGTATTCATACGAGCGGCAAAGTCTGCAAGCGGTATACCACACATCCTTTCATCATACCGCATTATCCGCCAAGTTGTTATGGACAAAGGCAGGCAGCTATGTAGGCTATGCGGCACTAAGACACCACGCCGGCAATGACGTGTATAATCTGGAAACTTGAAAACAGGAATAACAACATCAGAGGTTATGAAAAAGAAAATTCAGTTCAGTCTCGTGTATAGAGACATGTGGCAGAGTTCAGGAAAGTTCCAGCCACGTAAGGATCAGCTTGAGCGCATTGCTCCGGTGATTATCGAAATGGGATGTTTCTCACGTGTCGAGACCAATGGCGGTGCGTTTGAGCAAGTCAATCTTCTCGCGGGCGAAAACCCTAATGATGCTGTACGTGCTTTCTGCAAGCCTTTCAACGAGGTTGGCATAAAGACCCACATGCTCGACCGTGGCCTCAATGCGCTGCGTATGTACCCCGTGCCTGACGACGTGCGGCGCCTGATGTATAAAGTGAAGCACGCCCAGGGTGTCGACATACCACGTATATTCTGCGGTCTCAACGACGAGCGTAACATCATACCATCCATACACTGGGCCAAGGAGGCCGGCATGACACCTCAGGCCACACTGTGCATAACAAGCTCTCCGGTCCACACAGTGGAGTATTATGCTGAGAAGGCAGACATGTTCATCGAGGCTGGAGCGCCAGAGATATGCCTCAAGGACATGGCTGGTATAGGACGCCCGGCTTTCCTCGGCAGACTGACAAAAGCCATCAAGGAGAAGCATCCTGATGTCATAATAGAATATCACGGACACACAGGTCCGGGACTGTCAATGGCGTCGATACTTGAGGTCTGCAAGAATGGAGCCGACATCATCGACACAGCGATAGAGCCTCTGTCATGGGGAAAGGTCCATCCAGACATCATCTCGGTACGCGCCATGCTTGACGATGCCGGATTCGATGTCCCGGAGATAAACATGAACGCCTATATGAAGGCACGCACCCTCACACAGGAGTTTATCGACGACTGGCTCGGATACTTCATAAACCCAGCCAACAAGCACACCTCGTCGCTCCTCCTCGGTTGTGGTCTGCCAGGCGGCATGATGGGTTCCATGATGGCCGACCTCGGCGGAATACAAGGTGTCATAAACAACCTCCGCAAGAAGAAGGGCGTGGCAGAGCTGACAACCGACGATATGCTCGTGGCTCTCTTCAATGAGGTGGAGTATGTATGGCCGAAAGTTGGCTTCCCGCCTCTTGTCACACCATTCTCACAGTATGTGAAGAACATAGCCCTTTTCAATCTCCTCACCATAGAGCAGGGCAAGGGACGCTATGTCATGATGGACGACTCTGTATGGGGCATGATACTCGGCAAGAGCGGCAAGATACCAGGGACAATAGCCCCTGAGCTGGTAGAGCTGGCAAAGGAGAAGGGATTCGAGTTCGTCGACACAGACCCCCACACGCTTTACCCGGACAAGCTCGACGAGTTCCGTGCTGAGATGGACAAGAACGGATGGGACTACGGCAAGGACGACGAGGAGCTCTTTGAGCTCGCCATGCACCCAGAGCAGTACCGCAACTACAAGAGCGGGCAGGCAAAGAAGAACTTCCTCGCTGACCTCGACAAGGCAAAGGCAGCCAAGCTACAGGCCAACGGACCGAAGCTGACACCTGAGGAGCTGGCCGCATTCAAGCACGCCAAGGCCGACCCTCTCACAGCACCTGTGGCTGGACAAGTGTTCTTCGAGTTCCAGGGCGGCTCAGACGTGACACCAACTATAGAGCCGGCAATAGGCCGTGAATACACCGACGATGAGATATTCTGCTACATATACACCCCATGGGGCGAGTTTGCAGAGGTGCCAGCATGTCTTGGCGGACGCCTCGCAGAGCTGAATGTCAGACGCGGCTCGAAAGTGCAGCGTGGCACAATTCTCGGATGGATAGAAAGGAAAGAAAAATAATGATTGACTACAACAGAATCATTGACACATTATATCCCGAGGCTGGAAAGCTTCGGGATATTCTCGTCATACACAGCCGCAAGGTGGCAGACAAGGCTCTCGATATCATACGCAAGAATGGAATACAGGAAGTCGACCCCAAATTCGTCGAGGCTGCCGCCATGCTCCATGATATAGGCATAAGGCGATGTGACGCTCCAAGGATAGAATGCCACGGCACATCGCCATACATCTGCCATGGGATAATCGGCGGGGCAATGCTGAGAGACAACTGCCAGCTATGGGGCATGACACCCGCTGAGATAGAACCCTACGCCCGTGTCTGCGAGCGGCATACAGGCACAGGACTGACCATGAGGCAGATAGAGGAGCGCAACCTGCCCCTACCCCACCGTGACTTCGTCCCAGAGACATTGGAGGAGCAGATTATCTGCTATGCCGATAAGTTCTACTCGAAGACACACCTCGAGCGTGAGAAGACATACGCGCATGTGCTGCGCTCGCTGTCTGATTTCGGCGACGATGTCCAGAGGAAATTCATTGAGTGGCACACAAGGTTTGGCGGATGACAGATCCTCTATGGCAGGCACAGCAACCCATCACCAGCTGAGACTCCCCCCACGCTCAATGAGTACAGCCCCCTCGGCAGTCTGGAGAATTGGCATAGAAGCAGGGGGGGCACAAATGGATAGATCCCCCCTCTTAGGGGATACGTCGGGGAACAGTAATCCCAAGGAAAAGACACTGGGCGCTTGCCATACATAACAGTATTGCGCTCGTCTCCCATCCCCGCTATACCAAAAGACGAAATGGGGCCTGCATCGTATTTACAGCATACGATACAGCCCCCATTAGCTTATTCGCCAGACACACGGCAGCTACAGATTCAGCTTCTCCTGTATCTGCTTGCTGATCATCTGCACCTTCCTCGTCTGCGCATTGATATCCGCCGCTACAGCGTCGCGTCTCTCCTTCATGGCGCCGAGCATCTCACTTCTTGCCTCGTTGACAGTGTTCATGAACTCGCTGAAAGCCGACTGAATCTTCGTAGGATGCCTGTGACTCTTGTCAGCATCAGGATTCACCACCATGCCTATGCCCTTCTCGTGTATGCAGATATCGATATCCGCATCGGCCATGATAGGGTCGCCGTCATAGTGTATGACACCCGGCTCAGAACGGTGGATATGTATATGCTTCGTGCGGAACGTCTTGATATGCGAGTTCTTGTCTATCGTCTTGTTGAACATATCTATCGACACCTGTGCAGCCTCGATAACATCGAACGGCTCCATGATAATCACATCCATATAACCATCACTCATTGAAGCCTGTGGCGCTATGTATGCGTCATTCCCATACTGCGACGCGTTGGCGACAGAGATGAGGAAAGCCTTATACGTCTTCGTGCCCGTCTCGTCCTCTATGGTGTATGTCTCGGGCTTATATTTCAGTCCCTCCCTGAGGACATTCTCGACATAGGTGATAGGGCCGCGCTTGCCAGCATGGGCGAACTTCATGGATATGAAGGCGTCAAAGCCCATTCCACACGTACAGAAGAACGGCATGCCGTTTATTGTGCCATAATCAAGATAATGCACCTCGCAGCGGTTGATAATCTCTATAGCACGTCTCACATTGAGGGGAATCATCAGATGGCGTGCCAACCCATTGCCTGACCCACACGGGATAATCCCCAGAGCGGTCTTCGTGTCCGTTATACCACGTGCCACCTCGTTCACCGTACCGTCACCACCCACGGCAACAACGATGTCCGCACCCTCCTCAGCGGCCTTCTTCGCCAGCTCAGAGGCATGCCCAGCACGTTCCGTGAAGACTGTCGTACAATCAAACCTCTCCTTGTCGATGATGGTATCTATCAGATATGGTATCCCAGTCTTGTTCGCTGTGCCTGAAATAGGGTTGAGTATAAATACAATCTTTTTCTTTAATTCCATTCTACCTTCTTTTTCTCGCCATAGCGAGGATAATGCAAGCTGAACACACTCTATCCCTCCTCCACATTGGTCAGTGGGGGCAAAAAGGTTGTGGGGATGTACCGCCCCGAGCCGCACTCGAATGCCAGTGGCCCCCTTGGCCTCTCTTGCCTATAGGGAGGTAAGGCTTGTCCCGATACCTCCAATCCTGGCAGCTCGCCCGCCCCCTTGACATTGCCATTACGGCTTGTCGGGGAGGATGAAGAAAACATCTGACCCTCATTATCCCCAGTATGACATGAGGCCATACACACACAATGTCAACGCTATCCAACCATGAGAAAACCAAAACGATGAATGTGTTCTGATACGTGCAAAATTACAAAAAAATCAACACAAAACTAACAGCAAATGAAAATTAATTCTCATTTCTATTACTTTTTTATGATATTTATGCATATTATTCAACTTTTTTTGTAACTTTGCACTCTAAATCGAATATACGGAGCTTGAAGCTCTGCCTGTCTTCCATACATCCCCCTTGTGTCCAGAAGACAGAAGAGCGAGGAAGAGAATGACATTTTTCTCTCTCGTGATGGGCGAGAACGGGGGCATAATGCTTGCCATGCCATCGCGCCCCCGGAATCATCTGAGATAAGAAAGTGTCAGAATACTCTCTCCCCACAATTGTGACCATGTTGCCATTATGGCCATAAGGCACAGTGGCGCACGACAATGTGCTGCGCACACTACGGCCACAGGCGATAATGACAGCTGTGACAACAAAAAAACAACAATGAAATAACAAAATCAGGAACAACAGCTCCGTCACCTATTTGACCATGGGACAATTACAGAAGAAATTTGAGACTTACCGCTTGCCACAGAAGTTCATGGAGATGGGAGTATACCCCTATTTCCGTGAGATAACAGGTAAGCAAGGTACAGAAGTGGAAATGGGAGGGCATAAGGTGCTCATGTTCGGCTCTAACGCCTATACCGGCCTGCCAGGCGACCAGCGCATCATTGACGCTGCAAAGGAAGCCCTTGACAAATACGGCTCAGGATGTGCCGGCAGCCGTTTCCTGAATGGCACGCTCGATATCCACGTAGCCCTTGAGAAAGACCTCGCCGAGTTCGTGCACAAGGACGAGGCCCTATGCTTCTCTACAGGATTCTCCGTCAATGCCGGCGTCATAGCTGCCATAGGCGGACGCGAGGACTATATCATCTGCGACGACCGTGACCATGCCTCCATCGTCGACGGCCGGCGCCTCTCATTCGCCCACCAGCTGAAATATAAGCACAACGATATGGAAGACCTGGAGCGCGTGCTCCAGAAACTCCCCTATGATGCGGTGAAGCTCATCGTCGTTGACGGAGTGTTCTCCATGGAGGGCGATTTGGCACGCCTGCCCGAGATTGTCGAGCTGAAGCACAAGTACAACTGCTCAATAATGGTCGACGAGGCACACGGCATAGGTGTCTTCGGGAAGAACGGACGTGGTGTGTGTGACCATTTCGGCCTGACCGACGAGGTTGACCTCATCATGGGCACATTCTCAAAATCTCTCGCCTCTATCGGAGGATTCATAGCAGGAGACAGCGACACAATCAACTATCTGCGCCATTCATGCCGAACATACATATTCTCCGCCTCGAACACACCGGCTGCGACAGCCGCCGCACAGAAGGCGCTCGATATCCTCAAGGCTGAGCCTGAGCGGATAGAGAGGCTGTGGGATGTCACAAACTATGCGCTGAGGCGCTTCAAGGAAGAGGGGTTCGAGATAGGCGATACAGAATCGCCAATCATACCGCTATATATTCGTGATGTCGAGAAGACATTCCTCATAACAGCACTCGCATTCGAGAGAGGCGTCTTCATTAACCCCGTCGTGCCGCCGGCATGCGCCCCACAGGATACACTTGTCCGCTATGCCCTCATGGCGACACACACGAAAGAGCAGGTCGACCGCTCAGTGGAGATACTCAAGGGCATATTTAGGGAGCAGGGCGTCATAAAGTGAGGTTCTCCCCCCCCTGTCATGGACATGACAGTGCTCACACCGGCTTCCCCTCGCGCCAGCAGACCCTGACCGATGTCATCCTACTCCTCCCCCACCTTAAGCCGGCATAATGGCTTGGGAGACAGAACGGCAGGATGATTGGAGACATAAGGATCGGGCATAAAGACGAGCGCAACACATCAGCCACAAGACATAGTTAAGGGCTGGTTCCGTCATTGGTAGACAGGAGCCAGCCCTTAATTGTGTCCTTTCTATTTATCCGGATATTATGGAAAGTATATCTGCGGGGGAACGTCATGAAGATGATTGACATGGATGCTTGAGGATGGATACCCATCCCAATATACAGACATGGAGCATCACCACAGCATAAGCCCTAAAAAAAGGCGTCCACTGCTCAGCCTAATATCGTGAACTTGGCGAACTTTATCAGCAGCTGCTTCACGCCGCCATCGTCAAACTCCACCCTCGCCTTTGTATTCTCGCCTGTCCCCTCGACAGAGAGGACAATGCCCCTGCCGAAACTCCTGTGCTCTATCCTCATGCCTGCCTTTACGCCAGCCGTCTCCTGACGCGATGACACCGTATAACGCGGTGTGGAGGCAGGAGTGGAGGGCAACCTCGTGAGCCTGCGCCCGGACAATGGTGTGGACACGGAGGCGCGGGGCGTGGAGACGGGTGCGTGGACACTGGACGCATGGAATGGCGAGGAGGGCGTGGTGGTGGAGGCAGCCGACAAGGACTTGCCTGCATGGGTACCCCCTGACGGCACGGAAAGTATGTCAAGCTCGTCGCCGCGCCCGAGAGCCTCCGCACCCCTCAGGTATCTGCGGTCTATATCAAAGAGGAACCGCGACGGCGTCTCATATTCCTGGCGACCATACCGGTATCTGTTCCTGGCGAAGGAGAGCAGACAGCGTTTCCTCGCTCTCGTCATTGCGACATAGAGGAGCCTGCGCTCCTCCTCCATCGCAAAGGGCGACTCGATGGCCTGCTGTGAGGGGATAATCTGGTCCTCCAATCCTACGATATACACTGTGTGGAACTCCAGTCCCTTGGCGGCATGAATAGTCATCAGCGTTATCATGCCGTCCTCGTTATCTGACGTGCTGTCGAGGTCTGTCAGAAGGGCTATCTCCTGGAGGAATGCTGTCAGCGTAGCCACCTCTCCCCCGGCATCAGCCTCGTGGCTGTCAACAAACTCAGAGAGACTGTTCCTCAGCTCGCTGACATTCTCCTGTCTCGCCTTATCCTCGATGTCGTCGCCTTGGAATATATCGGAGGATATGCCTGTCTCACGTATGATACGCTCTCCGAGAGCCGCCGCGTCGGCCACAGCGATATCCTTGGAGAAAGACATCACCATGCTGGCAAAAGCTCTCAACCTGCCCTTTGCGGCTCCTGACACATTAAGCTGTACCGCATCAGGGGATGATATGACATCCCATGGGGCGATGCCATGCTGAGAGGCGCAGGTGAGGACTTTCTGTAGCGTTGTGGATCCTATTCCCCGTGCGGGATAGTTTATGACACGCCTGAGAGCTTCCTCGTCATAATTGTTCACAGCGAGACGGAAATAGGCTATGATGTCCTTTATCTCCTTGCGCTGGTAGAATGACAATCCGCCTATTATCCTGTATGGCATGGCATAGCGCCCGAGAGCCTCCTCGAGGGTGCGGCTCTGGGCATTGGTGCGGTAGAGGATGGCTATGTCCCCAAAGCCGACGGTTCCGCTCCTGACGCTCCGACGTATGTCAGTGCAGACGGTGTGGGCCTCCTCCCTGTCTGTCTCGCACGAGAGGAGCCTTATGGCCTCTCCCCTCTCATTCTCTGAATAGACATCCTTGGGAATCTGGCGCTTGTTATGGCTTATGACACTGTTGGCGGCCTTCACGATGGTCTGTGTGGAGCGGTAGTTCTGCTCGAGTTTGAAGATTCTGACAGGCGAGGGTGTCAGGGAGCCGTCAGGGTTGTGTATATGGCTGAATGTGTCCTTGAATTTAAGGATGTTGTTTATATCCGCTCCACGGAAGGCATATATTGACTGTGCGTCGTCTCCAACGACTGTTATGCGGTTATGTTGGCGCACAATGAGCGACACGATGTTCTGCTGGACGCTGTTTGTGTCCTGATACTCATCGACGAGGACATACCGGAATCTCTCCCCGTACTTCATCCTTATGTCGCTATGGTCACGGAAGAGGAGATAGGTCTTCAGGAGGAGGTCGTCAAAATCCATCGCACCTGAGAGCCGCAGCCTACGCTCATACTCCTCGTATATCTGGGGCATGCGCTCTGTCTTTGCGTATTTGTCGCGCAGTGCATAGTCTTCGTTGGCAGCATAGTCATGGGGGAGCTCGATGTTATTCTTCGCCCTGGAGATATTCTTCAGGAGGAGTGCGGGCTTGTATATCTTATCGTCGAGCCCCATCTCCTTGACGATGGTCTTCAGCAGGGAGCGTGAGTCAGAGTCGTCATATATGGTGAACTGGGATGTGTATCCTATCATATTGGCCTCTGAGCGAAGAATTCTTGAGAATATGGAGTGGAATGTACCCATGGAGAGGTATCGCACAGACTCGTCTGAGACAAGTTGCGATATGCGGTCCCTCATCTCGCGTGCCGCCTTATTGGTGAAAGTCAGCGCGAGGATATTCCACGGCTTGACGTCGTGACTCAGCAGGTATGCTATCTTGTATGTCAGGACACGTGTCTTCCCAGAACCTGCACCAGCTATCACCAACTGTGGCCCGGCAGTGTATGCCACGGCCTCTTGCTGGGCTTTGTTAAGATCGTCCATCATCATCGTCATCTAAAACTATCGGAAACTAGTTTATTATCTGTGTGTGCCTATACCCTGCATCTCATGATGAGAGGGAGATGCACATGGGGGGATATCTTTGCCTGTACCCTGCCTGCATGGAGAGAGGTGGCATGGGTGAATTCTTTGCCTGTATCCTGCCTGCATGGAGAGAGGTGGCATATGAGGGGCAAAGAATATCTCGCAGCGATGTCATACAGGCGTAGCATGAGGGATAGTATCGCCCATACCTTGAAGCCCGACGCTCCCCAAAGCCTTCATGCCAGAGGAGGAAGAAGTCAGTTTACCCTCTTATACACACCGCCAGAGACTGTCTTGGGATTGATTTTCTCCCCTTCCTTTGGGAATGAGGGGATGAATCTCATCTCGCGGAGAATACGCTGCTGCCTCTGCCTCATATAGTAGCCCGGCTCACGTGAGGAGTATTTCCTCGGGTTGGGCAATGTGGCAGCAATGAGGGCACAGTCAGCTCTTGACAACTCGCTGACATCCTTCCCATCAAAATTATACTTTGCCACGGCTGCCGCACCATATATACCATCGCCCATCTCGATCGAGTTGAGATATACCTCCATAATCCTCTGCTTGGACCAGAATATCTCTATGAGGAATGTGAAATACATCTCAAAGCCTTTACGCACCCAACTGCGCCCTGGCCATAAGAAAACATTCTTAGCCGTCTGCTGGGAGATTGTGGAGGCTCCATGAAGCCGTCCGCCCTTCTTGTTGTGCTTGGCAGCTTTCTGTATGGCGTCGAAGTCGAAACCGTGATGGAGCAGGAAGCGCTGGTCCTCACTCGCCATCACAGCGACAGGGAGATGGACAGAGATGTCATCCAAAGACACCCAGCGATGATGCATCTTGATATGCTCACCATCAGACACCTGGCCCAATGTTCGGATAACCATCAGTGGAGTGACATAAACCGGTATGTACTTATAGGCCAGAACGGCCAATATTGTCGACGCAAAGAAAAGGCCGAAGACCCATCTCAGGATGTTCTTCAGGAGCCCAAAAGTTAGGATATCAAGAATCTTCATGTTTTCCTGTGTGTGGAGATACAAACAAGACAGGCTCTGACATACCACATAGGCTGGGGTAGCAGAGCCTGCCTGAATTGTTTCAAGAAAAAAAGGGTATTCTCTCCTTCTCTGTAAAGAGATGGATTGCATATTTTTTTTGCAACCGGGGGAGAGATATTACTTCAATGTTCCTGCCTCTGCTGCCTTGATCATGCTCTCAGAAGCATAGAGATAAACCTCCACGCGGCGGCTTGCCTCACGGTTCTCTGAGCCATCCTGGTTCATAACGAGATAATTAGGATCCTCACCGAAGCCTCTTACCGACTTTATCTGTGCGTTCTGCACTCCACATGTATTGACAAGATAGTTAGAGACAGCCTGTGCACGTTTGTTTGAGAGGTCAAGGTTCAGCTGGTCAGAGCCATCAGATGATGCGAAGCCATAAACAGAGCAGTCACAGTCAGTATATACATTAAGCACATTCTTGGCGAACTGTGAGAGAGAGTTCTGTGCTGTAGCCTGAAGATTAGACTTGCCTGTCTGGAAGAGGATACCGTTGTCGAAAGAGACTTTCACACAGTCAAGACCGTTGGCATCCTTTGTCATTTCTACATTGGCATTCTTGACCTGCTCTGCTGCTGCCTTAGCCTTATCCATCTTCTTGCCGATAAGATAGCCAGCACCAGTACCTACTGCTGTGCCTATAGCAGCACCAACAAGAGTACCGCCTGTCTTCTTGGAGATAAGACCGCCAACAAGCGCACCAAGGGCAGCACCGCTACCTCCACCAATAAGCATACCGTTCTTTGTTGCAGAACCGCAACCTGGCAGAAGCAAAAGTGCAGACAGAGCTACTGCCATGAATTTCATCTTTGTCATAATGTTCTTTAAATTGGTTAGTAAAATAAAGTTATATTAATTATGTTCATGAATACTATCAAACCAATAATAGCGATAGTGGCTGACACATTCAGTGTGAAGTCTTGACATACTGCCACAGGAGTCAGAACTCTGCTACTGTGATGCCTGGCCCTCCAAACCTTATGTCCTCATCATGATACCTTATCACATTAGGGACAGAGGAGAGATACTGACGGACAAGCTGCCGGAGAATGCCATTTCCCTTGCCATGGAGAATACGCACCTGCTGTACGCCTACCAATATGGCATCATCGATGAAGTATCTGACGGCGTTCATAGCCTCGTCACCTCTCATGCCTCTTATATCGAGGTCGTTATGGAACATCCTCTGCCTGTTGTCCATTGTCTCACGTGTCACCCTTGAGAAGTGTGATTTGTCTGCAAGGAGAGACGCGGCTATGCTTGAAAGGCCACCACGCAGGGCATTGGCATTCGTCGGCTCTGTAGCGGCAGAACCATTGGGCTGTGTGTCAGAGTTGCTCTCTTGATGCGCATGCTCAAGCCTGTCGGTCCTCACCTTAGAGCGTATTCCGCCATTGAAGACAACAGTTGTTATCTTGTTATCGATACGCTCTATAGTGCCGACACTCTTCGTACCGATGATTCTGACATGATCGCCACAGGCAAAAGGCCTCTTCGAAGAGTTCCTCAAGACGGAATCTCTCAGCAGTGCGGCAGCCTTCCGCTCCGCCTCATTCAGCTTTCCAGCAGCCTTGTCCCGTTTGCGCTCCTCGCGTCTCTTCTGCCTTTGCTGTATCTGTTCTATCTTCCGCTGTATGGCCTCGTCCTCCTCCTTGACATCAATGTCAGAGATCTCTTCACGATATGTGCGCAGCTCCTCACGTATCCGGCGTGTCTCCTCCTTCTCAGCCTGTGCTTCCTTGATCTCCTTTATGACGAGCTCTATCCTCTTATTACTGTCGTCAATCAGTTCAAGGGCTTCTTTCTTAGCTTTGGAGAGAATATCCTTCCGTTCTTTCTCAAGACGTTCTATCTCAGCACGATACTTGAGGATTGTTGCCTCCATGTTCTTCTCTTGCTGGTGTATGGTCACCCTTTTGCCCTCCCAGTATCTCTTGTCTCTGACAATATCCTGCAAGTACTTGTCGCTCTGGATGTAGTCCTGCCCGACAAGACGTGTCGCAGACTGTATTACATTCTCAGGAAGACCTATCTTGCGTGCTATCTCTATAGCGAACGACGACCCCGGGCGGCCTATTGAGAGCTGGTATAGAGCTTTCATCTCCTTCCTGTCATATAGCATCGCCCCATTGGCAACGCCTTCATGACTGTCAGCAAACTCTTTCAGATTCTGGTAGTGGGTCGTTATGATGCCCCATACTCCATTGGCCGTAAGCTGCTCGAGAACACTTTCGGCTATGGCGCCTCCTATATGCGGCTCTGTTCCTGTACCGAACTCGTCGATCAGAATCATTGTCTCAGCATTGGCATTACGGAGCATCTGCTTCATATTCAGAAGATGTGATGAATAGGTCGAGAGGTCGTCTGCAATGCTCTGCTCATCACCTATGTCAATCATGATCTTCGAGAAGACGCCGGCTTTCGAATTCTCGGAGACAGGTATCGACAATCCGCACTGTATCATATATTGTAACAGTCCAGCAGTTTTGAGGCAAACGGATTTTCCGCCAGCATTCGGTCCGGAGATTATCAACATCCTCTTGTCTGTGGTGAGGATGATATCAAGCGGAACAATCTTACGGACAGGAGAATGATCCTCGGGGACTCTCTCTGCCTCATGTTTCTCAAGCGATATCTGCAGTAGAGGGTGTCGTGCCTGTATCCAGTCAATGTGAGGCTCGGACAAGAGTTCTGGCTCTGTGGCCTTGAACTTGTCTGAAAGGAGGGTCTTGGCACGTATGAAGTCAATATTGGCAAGCAGGATGTACGACTCGCCTATCTCCCGGATATATGGCCGTATCATCTTTGCCATCTCCTTGAGTATGCGTATGACTTCACGGCGTTCATCAGCCTCCAGCTCACGTATCTTATTGTTTGCCTCGAGAACCTCGGTCGGCTCGATGAAGACTGTCTTTCCTGATGCAGACTCATCGTGTACTATGCCATGTATCTTACGTTTCAGAGAAGGCACGACAGGTATAACGAGTCGGCCGTCACGTATCGCGGGAGAGACATCCTTATCAACAAGGCCCTCGCTTTTCGCATTATTCAGTATAGAGTTCAATGTGCGTGATATACTGCCTCGAAGCCCCTGCAGCTCTCGTCTTAACCTTGCCAAATCGGGCGACGCAGTATCTCTCAGATTGCCGCGCTTGTCGATTATCTGCTCTATCCTGTGTATGACATTCGGGAAAATACATATCCCCTCTGTCAGTTTCTGTAGTGATGGATATTTGTACTTAAGCTCGCCATCAGCTGTTTCCTCTGCATCACGGCTAAGGAATATGATTATCTGATGGATTGTATTGAGCGACTTCTGCATATTCCACAGCTCTTCTTCCTCAAGATATGTTCCGTCAATGCGCAAACGGGCTATTTGCTCACGCATGTCATAGAAATTATCAAGGGGGAAATCGTCACCGTCTTCGTTGAGCCGCTTAAACTCTCCAATCTGCTCCAGCCATTCACGTATCTGTCTCGCATCGGTAGAAAAAGCCATATCCTCGACTTTCTTCCTTCCCAATCCGCACATGCAGTTTGCAGATAGCATCTGGCGTATCTCGCTGAAACCTATCTTGTTTTCAAAATTATTAGGATATATCATCGTTGTATGTGGGGTCAGGAATTATGATGTGGTTATTGTTTGTGAGCAGAATAGAACCGCACTTTTATATATTTATTGTATTGGAGTAATAACTGACAACACCTGAGGAATGCCACATTGGCATAAATTCAGAAGGCTGAAATTTCTCAACCACCAGATGTGAGGCAGGCTACCCTCCCCCATTCACCCTGCCTTACTAATACTCCAAATCTGGACAACAGGCATGGGCAGCAAGAGCTTTGCCTATATCCTCCATCCCCCGACAGCATTTTATCTTAGGTCAATGACTTCTGCTGTTGGGAAATCCTTGTGATTGAAGACAAAAGTGGAGTTGGGCAGATTCTTTTTTGTGAAGTTGCTTATCTTTATGACTGTCCAACCTTTGCCTTGGTTTAATTTTATTTGTGTCGGCTTGTATTTTCCGTCAAGCGTGACATACATATCCCTTATGGATTGGTTGCCTGTAGCTTGCATCCGGACGGTTATGGCTTTAGAGGTCTTCTGCATGGAAAGCTTGTAGCCTTTCTTATACATGCTGACAAATGCGTAGGGGTTCAAAGTCTGCTGTCTTGAGGCAGAAGCGCTGGAGACATTCACCTCGTTGTTTGCCTTCAGATATGTCCATTGGGTCTTCCCGTCATACCATACTGTAGCAGATGGTGTTTGAGCGCAGAATCTGTTTCCCTTTATTGAGATTTTCCCTTTCTGCTTTCCAATATTATTGCCTGATATTGTGAACGAAGCCTGTGCTCCAGTTCCTGACGTGATTATGGAGGAGGCTTTGTCGAGCGCCTTGCGTGCGTCGCTTGCATTGTCAGCCAACACTGGTAATGATGCCAATACCAGCATAAACGACATTATTATCTTTTTCATAATCCTTATACCTTATATTTATTATCTCGTATACCTATTTTTCTTACCAAAATGAGCCTTCAGAATTCTCTATGATTTATATATCAAGGACTCGAACCAGCTATCCAATGTCTCAGAACAAGTGTGAGATTCTTTTTTATCCCCGTTTTCATCTTTTACCACCCAGTGGATTGACAACAAATCCTCTCAGATTATTTGCAGGAGACATGGTTGTAATGAGACGGCATAATAATGGTAAATATCAACCATGACATCTTGGAGTCCTCACATACAGGCAATTATCTGGCATACCACAGTAGTGTGGAAGTGAAAACTGCATTTCCCCCTCCAAAGTATTGTCAAATGAGGGGGAGCTGGATAGCAAGGAGTGGTCCTACCGTCTGATGCTCTCGAACAAGTTGTTCAGGCTGTTCTCGTCAGTGATAAGGACATCACGTGGCTTTGCGCCCTGTGCAGCCCCTACGATTCCCATACGTTCCATCTGGTCCATCAGGCGTCCTGCCCGGTTATAGCCGATGGAGAATTTACGCTGGATAGCAGACGTAGAACCCTGATTCTGTACGACAATGAATCTTGCCACCTCTTCGAATAGCGGGTCAAGGTCTGCTATGCTGGAGTCGCTGATTCCGCCACCAAGTCCATCACCCTCAGCAGCGGGCTCTGGTAGATCCAGAGGATGCACTGGACCGGGCTGTGAGGTGATATATTGGCATACAGCCTCTACTTCTGGTGTGTCGACGAAGGCACACTGAACACGCACGGGCTCTGCACCGTTGAGGAAAAGCATGTCTCCTCTACCGACAAGCTGGTTTGCTCCAGGACGGTCGAGAATTGTCCTTGAGTCTACCATAGCCCCTACACGGAATGCTATACGTCCAGGGAAGTTTGCCTTTATATTGCCCGTTATGATTGATGTTGTCGGACGCTGTGTTGCGATGACCATATGTATGCCTATGGCACGTGCCAGCTGGGCTATACGTGTTATAGGCAGCTCGACCTCCTTGCCTGCTGTCATGATAAGGTCGCCGAACTCATCTATTATCACCACGACGTATGGCATGAACTCGTGACCCTGCTCTGGATTAAGCTGATGGTTGAGGTATTTCTTGTTATACTCCTTGATATTCCTCGCTCCAGCAGCCTTGAGCAAGTCATAACGATGGTCCATCAGTGTACACAGCGACTTCAATGTCCTTACGACCTTTGTTACATCTGTTATGATAGGATCCTCATCTTCGTCCACCACAGCCATGAAATGGTCGGCAATAGGCCCGTAGACCGAGAACTCCACCTTCTTTGGGTCGACAAGGACAATCTTGAGCTCATTAGGGTGTTTCTTATAGAGAAGGGATGTTATGATGGCGTTAAGCCCGACAGATTTTCCCTGACCTGTGGCACCTGCCACAAGTAGATGCGGGAGTTTGGTCAAATCGGCCATATAGACCTCGTTGGTTATTGTCTTGCCGAGTGCTATTGGCAGTTCCATACTGGCCTCCTGGAACTTGCGCGAGTTGAGTATACTCTCCATGGACACTATCGAGGGCTTGGCATTAGGCACTTCTATTCCGATTGTGCCTTTCCCAGGTATAGGGGCTATGATGCGTATACCGAGAGCGGCAAGCGACAATGCTATATCATCCTCAAGATTGCGTATCTTTGATATTCTTACACCCTCAGCAGGTGTTATCTCGTACAGAGTTATAGTTGGGCCCACAGTAGCCTTGATTTCCCGTATCTGCACGCCGAAAGAATTCAAGACCTCGACTATGCGCTGCTTGTTTGCAATGAGTTCCTCTTTGTCTATATATGGTTTCCTGTCGTTGTCATATTTCTTCAGTAGGGAGAGAGGAGGGAAACTGTAATTCAGGTATGGCTCGCGAGGATTGAGCGGAGTGTTCATATCATAATGCTGCGCTACATCCGAGCCCTCAGCCCTGGCCACCTTCTGTGTTTCCACTACAGAGAATCCCGGTTCCTCCTTTGTGTTATTGCCTGCCTTTATGTCCATATCGCCATCGGCAGTAAGATTTATCTCATGTCCTGTCTCCTCATCTACGACACTAATATTTCCCTTGTCATCTGTGTCGTCAGGTTGTGAGAAGCGGGCAAGCCCATTGTCAAAAGTGGCAGTTTGGGGGGCGGGGTCTGCCACTTGAGGTGTTGTGTTCCCTTCTATCGTTATCGCCTCCTCATTATCATGAGCCATACTGACAGTGAATGGAATCCTGCTGCTTATATAGCCGATGGGGTTCAGAAGATGCCTTATGAAGGCTATTGTCTCAGCTGAGAGATAAGATATGAAAGCGATGGCTATGATGCCAAGCACGATAACAAGCCCCGGAGAGCCTATCAGACCCTCAAGATACTGGCGGCACATCTCACCATGGTCTCCACCAGGATTGTATATCTTGTCACCAAAGACAGGTGTCAGGAATTTTGCGAAAGCTATAGAGAGCCATATCATAACGAGCATAGTTGAAAAGAACCATTTTACAAGGTTCACCTTATAAGCTCTCATCAGCTGTAACCCGCACATAGCGCCAAAGACAGGTATGAGGAGACTTGATATACCGAAACATCGGCTTACAAGGAGATAACTGACTATGGCTCCAACAGAACCTATACCGTTCTTGAACTCATGGCTACGGGAGAATATCTCACCTGGCCTGAGCTCCTGGACAAGGCTCTGGTCGTCTTCTCCTGTCAACATATAGCTTATTATAGCATAAAATGCCATGCCAGCGACACTGAACACTATAAGCCCCACGATAAAGTCAAACCATTCGTTACGCACGATACCACCAACGCCCATGACGTCAGCAAATGTCTTTTCTCCTTTCTGTATATTTCGTTTTGTTTTCTTTTCTTGTTTCTTGGTCTTGGACATATCACATCCTTTTTTGATTCAAAATGCAAAAGTAAATGAAAAAAATCATATTCCTATATATTCATACCATTTTTTTTATTAATTTTGCAAATCAAAGGGGTTAACATACCCCGTAAGCTTAGACATTTATTGTTCTGCAACACATAATGAGCCCTCTTGGCCAAGCATCATATGCCAGCAAGCCCGCCTGCCTCAGACATGCTGATAGCATAATATATAAATAGCCAACTGTAATCTCTCACAGGCATCCCCTTTTTTAGAACAAACATCAAAAATGGCAAGACATATAACAAACAAATTCGACAAGAAGCTTCTCCCTACCCTACCGCGTGCTCTCTTTGACGGCCGCATCATCGTTGTTCTCGACGAGAAAACATCAGAGAAAGCCGTTGATTTTCTCCTCTCACAGGACATTCTTGGCATTGACACGGAGACGCGTCCATGCTTTACCAAAGGCCACCATTACAAGGTCGCTTTGCTGCAAGTCTCCACACACGACACATGTTTCCTCTTCAGGCTGAATTTCATCGGTAGCTCCCCGTCGCTGATAAGGCTCCTTGAGGACACACATGTGCCAAAGATTGGGCTGTCTCTTCATGATGATTTCAACTCCCTCTCTAAGCGCATGACATTCAAGAAGGGAAAATTCATTGACCTTCAAGATGTTATGGTGAATCTGGGAATAGAGGATATGAGTCTGGCGAAGCTCTATGCCAATATTTTCGGTCACAGAATCTCAAAGCGTGAGCAACTGTCTAACTGGGAGAGCGATGTGCTGTCTGAGAAGCAGAAACGATATGCGGCAACAGATGCATGGGCATGCATAAAGCTCTATGAGGAATACTGCCGGCTTATGGAGACCCACGATTATGTCCTTGATATCGTCACTGAGCAACCAACAGCTGTCATTGAGAAAGAAGTGATAAACATCTGAGGGGGCAAAGCCCCCCCCCTCCCACTTGCCTCACAATGGGAGAAGGAACAATCTACCGAGTATAACAATGGGCGATTAACCAGCGAGTGACTCTCTACCACCCTGCCCTTCAGTCTGTCATGGCAAGGAATCCCCCTCTCTTTACTATCCCATAGAAAACGAAAAGAAAACAAATCATCATAACTAATCACCAAAATATCTGCCGATGACCGATACATATACGAATATACGCCTCAAGAGAGGCAAGGACGAGTCTCTCAGACGTTTCCACCCGTGGGTATTCTCTGGCGCGATTGAGTTGCCCGACAATGACATACCAGAGGGCAGCATCGTGCGTGTGCTGACATCCCAGGGGAACTTCATCGCTGTTGGCCACTATCAGATAGGCAGCATAGCCGTGCGCGTCCTCTCGTTCAGTGACATTACTATCGACAGATCTTTCTGGGAGCGGCGCATAGCAGCAGCCTTCTCCATGAGACAGCGCACCGGTATCGCAGACAATCCCCAGAACAACACATACCGCCTTGTCCATGGCGAGGGAGACCGTCTCCCTGGTCTCGTTATCGACTGTTATGGCAGGACTGCCGTTATACAAGCCCACTCTGTAGGCATGCACATGAGCAGGCATGACATAGCAGGCGCACTTCTGAAAGTCATGGACGGCAGGATTGAGAATATCTATTATAAAAGCGAGACGACACTGCCTTTCAAGGCAGACCTCTTCTCTCTCTCCAATGACGACAAGGCAGTAGGAGAGCGTAATGGTTTCCTATACGGAGGCTCGTCAGAGAACACTGCGATTGAGAACGGGCTGTCATTCCATGTCGACTGGCTTAACGGACAGAAGACAGGATTCTTCATCGACCAGCGTGAGAACCGCTCTCTGCTTGAACGCTACTCTAAGGGGAAGAGTGTTCTGAACATGTTCTGCTATACTGGTGGTTTTTCTTTCTATGCCATGCGTGGCGGCGCATGCCTCGTCCACTCTGTTGACAGTTCAGCTAAGGCGATAGAGCTTACACGTGCCAATGTCAGCCTTAACTTTCCCGCTGACCCACGGCATGACGCATTCTGTGAGGACGCATTCAAATATCTCGACCGTGAGGGTGACAAATATGATATCATTATCCTCGACCCTCCTGCTTTCGCCAAACACCGAGCCGCGCTTCGCAATGCCCTGAAAGGCTACACGCGCCTTAACGTGAAGGCTTTCGAGCGGATAAAGCCCGGAGGAATCCTGTTCACATTCTCTTGTTCACAAGTCGTGACGAAAGACAACTTCCGCAACGCTGTCTTCACCGCCGCCGCACAGGCAAAGAGAAATGTGCGCATACTCCACCAGCTCCACCAGCCTGCCGACCATCCGATAAACATATACCACCCAGAAGGCGAATACCTCAAGGGGCTTGTTCTCTATGTCGAATAGGGACTCGTCGCTCCCCACCTGTCCAGTTCCGGGACAACAAACAACAACGCCCGTGCGTCTTTTCCTCCACATATACCGATGTCACGAGCGACAAACAAGTCTGTCTGGAGAGAGGAACTGAGAAAACTCATCTATGGTTTATGACAAGCAGGTAGTCAACCTAAATCAGGACACTACACATCCCCTCATATACATCCCGATATGGGCTGGCTCACACAGAAAAAAGTCATCATCAAACTTTCTTTCTATGTGAGCCAGCCCATATTATATTCTCCATCCTGCATCATCGTTGTCATTGGCCGACAAGTCGAGCAGCACAGAGGGAGTATATCCAGATATCTTTATGAAATCAGATGTCAGGTGCGAGAAGTCATAATATCCGTTCCTCCACGCTATTCTCGATACAGGCTCGCGTCCCTTCGCAGCCTTCAGCTCAGCGAGAGTCCTCCTGTATCTCATTATGCGCAGATAGTCCTTGGGCGGCATGCCGACAGTGTCCGCGAAGATCCTTCCGAACTGCCATTTGCTCAAGCACGCTTCCATGGCCATGTCCTCAATACGGACATCTCGCCTCAGTCTTTGGCCGTACGCAATAGCACGTTTCAGACGTCTCAGATTGAGGTTGTCAGCATCGATGTTGGCGAGACGCTCAAGGAAGAATCTATCCATCAACTCGAAACATTCCTCTGGTGTCTCCGCCTCGCCTATCCGCTCTTCCAGGGTCATGAGGCCTGTATCACCCATGTCGGCGACACTGACCACACGCCCATAATAATCATGCATGGAGCCGCCAATGAGGACACTCGCACCAAGGGCTGTGAAGTGGGTGCCTACAATCTCGACCTCCCCCTCCGCAATTATGTCATTATAATGCATCCCCTGCCCCATGATGCAACTTTTCTGGCTGGCAGCTACCCAATCGGCTGCTACATAGCTGACATCTCCACGCCTGTAGAAGCACAGCCCCATCTCACCATTCGGGACAATGCGCTGTACGCGTGGCACATTGGTGTCATATCCCCAGAAGTACATTTTTATAAATGGGCATAGCGATGCGTCCGGGCTCTCCATTCTTATCTCTGCCATATATCCCCCTGCCTGCACTTCCAATCTTTACCACAACTGCCCTGCGAGCCTTAGTTTCTCCTTAGGCGGAAAACTCTTGTCGAACACCTCACACTCAGCCTCGTCGACGAAATATCCCTCAGGTGTCGAATACTCCCCAGAGATATTGTCGAGATAGCCCTTGCGCAGTTCCTTGCACAGGAAGAAGGAGGCGTCCGCTCCTTCTGGAAGCCCGTGGTGTCTAATTCCATACACCGACGCATATCTGAATCCGCTCTTCCCGTAGAAGTCAATATTACCCTCAAAGCATACCGCGCCATATCCCATCTCGGCAGCTCTGCCAAGTGTATAGTCAAGGAGTGCCTTCCCATATCCCTTGCGCTGGTATCTGGGATGTATACCGATAGGACCTAATGTCATGATAGGCAGCACGCCACCATTGTCCAAGGATATCGACGCCTTCATACAAATAACGTGGCCTATAATAATCTCTCCCGACGTAGACGACGGGTCTGGAACAGCCATGACAAAATTCAGTTCTGGAATGAAGTCCTTGTCTTCTCTCAGACAATGGAGCACATAATGCTCCAGACATCCGGGACGATAAACGTTCCAGAACGACTCGCGTATAAGACTCTCCACCTGGCGCTGCTCGCACATCTTCTCCTGCCTAATAATGTAATGTTCCATATGATGTTTTTATTTTTATTGTTCTTACTTTCGATACCATTGCCCGGACATGACTATCAGACATTTAGATAATCTATAGAATACTGTTTTGATAATACGGATGCAAAAATAACGAAAAATTTCATACGGCATATGTAAAAACAAGACAAACTGTAGATTTATGTCTCATATCCACCTGTTTTCAATTGAAAAACAATAGAATACAAGAAAATACGCCCTCATGTGTATAGCTGAGCAAAAAGTCTGTCACACCAAAGAATGTATGAAGGAGATGACAAGGAGCCAAGACGAGCTTCCTTTTTGTCCATTAGGGGTCGTGATAAAGGAAGACGAAGTCAACCGATTTGTTCTCCTGACTCACTGACCGACAGCAAAGGTTATGAGCTAAAATGAGGACGCAGACAGCGTTAAAAAATCATAAACAATATCTATCTGTCAAAGACAAATGCCGTAATCTTAGAGAATATCATTAATTTTGCAATAGCAAAGAGAAGTTAACTAAAATCTAAAAATACTAAGAACAAAACATGAGTCAGATTAAAACTAACAAGATGACCAACTGGCGTTGGGTCATGTGCGCGATGCTATTCTTCGCTACGACAGTTAATTATATGGACCGTCAGGTGCTGTCTCTGACGTGGAAGGACTTTATATCGCCAGAGTTCCACTGGACAGACGAGACATACGGAACCATCACTGCCGTATTCTCCATCTTCTACGCTGTAGCCAATCTTTTTGCCGGAAAGTTTGTAGACTTCATGGGTACCAAGAAGGGATATCTGTGGGCCATCGTGGTATGGTCTCTGGGAGCTGTGCTCCATGCCTGCTGCGGATTGTTCACTGAGATGGTGATGGGCAGTGGCTTTGAGAGCCGTGCTGATCTTATACGCGCTACAGGAGATGCAGCCATAATGATATCAACCATCAGCATGTACGCATTCCTATTCTGCCGCTCAGTTCTCGCCCTCGGTGAGGCAGGCAACTTCCCTGCGGCGATAAAGGTCACAGCAGAGTATTTCCCTAAGAAGGACAGAGCTTTCGCTACAGCAATATTCAACAGCGGGGCATCGGTAGGAGCCCTTGCTGCACCAGCGACTATCCCTCTCCTCGCAAAAGCTATGGGATGGGAGATGGCATTCATCATCATCGGTGCGCTCGGCTTCATATGGGCGGCTGTATGGGTATTTGTCTATGACAAACCTGCAAAGAGCAAATATGTCAACAAGGCTGAGCTCCTGTATATGAATCAGGACGAGGCTGAGGCAGAGGCTGCTACAGTCGAGAAGAAGGAACGCCAGATGTCGTTCCTCCAGGCATTCTCATACCGCCAGACATGGTCGTTCGCATTCGGTAAGTTCATGACCGACGGTGTATGGTGGTTCTTCCTCTTCTGGGCTCCGGCATACTTCTCTGACCAGTATGGCTATACCTCTGACTCGACAATGGGCATAGCGCTCATATTCACATTATATGCCATAGTCACAGTCCTGTCTATGTTCGGTGGCTATCTGCCAAAACTCTTCGTAGAGAAGAAGGGTATGAACCCTTATCAGGGACGCATGCTGGCTATGCTCATCTTCGCCTTCTTCCCTGTGCTCGCCCTCTTCGCACAGCCTCTGGGACAGTACAGCGCATGGTGGCCAGCGATAATCATCGGCCTTGTAGGAGCAGGACACCAGGCATGGTCGGCAAACATATTCTCCACGACAGGCGATATGTTCCCGAAATCTGCTGTTGCTACAATAACGGGCATTGGCTCTATGGCTGGTGGCATAGGCTCTTTCCTCATCAACAAAGGCTCAGGACAGCTCTTCACATACGCTGCCGAGCAGGGCTCAGCATTCCAGTTCATGGGATTCGAGGGTAAGCCTGCGGGATACATGATTGTGTTCTGCATCTGCGCTGTGGCTTATCTCATCGGATGGAGCGTTATGAAGATTCTTGTACCTAAGTACAAGCCTATCATCCTCGATTGATTCTCACCTCCCCATCTGATAGGGGAAACAGGTGATTAACACATAATGGCATGACATGTGGACTTGAGAATATCAGTCCTGATGTCATGCCATTCTTGTTTATATCCAGAAGTGATTATGCAGATGTATCATGATGTGATTTAACTATCCAGGAAACAGTCACGACGCCTTTACATCATTATCTATAGCAAAAGACAAGCACCATTCTGACAAATAAGCATGGCTGTACGATGAATTTATCGCATATGGCCATCGATATAATGCGGATAACAATTATAAAATAGATATAATCTCAATGACCAAGAAAACCAAAGACTAAGACTATCTGGATTGTCTTAGCCTTGAAAGCATTATCTACCCGATAGACCAAGACTCACAACAAGGATGGAGGATATATCTCGAACATGGCGTTATTGCCTGATTATCACAGCATTCACTGGCAATAAATTCATGCTTTATCAAATCTACCAACGACTAAGGTATAAGAAAATGCCATTCAGAAAAATCATAATCAAGAAAAGTTTGTAGTACACAGAGCTGCAAATGAATATCGCAAAGTGCTGGACAACAGGAAGAACGGATATTTAATGTCAAACTTGGGTTAATGTCAAACTTGGGTTGCAGCCATTAGATGAAACACATGCTGGTCATACGAAAAAGGCAGAGGCCGTATCAATTGCGATACATACCTCTGCGCTAAATAAACTTTCTATTATGATGATTGCCTAAAGAATCCGTTCTAATCTGAGCTAAAGGGGCCAAGCCCCTGACAGGAGTCCACTATGGGCGGTCATCCCACAGATTGTAGTCGATTTTGCCCCATTCTGGGCCTTCCTCTTCCTCCTCCATGAGAGCAGCCTCCATCTCCTCCATCTGTCTGCGCTTAGCCTCTGCGTGGTCAAGGTTTGACCCTATCATGACTGTCGCTCTGAGATCAGACGATATAACTTCGAACTCTGGTTTGATATATTTCTTTTTCATGATGATGCCCTTTCGTTTATTTTACGACAACTTTCTTACCCTCAACGACATATATGCCTGAAGGCAGATGGACGGACTTTGTTTCTCCTCCCTTGATGGCTACATTGGCTACAGCCTCTCCGCAGATATTATTGATACGGACTACTGTTGTGACAGAGGCAGAAATCTCAAGGCCACCATTGAGGGTGCTGACAGAGAGACCATTAGGTGTCGTTGTCTGTGCGGCTGTCTCTATCGCTGTCGCGTCTCCGGTGTTCTCTCCGAATATTATACCGAACCTGCGTGCCTGTGTCGTGCCTGTGTACTCAAAGAATGCACGGAACGGATGGACATAGAGATAGTCCGTCTTGACGATATTCTGTGAGCACAGGAACCAGTTCTTGGCGAAGTAGAAGTAGTTGCCAGTCTTGTCGAGCTTGCTTCCAGCGTATGTAGCAAGCGGGGTGAAGGTGCATTCTACGCCTAATGTTCCTTTCGCCACATCACCGCTATATGTATAGTCGGTGGCGTTCATGCCCTCTGTGGCTTTTATCTCTGCTCCATACTGTATCGCAGAGAATAGACAAGTAGGGTCATCAGGTGCTTCCTCCACATGTACCATATAAGGAGCGTTAGGCTTTGTCACCTCCTCAGTGAATGGGACGAAGTGGGCATAGTACTCTGCATAGTCTATGCGGTTGCCGTATGGGGAGTCAGTATACTCCATGCATTTCTCACTCTGTAGTGTCTTCACAGTGAACGATACATCATTGATAAGATTGCCGTTATAGTCACGGTTATGGTGTATTCCTTTCTCGTCAAGCTTCAGTGTGAATGGCAGCATAATTGTTGCATTGACCGATTTGCCATACTCCTCGGCGTTGACCACCGTAATCTTGCGCTCATAGCTGGCATAGTTTGCGGCGTTGACATCAATATCGTATGGAGCATAGAATGGGTGCTTGTCAGTGAAAATGATGTTGCCACATGATATGAACGAGCCGGCAAGGGTCTTTGTCGCACAGTTGTTTCCATTGTATGTTGTAAAGCGCGGCAGATATATCAGTGCATTCTTGCCGATGGCATTCTGCAGGGCGTTCAGGGCGATAGGCTGGTAGACTGAGTGGAGAGCGCTGGCATCTACATAAAGCAGATGCTCAGACTTGGCACCAAGTTTCTGCAGCTCATTTGTGACAGCGTCCTTTATCTGGGTGGCTGTGAGATATCCCATTGTGCCATCAGCAAGTTTCTCTGTTGTCACCTTCGCTCCATACTGGGCAAACTCGACATCGCCTTCATAGCATGTACGGTCATATATCTTTTTGATTTCAACAATAGGCTGGTATGTCTTCTTCTTCACCTCTACCTCCATTTTGTAGTAGGCATAGTAGCGGTGCTCGGTAGCTATTGTTGGCGCAATATTATAACGTGTCTCGTCAGCTGTGAAGATATAAGCCTCGCCTGTCTCATTCTCCTCGACATAGACAGCATCAAACTTGTTTTGGTTGTCTTGTGCAAGATAGTTCTGGATTGAGAATGGGTATTCTGTCCAATAACGTATCTCGGTCGATGTGCTGTTGTTGTCCAGCTCATCAGCATTGTTGAAACGGAAGGCTCTGTTGCCGGCTGTCTCAACATATATCTTGTCCAGGTATGTATGGTTAGGTTCTGAGTTGTAAAGGCTCGCTGCTGTCTCCCAGTATGGAGAGTTGACGAAGCTGTAACGGCTCTTGCCTATGCCTGAATTGTCATAATATGTGTTGTCGGCATAGTCGCTGCGGAGATTGTCGAATGTGAAGCGCCATCTTCCATTGCTTTCCTCTGGAACATAGAAGACGAACTTGCCACCACTGACAAAGAAGTTGCTCGCAGTAAAGGTGTTAGTGATAGTGTTCCCGGCATTGTCATGACACTTTATATCCATATTCTTGATATATGGACACAAGGCCTGCATCGTGATATCACAGTTGATATAGGCTTCATCTGAGTTTATGACCTCAAACTTCACAGCGTCGTTGTTCAGATTGCCCACCTCTATCTTCTGCTCTGTCGTTGATGTGACTTTGAGCTCTTTGCATGTCTTTCCGTCGGCATTATAGAGACGGACGGTATAATCACTGGAATTATTTGCTCTCTTACGGCAGATAAGCTTCGCACCTGTTATACGGTAGCCGATAGGCAGCTGGATACTGTTCTGGCTGACCATTGATGTCGGCGACTCGATATAATAGACTCCAGACTTGAGGCTATATACATATTTGCCTGGGGTTTTTATCTCCCCCCACCAGTCATATACAGGCCTTTGTGTCTCTACTGTTGATATCTTCTTCTGCGTCGCAACACCTTCTTTTGCCACACCATCCTTCACGGCATCTTCCTGGAACAGTGTGAAAGCGGCTGTAAGAGGCTTGACATTGCTATAAGAATAAGCGTAGTATGTCTTCCCGTTTTTCGTCTGTGGCTGTATTGGGCCGAGGTCGGCTATACCGACATTGAAGTATGAAGTTGACACACTGACAGAAGAAGAAGAAGAAGAAGCGCTTGCCGGAGTGACACGGGTCGTGAAATCATTGTCTGCAGCAAAGTGTATCTCAAACGATTTCACAGTGAGGGCATAGAATGCTTTGGATTCTCTTTGTATCTGGAAATAGAGATGGTCGCCCATATCGCCCTTTCCTGTCGATGTGCGTTTGATGACATACTCTGTGCTCTCGTTATTCTTGCCCATCTGAGAGTTGCCACTTGCAGATTTTGCTAAAGCTTTTGTCTGGCTGAATTCGCTATCTGTCTCACGAAAAGACTTGGTTATACTGCCACAATCCAATTCACTGATTGTCCTGCCGTTATTCTCATTCAGCAGCACAATCTCGTAGCTTGTGATTCTGTAGCCCTTTGGCAGAGAGAGGATTATCTGGCTATTAGATGCTGAGCCACCAGCAATATAGAACGATGAATCGTCTTTCCTCAGCAAGTTGCCAGCAGGATTTTCAAACTCTCCTCCAGCGTCGAGACCTTCATCGTCAGACACACTTAGCGAGAGCTGGAGTTGGTCATGACGCCATAATGAGCTCCATCCCCTCTCAAATCCCACTTCATTGCCTGATGTCTTGGCAGCGACGAATTTTCCTGTTGTTGGGCTGATGACCACATTCTGTGCCCATAGCGTGTGGCATGATGCCATTACGAGGGCTAAGGCGGACAATACACGCAGCCATGCCCGATGGGTGATGATCTTTGATTTCATAATGTTACTTTTTATTAAGATACATTTATTATTAATTTCTATTAATCGCTCTGTTCATCTTCTCTTCTTTTCATTCAGGCTTTCATCTCTCTGTGCGAAATACTGACCTGTAGAAAATAGTACGGGGAATGCCTCATTCAAGACATTCTGTTATTATTATAACACCAATATTAACGAATATGATACCTTGCCTTATGATTAAGACTCTGATTTCATAATACTTGTTTGCAAAGATAATAATATTTCTTATATTCTGCAAACAATTTCTCAACTTTTTTGTTTTCCCCTCGAAAGAATCAGGCAATCACATGTGAGAGAGGAGGGGGAAAAAGGTAAGGGGTATACGGCTTTGGGAGCGCAGGATTATTTCTCAAAGTGCTGATAGTCTTTCAGTGAGCGCCATGCCCCACCCCATCTGAATCCATGCTTTATGAAGAGCTTGTAGCAGGGGTCGTCACGCGAGATAAGGCGTGACCTCTCATCGCGCCGGTCCCCCTCCTTCCGTTCTCCACGCTGAGTATAAGGCTTTGCCGTAGAGGGTTCGACAAGACCTTTGTTGCGTCCGGACATGTGGACACATGGATTCCATAACGGATTGATGTCTACGGCCATGCCGCGTGAATGGCGTGACACACCGCCGTTCCTCGTCAGCCGCACATTATAGCATGATGTATTGTTTGCTTTCATCGACCGCTCGTCATCACCCCCGTACTCGCTCACGGGACGGATGCTGTGTATCGGATAACGCATCTTGTAGAGCTCAGAGAAGATATCTATGAGATCGTTTGCTATCACCTTATTACATATAAGAATACCGACGTGCTCTTCGCCATTCTCGTCAAAATGGGACAGATGGAGCTCACACTGTGTCCTGTCAGCATGGTACGGATGTATGGAAAACTCCTGTCCACGGACGGCCACAGCAGACGTGACCACCAATACCGCCAAGAATATATGGCGGAACCAAGGGGTCAAGAAGAAAAAAGTGGAGCAATTTAAAGATTGTTGTTTCTTTGACATGTCGACGTGAAAAAAAAGGTGATTGAAATTTCTGTAAACGTGAAGAATTTATCCTTCCTTGCATAGCCTATTGCGCATTATCAGTACTTGTTAACAGTCGAGTAGTAGTCACTACACCCCTTTACATCACATGCTGACTCTTCATCAATATGCTATACAAATAATAAGGCAATTATATAGGGTTTGACCCCGAATCAAATGAAAATAAGGCGCAATATTTTTTTGCGCCTTATTTTGTGTAATATTGATTGCCTGTACCTACCATATATTATATGTTTTAAGCCTTTAACGTGCCTATATTGCAGTCGCAACCATTACACAATGCAAATATACTATTAAATATCCTAAAATCCAAATGTTTTTATAATTTTCTTCATATTTTTTATAAAATAAAGTAATATGATAGCCCCAATAATAAAGGTAATTATATACTTTTAGGCCCCGAATAGGACATATTACGACATTTCCCTTTCTAACTGTTTTTGTCACATTTCAATTAAGTTTTGAGAGTAATGTTAAAACAGTTATACTTTTGGGGGCATAAGATTCCATCATTATCTTACAAGCTTCTTTAATAGATTGCCCTCTGCTTATTGTATCATCTATTATTAAAATATTTTGACCATTGATTTTATTAGCAAATTCTGCAAATCTATCTTGACTAACTTTAAGTGTAAAATCTAATACATCTCTCATTTCAGAATCTTTTATCAAATGTCTTGAAAAAGTTCCTTTTCTTTCTTTGTCCATTTCATCAAGAAATGTTCCTAAACGATAATAGGCTGCATTAAAATCTTTTTTATAATATTCCCTAAATTTTGACTTAAAATCAAGTACTATATCATCAACTTCTTGTGTAGTAAGTTTACAGATAGCACCTTCTATTAATTCACCATTTGTACTTTTTGACAACACAATTTCGGCAATATGATTATTTAGTTCATTTCCACTTGGCATAAGTACCGTAACACCAATCTTGTAGATACTTGCAAATTTTGTTGCAATAGCGTCAAATTGTTTTTCGATTGCTTCTCTGTCTTTCTCACTTCTAAAAGTCCAACCTTCTCCTTTTAAAGCATAAACTAAAGGATTACCATCACCACGAAGTCCTCGTTTTCTTTTGAAAATAGACCAAACTTGTACGCTTGGAACAATTTCTCCATCACTTGTCGGATTATTTTCTACTGAAGTGTCAACATTATCTTCGTGAGAAGGATTGTATGAAACTGTTTTGGTTTCTGGGTCAAAATCAATGCCTTCATTGAGGGCATGTAAAATACTTTCTCTGATAATTTCTTTTAATCTTTTAGTCATTTTTTGTTAGTTAGTTCATTCATCTACATTATACAAATAAAAACTTAAAATTCCAAACTTTTTTTTTAACTTTATGCTGCCTAAACTAAAGGCGTAAATAACTATTTATTATGTTCGGGGTCTAAAAGTATATAATTGCCATAATAAAAATAAATATCTGCACACCAACGTATCATACAATAGGAAATATTATGCTGACGGCAAGTTGGACAAGCCATGTTTTCCTTGTCCGGGAAAGGGTGTCTGTCATTCAGTGCCTGAAGGCTTTCAATTCAATACTTATGAGCCTGCCATTCAGTAGCGATGGGCTGGTCATACAGTGCTTATTGGAAAGCCGATGGATTCATACTAGTACACCAATGCTTGACACCTCCTTGACACCTCCTTGACACCTCCTTGACACCTTCCCAGCATGTACAACGCATATATCCACCTGATACAATTGCAATTAGGCGCAGGCTTGACACCTTGACACCTAAAATCATGATTTTATCTTAGTAGAAATAAAATGTTTATCATCAAGCCTGCATCCGCCTTTTTCTTGACGGATTCTTCCATGTGGCTCATAGGAAAAAGACCATGGGATAGGCTTAGAGATGGCACATCCCATGGTCTGTATCATAACAGGTCGGATTGTCTACCAACCCTTTTCCCGCCTAAGGCTACGTGTGGAATAGCACAGTGTGGATAAGGAACCTTTATGCGAGAATCATTTGGCCTTTTGGTTTATCGAGAAGCGCAAGAGATTCGTCCGGCTCACCTTTTTGTCGTTACAGGTATCAGTATCGAGCAGGCGAGGATATAGGGGTGATGCGGAAGGGTATGTCAGCTTTTCCTATGAAGGAGATAGTCGAAGACGCGTATCACATCCTCATCGCCTGTCACCTTACCTTTGTCCTCAGACATCTTGCAGGTCTTGTTCCAGAGTCGTTTCTCAGTCATCTTCACCCCGACGAGCTTAATGACGATATTGCTTGGCTCTATGCCCCACGGTTTCCCATCAGCTGATATGGATGTCCCGATGCCATAGCTGTCATGGACGCGTCCGTTGACCGCCTTGTGCAGCTGTATGGCAGTCTCCTCAGACAGAGCGTTGGAGAATACCACCTGTTTCGTCTTCGGGTCGAGGCCGAGCTCCTTGTACTTCTGGCATATCTTGTCGAGCTGTTCGAGGTTATCACCAGAGTCAACTCTCAGTCCGGCAAAGACACGTGCGAAATGCTCAGAGAAATTAGCTGAGAAGGCATCAAAGCCATATGTATCATACAGGAATATGCCCAGCGAGCCGATGAATGTCTTCTGCCACATATCCATAGCGATATGGTTTGCCTCCTGAGGCCCATACATGCCGGCGATGGCGGCTATGAACTCGTGGGCCATCGTTCCGATAGGCACGACATCATACTTCATGGCGAGCCACACATTAGATGTCCCTGGGAATGCGCCCTTATAGTCATCACCCATCTGCTGCCGGCAGTCGCGGTCGGCATCGATAAAAGCCCTGACAGCCTCATCCTGAAGGTCGAGCGACAGTCTGCGCCGTGTGCCAAACTCTGAGACACAAAGCCCAGCACCCAGCATACGGCGCGCTTTATCATAAGAGAGTGTATAATAATCGGCGAGAGGGATACGCTCAATTTGTCCGGAAAGAGTATGCTGAAGCTCAGAGATTATAGAGAGAAGCATAACCTCGAGCAGAACTGTCTCATGCCAGTAGCCCTCTATTTCTATATGCAGATGTCCCTCTGCGTCCTGCTCCACCTTTACCCATTCCCGTTTGAACCGGAATCCCTTTAGGTAGATATAGAACCATGTCGGGATATAGTAGCATCGGCGTTTCATGAACGCCTCTTCCTCATCAGTAAAGCGCAACTCTTCAAGATACCCTATCTGCTCCTCAACAAGACGGCCGAAGCCCTCAGGGTAGACAGTATCATTACGGTCGACAAAGCGGTAGCGTACGACAGCACGTGGGAAACAGTTGACTATCGCACAGGACATCGTAAGTTTATACAGGTCTGTGTCTGTAAAGTGGGTTATGATTGGTTTCATCACTATGGGCAGGGGTGGGAGTATTTCTTTTGGGCCATTCACGTTCTCTTGTCACACGGCCACATACTGCCACATGGCAAAGAGAAGCGGGGCCACAGATGAACAATAATGGGTGTGGCAGCCGCAAGACAAAAGTCTGCCATAAGCCGCCACACCACAGAAAATTCCTTTACGCCGACTTATCGGAGGAGAGCCTCGAATTTCTCCTGGAACTTGGCATGGTTGGCAGCTCCCACGAGCTTGTCAACGACCTCTCCGTTCTTGAAGAAAAGGATTGTGGGGACATTGCGGATACCATACTCCACAGCGATATCCTCACACTCCTCGACATCACACTTGCCGACAACTATGCGGCCATCGTATTCCTCGGCGAGTTTCCCGATGACAGGAGCAACCATGCGACATGGTCCACACCATGTTGCCCAAAAATCAACCACCAATGGCAGAGAGCCATTCTTCAGAGACTCAAAGTTCTCAGCTGTAATCTTTACTTCCATAATCTTTATATATTAAAAAATTGACATTAAAATATGCACACCTACTTATTAATAACATGTCAGGCAGTTACGCGCTCTGTCTGTATGCTATACTGCCAGTTCTCATGTATCTGTATGAACTCTATTATCTTGTTATTTACAGTTATTGTCGCCCTTGATTTGAAGCGGAGGTTCTTCCCTGTTTCAGAATCAGCAATCTGAATTATCAGCTCGGTCATTCCGGGACTTGATATCAGGAGAGTGTTGAGGTCCTCAGCTATGTTTGAGTTGTCTGCCTCACCTGCCGTATCGTCAGCATCCCCAGCTCCCGCTTTTGTCATAAGGTCCTCAGCTGGTATTGTTATTGTAAGGCTCTGTATCAGCTTGTCCTTCACATCACTCAGATACTGTACATCAGTGACTTCCAATGAGATATAGTTGGATGTTTGATATTTCCTGAAGCATTTCATGGTGATGAAGAGCGATGCGCCCACTATGGCGTGCCCCATGTATTTGCCCCATGTCTCTCCGAAGAAAGCCAGCTCCTCTGACGAGTCATAATCCTCGATGGTCACGAATCCGCAAGGATTGCCATTCTTCTGGAATCCTGTTCTGACGCCCGTCACTATTCCCCCCAGCATGATCTTGTCCTTCTGTGCCAGCTCCTCTCGGTTTGCAGTGCGTCCGACATCAGCGGGATGGGCATTGCAGACATTCTCGAGGATTACCTTATAGTCGTCAAGAGGATGTGCGGAGAGGTATATGCCGACAAGCTCACGTTCCTTGTTGAGTTTCTCCACGACGCTCCATTCAGCTGCCTTGGGAGGCTGTGGCTTTGCTATCTCTATATCGTCGAGGTCTCCGAAGAGAGAGTTCTGGGCCTGCATCTTCTCCTGCTGGTATAGCTGTCCATAGCGTGTCAGTGTCTCTATGAATGTGGTCCCCTTACTGTCGGGTGCCATATACTGCTCCCTGGTCAGGCCGAAGCAGTCGAGCCCGCCACTCAATGCGAGCGACTCAAGACATTTCTTGTTCACCTGAGACATGTTGATACGCTCCATGAAGTCGTATATGTCCTTGAACGGTCCTCTCTTCTGCCTCTCGTCGATGACAGAGAGCGAGGCGTAATATCCCATGCCCTTGATTGCCGCAAGCCCGAACCGGACCTCGCCTTTCTTGTTCACACCGAAGTCGACATACGACTCATTGACATCCGGGCCCTTTGTCGGTATGCCTAACGAGCGGCACTCGTCCATGAGTTTTGTTATCTCCTTTATGTCATTGCGGCGGCGTGTCATGATGGCCGCCATGAACTCTGCAGGATAGTTGGCTTTAAGGTATGCTGTCTGGTATGCCACCCATGAGTAGCAGGCGGCATGTGACTTGTTGAAGGCGTACGATGCGAATTTCTCCCAGTCAGCCCATATTTTCTCAAGCACCTTTGGGTCGTGGCCGTTCTTCTTTCCTCCCTCGATGAACATCGGCTTCATCTGGTCGACTATCGCCTTCTTCTTCTTACCCATCGCCTTACGTAGGGCGTCGCTCTGTCCACGTGTGAAATCAGCGAGCTGTCGTGAGAGGAGCATGACCTGCTCCTGATATACTGTGATGCCATATGTATCCTTAAGATACTTCTCCATGCATGGTATATCATAGGTTATCGGCTCACGTCCGTTCTTTCGGGCTATGAACGACGGGATATAGTCCATTGGTCCCGGGCGATAGAGGGCATTCATGGCTATGAGGTCTTCAAAGACGGTCGGATGCAGCTCCTTGAGATATTTCTGCATTCCTGGCGACTCAAACTGGAATGTGCCTATCGTGCGTCCTTCCTGATAGAGCTTGTATGTGGTGGGGTCGTCAATGGGAATATTGTCGAGGTCTATATCTATGCCCCGGCTCTGCTTGATTATCTTGACAGCCTCTTTCTGCTCAGAGAGAGTCTTCAGTCCGAGGAAGTCCATCTTGATAAGTCCAGTCGACTCTATGACATGTCCGTCATACTGTGTGACAGCCGTCTTCACGTTAGGGAAGTCTGGGTCGTCGGCTGTAGAGACAGGCACGTGGTCAGATATAGGGTCACGGCAGATGATGAATCCGCATGCATGTATACCAGTATTGCGCACTGTGCCCTCAAGCATTTTGGCGTATTTGATGGTGTTCCGCTCACGGGGGTCGCTCGATGCCTCAGCATCCTGCAGCTCTCTGACACACTTTATGGCATTGGCGAGATTCATCTTAAGGCCATCGGGCAGGCGGTCGGGTATGGCACGGCACAAGGCATTTGTATCGGCTAACGGCAGTTTCTCCACTCGCGCCACATCCTTGATTGAATTCTTTGTTGCCATGGTACCATAGGTGATGATGTGTGCGCAGTTCTCATGCCCATACTTGTCCATCACCCACTGCAGGACCTTTCCTCGTCCGTCATCATCGAAGTCGGTATCGATATCAGGAAGCGATATACGGTCAGGATTAAGGAAACGCTCGAAGAGGAGGTCATATTTCAGAGGGTCAATCTTCGTGATGCCAAGACAGTAGGCCACGACGCTTCCTGCCGCAGAGCCACGTCCCGGGCCAACCCATACGCCGAGCTCCTTGCGGGCAGAGTTTATGAAATCCTGTACGATGAGGAAGTATCCAGGGAAACCCATCGTCTTCATGATATGCAGCTCAAAGCGTACACGCTCGTCGACCTCTTTTGATATGCCGTGTCCATTGGCCCACGCAGAGAGCTCATCGGGCTGGAGAGCCTTGGCGTAGGGTATCTCCTCATAACCTGTGCCGTAAAGTCTTGATGCGCCCTCATAGGCGAGCTTCCCAAGATAATCGGCCTCGAACTTTATTCTGTAAAGCTTGTCGTAGCCTCCGAGTTTCTTAATCTTCTTCTGCGCATCCTCTTGTGGCAGAGGGTTGGCTCCGTTCTCGTCAGACGTGAATTCACGGAACAGGTCATCCTCAGAGAACCTCCCACGCCACTCATCTTCCGTCCCGAACTCCTCAGGTATGGGGAAGAAAGGCATGATAGGGTCGCTCTCTATATTGTACGTCTCCACCTTGTCGAGAATCTCAGCGGTATTGGCAAGAGCCTCAGGTATATCGCTGAATATCTCGTTCATCTCCTCACGTGTCTTGAACCATTCCTGCTTGGAATAGAGCATACGTGAAGGGTCATCGAGGTCTTTGCCTGTGGATATGCAGAGGAGGTGGTCGTGGGCCTCGGCATTCTCCTCATCCACAAAGTGCGCGTCGTTAGTGCATATGAGTTTCACGCCATATTCTCTGGCAAGCTCAATCAACACCTTGTTTGCCTTCTGCTGCAAGGGGAAAGTCTCCCTGTTAGCCCTTTGGCTCGGGTCCTTCACCTCATGTCTCTGCAACTCAAGATAATAATCGTCGCCCCACACGCTCTTATACCACTCAATGGCCTTTCTCGCGCCCTCTATATCGCCTTTGAGAATGAGCGAGGGGACTTCGCCGGCTATACATGCCGAGCAGACGATAAGCCCCTCATGGTATTTCTCCAAATCGGCATGGTCTGTACGTGGGCGGCCATAAAAGCCGTCGACCCATGAGTTGGAGACAAGTTTTATGAGATTGCGGTATCCCTTCATGTTCTTTGCGAGCACTATGAGATGCCATCCTCCTCTGTCAATATGCTGCTGGTCTTTCTTTGCCATACCACGCCGAGCCACATACATCTCACAGCCGAAGATGGGTTTGAAGGGCTCAAGCCCGTCCTTCTTGCGCTTAGAGTTGACATCATTGCAGATATCGAAGAACTCCTTTATGCCGAACATGTCGCCATGGTCTGTAATAGCCATGCCACGCATGCCATTGTCTATGGCCTTAGTGACGAGCTTCTTGATTGGCGACTGGCCGTCAAGTATGGAGTAGTATGTATGTACGTGCAGATGGACGAAGTCTTGCATTTTGAATAAGATTATTACGATTAGTGGCTATGCCTGATGTCGTGCAAAGGTAGTAAATAATAATGAGATGCCAAAGTTTTTTAGGTGTAAAAATCCATTATGTCTATTGATTTCACTTTCTTTATGACGAGTGGTAAAATATGTATCAATATTCATCGAGGGCAGTCAGTAGTATTATCCAACCTACCTATTGACCCATTATATAAAAGCGGCTCAAATCACGTAAAAAATATGAAATTGTGTGGCATAATAAGATGAAAATGTAGAAATAAAGTCATAAAAACGTAAAAAAAGGTATATAAAGGCCACCAAATCGGATAATTATTATTAACTTTGCATTCTGAAGACATTTACCATATTAACTGGCACCTCATATTGCAAAGAATCCATAATGGGAAAGAGAATAAAGAATCTTAAACGTATAAAGAAAATACGCATACACCGTGAAGGCACAGACACCCTCATATACAGTGCATTCTTCATCATAGCCATTGGCGTTGTGCTGTGGCAGGCATTCGACACCAAGATACCATTCTGGTCGTTTGCCGTGGTGTTTGGCATTGTATGGTTTGTTGTCCTGAATTTCTTCCGCTGCCCCATCCGCAAGTTTGGAGTGGAGGATACGGAGGGTTTTGTCGTTGCCCCTGCCGACGGCAAGATTGTCGTCATTGAGGAAGTTGACGAGAATGAGTATTTTCATGACCGCCGTATCATGGTGAGCATCTTCATGTCGCTGTTTAATGTCCATGCCAACTGGTTCCCCGTTGATGGCCGTGTAGTGAAGGTGAGCCATTTTGACGGAAACTATCACAAGGCATGGCTTCCCAAGGCCGCATCGGACAATGAGCATGCCGATGTGCTGATAGAGGCGACAAACGGTGAGATGATTCTATGCCGTCAGATAGCAGGTGCTGTCGCACGCCGCATCGTCACTTATGCGCGCGAGGAGGACGACTGCTATATCGACGAGCATCTGGGCTTCATCAAGTTCGGGTCAAGAGTTGACGTGTTCCTTCCGCTTGGAACAGAGATATGTGTCAAGATGGGACAGGCGACTACAGGCGACCAGACTGTTATTGCAAAGATGAAGACCCCTGTAGACTGACGAAACAGACTTTTCATGAAAAAGAATATACCAAACATATTGACATCGTGCAATCTCATCTCCGGATGCATAGCGACATGCTACGCTTTTGTCGGAGGAGCAGAGATGGCATTGTTGTGGATAGTCATCGGAGCGGCATTCGACTTCTTCGACGGAATGTCGGCACGCCTGCTTGGTGTCTCCTCTCCTATTGGAAAAGAGCTGGACTCTCTTGCTGATGACATAACATTCGGACTTGCCCCGTCGATGATGATATTCTTCCAGCTGAATGTCATGGACTATCCTCCTTTCCTTGAGCCATTGAGGCCTGTGCTACCATACACAGCGTTTGTCATGGCTGCATTCTCAGCCTTACGACTGGCAAAATTCAATCTTGATGAGCGTCAGACACTTGGATTCATCGGTCTGCCGACACCTGCCAACGCACTCTTCTGGGGCTCGCTGGTTGTGGGTTATCAGCCTCTGCTTGAGTCATCGCCCATGATGACTATTGCCGTGTTGTGCCTCGTCATTATTAGCTCATGGATGCTCGTCTGCGAGATACCGATGTTTGCCCTGAAATTCAAGCATTGGGGCATGGATTATCCTGGCAACAAACTGAAATACGCATTCATTGCTGGGAGCGCATTGGCGATAATCCTGTTTCACATAGCTGCGCTTGCCCCGATAATCATAGTCTACATAGTTTTGTCTGCTGCAACACAGCAGAAAAAGGCTGAGTGAGCTGGTGCATGACAGTTCATGCCTCCCACTCATCAGTTCTCCCGCTTTCCCCACTGTTTCAATAAGTGTCACTTACCATGGGTCATGCGCTTAGCTTTCTCAAGATAACATTATTTCCCACCACAAGAAAAAAGACCATTCTTATCTTCATACACACCCACCACACATGATTCTCTTAAAACTATTTTTCGGGCTTATACTCTTTGCCATCATAATTATCGTTGTCTTCGTCCTGTCGATAGTGCTTAAATTCGGACACTTCATCAACATCCTAAGGACAGGACAGCATTTCCAACCGTCAGACAAGCATTATGGCAACCATTCAGGCGATGGAGAGGATATGCAGAAGAACATATCGGGAGGTGAGGAGAATACACAACGCCGGGATAGGGACAAGGGCGAGTATGCCCAGTTTGAGGAACTGGACTGACCGGATAAACCAAATAAACCGGAGCTACCGGATAGTCCAGAGTTTCCAGGGTTTCCGGACAGACCCGAACTACCCGGACAGACCCGAACTTACTTGTAGTCTCTACACATCATGGAGACACCTACACTACCCTATCCGCCTCACATAAAAATCTTGATTGATATATATAATAATCTCACTATATACACATAATAATATCATTATATATAGAATTATCCCGTGCCATCCGAGAGATAGCACGGGATTATTGCGTTTAATAAGCAAGAAGGCGGATTGGTCGCTCCCTCTCTGTCAAAAGGTAAGCTGTGTGCGGCTGCCAGGAGCGGCTGCCAGTCCACGGCTTACCTTATATGGCGTGCTTCTACAGCTGTACAGAGAGTTTGCTTCCCTCGTATGTGACATTGGTCACAGTCTTCTTTCCCGCCATGCGCACACGGAATATCCTTGTCTGCAACATGCCGGCATAGCTTCCCTCACGTGGATGGAATGTCAGTGTGTGGTTTTTCTCGTCCCATGTCATGGTGATGGTCGAGTATGCTCCCTTCTCATAGTTATAGTTGTCGCCCTCATCCTCGTAGAGGGTGAAGCTGCCATTATCGCCAGGATAGACTATTATCTCCAGATTGTCCCAAGGACGCTCTGAAGCATACTGCATGACGGGAGCGAGAGGGAGGATGGAGCCTGACTTCACGAACATAGGGACACGGTCGAGGGATGTCGTCACTGTGACATCGCGTCCGCCACGATAGAACTGCTCTGTAGAGAAGTCGTACCATCCGGCTCCCTTAGGCAGATACTTCGTTACGCTCTTCTCTGTTGTGAAGTCTATAACTCCATGGGCATTCTGCTCGTCACCACTGGTCTTCTTCTTGTCCCATCCGCTCATGGCGTCCTCTTTCAAGATTTTCTCCTCTGTATACTGGGGTGACAGTACTGGCGTGGCGAGAATGGCGCGTCCACACATGAACTCGTCAGCCATGTCCCATGTCCTTCTGTCATTGGCGAAGTCGTAAACCAATGCGCGCAGATAGCTGTCTCCTGCCGATGTCACCTGCCATGCTGTACTATACAAATATGGTATGAGGCGGTATCTGAGCCTTATTGTCTTCTCTATTGCGTCATAGACAGGCTCTCCCTTCTTGCCGAACTGGTATATCTCGCGCGGGGCATCAGCTCCATGACTGCGGAATACAGGACAGAAGAGCCCGTACTGCATCCAGCGTACATACAGCTCCTGGTACTGTGGATTGCGTGGGGCAGAGCCGCTTCCCTTAGTGTTGTAAGCCCCACAGAAGAATCCTCCTATATCGGTGTTGAAGTTTGGGCATCCGGTCATGGTATAGTTCAGTCCGGCAGGCACCTGCTTCCTCAACATGTCCCATGACGATGCCACATCGCCCGACCACAGTCCCGAGCCATAATGCTGCTGTCCGGCGAAAGCGGAGCGTGTCATGATGAACACGCGCTTCTCCTCTGACGCCTCACGCTGGTTCTTGTATATGCCCTTCACCGTGGCAAGCGGGAAGAGGTTACGCACACTGCGCCATGACCCCATAGCGCCTCTCTGGTCATAGTCTGCCTCTTTCGGGTTGAAAAAGTCTGGGTCGGTAGAGTCCATCCACCATGCATCAATGCCATAGTCGTACAGACGCTTGAGATGGTCCCAGTATATCTGGCGTGCCACAGGACTGAATGCGTCATAGACCTTCACGCCCGAGGGGTAATCCATGCGCGGGGGCCACACGTGTGACAGTCCGCTCTGTGGCCATGTCTCGAAATCAAATAGGAGTCCCTTCTCGCTCAGTTTCTTGAACTGTATTGTCTGTGGTCCGAAGCTTGCCCATATTGATATCATGATATGTGCGTTCTGCTTGTGCACTCTGTCTATCATCTCCTTGCCGTCTCTGAATGTCTCCCCGATAAAGTCCATGGCGTTCCATGTGTAGTTGCTGCCCCAGTACTGCCAGTCCTGTATGATGCCATCGAGAGGCACCTTCAGCTCCCTGTATCTGTCAACTACCTCCAGGAGCTCTGCCGATGATTTATAGCGCTCACGACACTGCCAGTAGCCATACGTCCATAAAGGGAACATGGGGACATCTCCTGTCAGCTGGCGCATACATCTGTTCACACCGTCAGCATTTTTGCCATACATGAAATAGTAGTCGGCATTGTCACCCACCTCTGCCTTGAATGTCATGCCGCTGGCATTGTCGCAGAAGTGTGCTCGGCTGTAGTTGTCCCAATATATTCCCCAGCCTTTGATTGACTGTATGACATTCTGGAAATCCTCCAGATTGCTCTGCTCTACGGTCTTTGTCAGTCCGCGACGGCTCAGCCGTCCGTCCTGCACGGTGCCGAGTCCGTATATTGTCTCGTTCTTGTCGAGGGTGTATGTCATAGTGACCTCGTAGCGCCCCTTGTCGCTACCCGTCTGGCGTACATCAAATGCTGTCTCCTTCTCTCTCAGCAGAGTCTTCCCTCCAGAGGTGAATGTGACGAGGGCGGTGCGCTTGTCCAGAGTGACTGTCAGCTCAGTTGTCCTCATGACAGCCTTCTGCTGTGTCTCTGTCAGTCCGACAGAGAGCCCTTCCTGTGGTTTCATCGTCACGACCTCACTTTGTGCCTCTTTCTGCATGACACCGTCTGGAGTCTTCGTTATCCTCACTATCTGTGGGGTATAGAATTCCAGACGGACATGTGACACGCCAGCCTTGAACTCAAACACGTTTCCCGCTACAACTGGTAGCGCAGACGCTACTATCCATAATGATAGTATTGCACATAATTTTCTCATTGTTAGGTTAGTATGATAAATTGGTAAATATAATTCTATTTATCTCCATCCACATTATCAGGCCATAGGGTCAGACTCCGATATAGCATGTCATTATCCCCATGTGGCTACGCATTGGGTGTAAGCGCCCTGATTCAACTTTCAGCCTCATAATATCTCCAAGGCTATCGCTGCACACGCCTCAGCATCAGCCAGTGCATGGTGGTGACACTGCAGGTCATATCCACATCTGGCAGCTGAGGCATCAAGTGTGTTTGACTGTCCCGGCCATTTTCGGCGTGATGCTATACATGTGCAGTGGAACTCATAGTCTGGATAGTCCATCTGATAGACGCGGAACGCTGCTTTCAGACAGCTCTCGTCGAAAGCTTTGTTATGTGCCACTAATGGCAGGCCCTCTATCAATGGCTCTATCTGTCGCCACACATGGGGGAAGACAGGGGCTGTGTCTGTGTCGGCAGCATGGAGGCCATGCACCCTTGTATTCCAGTAGTTATAATATTCAGGCTCAGGCTTGACAAGCGAGTAGAACTTGTCTGCCACCACTCCGTCACGCACGACAACCACTCCGACTGAGCATATTGAGGAGCGCTCCGTGTTGGCTGTCTCGAAGTCTATCGCCGCGAAATCTCGCATATCATGTCAATGTTATATATCATTATAGGATTGGACGGTGAGACACTGTCACATCATGGCCGCCTTCATATTCACTGCGAGCTGCTGTGTCGAGCTTGCCCCTACTATGACCGATGTCACACACTTCTGCCCGAGCACCCATCTCAGTGCTTTCTCTGCCAGCTTCATACCCTCGCTGGCTGCCTCGTCGTTCCATGCCCTTAACTGTGCGAGGAGCTCGGGCGTGAGGGTCTCGCTCTTCAGGAACCGTTCCTGTGCCATGCGGCTGTCACATGGTATGCTGTCAAGGTAGCGGTCGGTCAGCAGGCCCTGGGCTAATGGTGAGAACGAGACAAAGCCGACGCCATGCTGCTCGCAGACATCAAGGATGCCGTCGTCGATGGGTTTCGTGTCGAGCATGTTGATACGGTCCTGCACTACGAGGAGCGGGGCATCATGCCTCGCGAGATAGCCGACAGCATACTCGAGCGCCTCTTTTGGCCATCTCGATATGCCGAGATAGAGGGCTTTGCCGCAGCGCACGATATCTACCATGGCCTGCAGAGTCTCGTCGAGTGGAGTCAGAGGGTCATAGCGATGGCTGTAGAAGAGATCAACATAATCGAGTTTCATGCGACGGAGACTCTGGTCGAGACTGGCGATGAGGTATTTGCGTGAGCCCCAGTTACCGTATGGACCCGGCCACATGTCGTATCCCGCCTTTGTGCTTATGAACAGCTCGTCGCGGTGTGGCCTGAGGTCGTCGTCCATGAGGCGGCCAAGTGTCTCCTCCGCACTGCCATACGGGGGGCCATAGTTATTGGCGAGGTCAAGATGTGTTATGCCATGGTCAAAGGCGTATCTCACTATCTCGCGGCTGTGCTCGTAGGCTGCTGTAGCCCCAAAGTTATGCCACAAGCCGAGGCTCACGGCTGGCAACAACACTCCACTCTTTCCACAACGGCGATATGCCATGCCACTCTCGTAGCGGTTCTTGTCTGCTGAGTATATCATTATGGTTACTGGTTTTTCTGTTCTTATGAAGGAGGAAGGGGCTATGATTTTCTCCTGTCTGCAAAGTTAATAAAAATAAGCTTGTCTGGCAAAAATTAGTCGATGTTTTTCGCCGCTGTTACAGAAGTCTGGGTAGAATGGATGGGGCGAGGAGCAGAGGAATTTTGGCAGGGACAGTATCATACTCTTATCAATGCCTCTCTGCATGACACTTTGCCGATACGAAAGGGCAGGGAGAGAATCGCACAGAAGCCAACTATCGGGAAAAAAAACGAGGAATCCGCCATTCTCGCCCGAATCATATACTCGCTTGACAACCAATTGGTTACATTAGTTATTATTCGTCAGATGGCAGCAGACATAAAAACTCAGGCGAAAATCATGGGTGAAAGGTAGTGAATGAGCGTTCATTTTGTACAGAACCTCTTCCACCCAATAGATGATACACATGCTGGTCAAACTAAAAATCCCCCACCCTTCAAATGAGAAAGATGGGGGAATAGCTGAAGATACAAGTCTTCGGGGAGACTTCAATATCTTTAGTAAGGGTATTTGGGTGGATATCACATAGGCTGGGCACGAACTCTTGACAATGTCTCTGGTGTCATCTGCAGATATGAGGCGATATATACAAGAGGAGCTCTCAGGGCTACCTGTGGCATCAGTTTGCAGAAACGGACATAGCGGTCGTGGGCTGTCTCGAACCTTACGAGGTCGGCATGAACCTGAGAGAGGATAAGCGACTCCTCAAGTATTTTTCTGTAAAGAATCTGAATGTTATTATTGTGGAGGGCTACCTGCTCAAGCACTTTCTTCGGCATGGCGAAAATATAAGTGTTCTCAAGCGCTACGACCTCTTGCTGTGTTGGTATCTCCTCAAACAGGCTTTGTATGCTCATGCATATGGAACCGTCAACGCCCAGATGCTCTGTCACTTCCTTGCTGTTCTTGACATAATACTGTCTGACAAGTCCAGTATGGATGTAATAGATATTTTTGCACACCTCGCCTGCAGAAAGAATCTTCTTTCCTTTGGCGAATGTCATCGGGATAAGTATATTCTCGAGGGCATCGAGCTCGTCATGAGTCATCGTGCTGTACTTTCGTGCGAGCTCACGTGCCACATCGCGTGTGGATATAGTCTGTTGTTTCATAGGTACTGAAAGGGTTTTATTCTATTTGTTGTACCCCAGCCTTCAGGGGTTTATTGTTCAGAATGCATGTCAATCAAGCTTAAGGACAGCGAGGAATGCCTTCTGTGGCACCTCTACATTACCTATCTGCTTCATACGCTTCTTGCCACGTTTCTGTTTCTCAAGAAGCTTACGCTTACGGCTGACATCGCCTCCATAGCACTTCGCCGTGACATCCTTACGCACACACTTGATTGTCTCTCTCGCTACTATCTTGGCACCGATAGCAGCCTGGATGGCTATATCAAACTGCTGTCGTGGTATCAGCTCCTTCAGCTTCTCACACATTCTGCGGCCAAGCGCGACAGCGTTGTCGACATGCGTAAGAGCTGACAGTGCATCGACACTCTCTCCATTGAGGAGTATGTCGAGCTTTGCGAGCTTTGACGGACGGAAGCCATCAATATGATAGTCAAACGAGGCATATCCTTTGGAAATGGACTTTAGCTTGTCATAGAAGTCAATCACAATCTCTCCTAATGGCAGGTAGAAATGTATCTCGACACGGTTGCCTGAGATATATTCCTGCTTTATGAGCTCTCCTCGCTTGTCGAGGCATAATGTCATTATAGGGCCTATGTATGCTGTGTCGGTTATTATTGTAGCATAGATATATGGCTCCTCTATATGGTCGATGGACATTGGGTCGGGCAGTCCGGAAGGGTTATGCACCTCTTTTACCTCTCCATGCTTGTCGTATACCATGTATGAGACATTGGGGACTGTCGTTATAACATCCATATTGAACTCTCTGTCAAGACGCTCCTGAACTATCTCCATGTGTAGGAGGCCAAGGAAACCGCAACGGAATCCGAAGCCTAATGCCACAGACGACTCTGGCTGGAATGTCAGGGAAGCGTCATTAAGCTGCAACTTCTCCAATGAGGCACGGAGATTCTCATAATCTGCAGGGTCTATGGGGTATACTCCGGCAAAGACCATCGACTTCACCTCCTGGAATCCTGATATTGCTTTAGTACATGGGAGTGCGACATGTGTAATGGTATCGCCCACCTGGACCTCCCTCGCATTCTTTATTCCGCTTATTATATATCCGACCTCACCGGTAGACAGCTGCTGTCTTGGCACCATATCCATCTTGAGCACTCCAACCTCATCTGCGATATATTCCATTCCCGTATTGAAGAACTTCACCTTGTCTCCTTTACGTATGATACCGTTCTCTATCTTGAAATATGCTATTATGCCACGGAATGAATTGAATACCGAGTCGAAGATGAGTGCTTGCAAAGGAGCTTCCTTGTCTCCAGTAGGTGAGGGTATGCGCTCTACCACAGCATCAAGGATGGATGGGACTCCCTCGCCTGTACGGCCTGAGGCTCTGAGTATTTCCTCCCGTTTGCAGCCTAGCAGCTCAATTATCTCATCCTCAACCTCGTCGGGCATTGCCGAGGGCATGTCTATCTTGTTTATGACGGGTATTATCTCAAGGTCATGGTCTATAGCCATATAGAGGTTTGAGATTGTCTGGGCTTGAACACCCTGTGTAGCGTCGACAACAAGAAGGGCTCCCTCACATGCTGCTATTGAGCGGCTCACCTCATAAGAGAAATCGACATGCCCCGGGGTATCGATAAGGTTAAGGATGTATTTCTCTCCCTGGTATTCATATTCCATCTGTATGGCATGGCTCTTGATGGTGATGCCACGCTCCTTCTCCAGTTCCATATCATCCAGCATCTGCCCTTCTGTGACCTGTATGGTGTTTGTGTATTCAAGCAGGCGGTCTGCCAATGTGCTTTTTCCGTGGTCGATATGGGCGATAATGCAAAAGTTTCTTATATGTCTCATTGTCTTCTGGATGTCTTTTTCTGGATATTTAATATTAATTTAGCATCTCCTCTTCTGGTCTTCTTCTTTTCAACTCTGTCATGCTCAAGATTGATTATTTATTCCTTACTTGAGGGTTGATGAAAGCCATGGCTTGCTTGTCGGCTCTTGACTTGTCGAAGAATGCTGCTTGTATGCTGACCTGAGGTGCGAATGAAGACGAATCAAGCCATTTTCTCTTGAGCAACAGGAGAAAACCAAGGGTCATCCCCGCCCTCTCTATATCTTTACGAAAATATCTACTGATAGAAAAAGCTAATTCGTCGCTATTTTATTTCACAATTTATATGCAAATATACGAAAAAAATCCAAGATTCCGACTCACGTTTAATATTTTTTTGCAAAAATATTGTGTATCTTGCACAAAATATGTACCTTTGTGCCGAGAAATATGATTGCCACCTATATTTATTGACATTTATCAATCACGTGTTGCAATATCATAAAATTTCTATATACCCCAAAGAAAAGAATTAAATCGTGGGATGGGTGCTTGGTAACCCCATCTAAATAAAAACAAGAAAAATGAAAAAAGAAAAGACACAAGTGAGCCTGCTGTTCATGTTTCTCAGCACGCTCTTCACGGTTTGCCTAATCGCGGCAAACATTTTTGAGACAAAACAAATCTCATTCTTCAATCACAGCCAGACTGGCGGACTTATTATCTTCCCTATCAGCTACATCATAAACGACTGTGTCTGTGAGGTATGGGGATACCGCAAGGCGAAGCTTCTTATCTGGCAAGGCTTTTTCCTGAATTTCTTTTTTGTAGCTGCTGGCGCACTGTGCGACTGGCTTCCTGGAGCTGAATACTGGAGAGGAGACGAGGGATTCCACGCCATCTTCGGGCTTGCACCACGCATAGCAGCAGCATCGTTCATAGCGTTCATAGCAGGCTCTTTCGTCAACGCATTCGTCATGTCGAGGATGAAAATCATCAATAAGGGAAAGCATTTCTCATGGCGAGCCATCCTGAGCACAATATTCGGAGAGAGTGTTGACAGCATAATCTTCTTCCCTCTCGCTTTGGCAGGAGTGGTACCTACCGACGAGCTACCATATCTCATGCTATGGCAAGTAGTGCTGAAAACGGCATATGAGGTAATAGCTCTGCCAGTAACGATGAATGTTGTGAGACTTGTGAAAAAGCACGAGGGGGAAGATGTGTACGATAATGGTATAAGCTATAATATATTCTAGACAACAATATGGATAGAGAATCTGAGGGACTGAAAGCATTGGGCAAATCGACTGTATATAGAAGCGACTATGCCCCAGAGGTGCTAGAGACATTCGAGAACAAGCATAAGGAGAACGATTACTGGGTTGAGTTTCTCTGCCCTGAATTCACATCGTTGTGTCCTATAACAGGACAGCCTGACTTTGCAGAGATAAAGATAAGATATATACCTGGCGAGCGCATGGTTGAGTCGAAATCACTGAAGCTCTACCTGTTCTCATTCCGCAACCACGGTGATTTCCATGAGGATTGCGTCAACGTCATCATGAAAGACCTTATACGTCTCATGGACCCGAAATATATAGAGGTGATAGGCCTCTTCACACCCCGTGGTGGCATAAGCATTCATCCTTATGCGAATTATGGTAGGCCAGGCTCACGCTACGAGACACTAGCAACATACAGGCTGGACAATTATCTTATGGGCAAGCATACAAAAGGGTAATCAGCCCATACCTATACCTGTGTGTTTATGATGATGTTAGCAATGGGCTAACATACAAAAGAGTAATAAGCAACTATCCCACCACAGAACTCAAGACGCATTTCTTATCTATCATTCTGATACCATAAGGAATGCGTCACTTTTTTTATTTCGTTTTCTTTCGTCACGACTCAGGATAATTGACTAATACAGTTTCTCCGGTAATTCCCGTGCTCTACGCCTCGCCTACCAAAAGCCTTATACATAAAGTTAGGTTTCTATCAACAACACCCATCCCATGACTTGTTATACATTATTGACCACATAAACTGTATGGCAGAGATATGGGAAATACAACAAAAGTTTACCAGCTCAGAAAAATATATAAAAAAAGACATTGGTGCCCGTGGAGGAATTTCTCTACGGGCACCAATAATAACGCAGGGGTTGATGTCAAAAATAATGTTATTATATGGTAGGTGTGTATGCTGCCAAGGCATATCGTCCTACGATATCAATAATCGCTCGATGTGTCATACCCGAGGCTTTCCATCTCGAGTGTCGCCCATATGAAGGGGCCAATGCCTTTCGCGTCGTTATCGCGTATAGGCTCAGACATGTAATACTTGAATGTACCGTCACGGTGTGGTGACTTCTCTGGGCCAAGTCCGCTGACAGAGCAGCAGCGAGTGAGGGAGATGGTAAGGTCAGGATTGATGCGTATGAAATTACGGATGATGCCTTTGTACGCCTTTATTCCAGCCTCGCGGAATGAGGAATCAAGATATCCCAGACGCGCGCCCTTGAGCATGGCATAGGCAAACATGCATGAGGCTGTCGCCTCAAGATAATTCTCGGGAGAGTCGACATCCATGACATCGTACCACAGGCCTGTCTCCTTGTCCTGATACTGCTTGCAGGAGGTCATAGTGCGACGGAGCATGTCGATAATCTTCTCACGCCCGTCATAATCAGCGGGCAGATAGTCAAGAATCTCGACCTGTGCCATGGCGAACCATCCGAGGGCACGTGCCCAGGTGTGCTTTGAACGACCTGTCTCCTTGTCTGCCCAGAACATGCCGTGCTTGGAGTCCCATGCATGTTTCCAGAGATTTGTAGCCTCGTCGTATGTGCGGGCGTCTGTCATCGTTATCTGATGGAGGATATCATCGTAGTACGCCTTAAGCTCCTTCTTCTGCTGCTGTTTAGTCAAGCGGGCGTTCTTCCGTGGCATGCCTTTAGAAGCTACAGTCATACCCTGTGCTACCATCTCTGGCGCGGCTATGGTCTTATAAGGCAGACCCATATAGATTCCGTCGAGCCATACCTGATCGTGGTAGATCTTCTTGTGCCAGTAGACGCCCTCGTCTGTGCGTGGCTGGTTGATAAGCTGGCGGAAGAATGTCCGCAGGGCGATGTCATTTCCCTTGCGGGGGACTATCTTGTTCATGCGGTAGATGAAGCGCGCCGTGCGGACATTGTCGAGATTGAAATCCTCGTACTTGAAGCCCGTTGTGGTTCCGTCATCAGCAATCATCTGCTCGGGGTATCTCTTCACATAGTCGAGGATGTCGTCACCTCCATGTGCAAGATATGTGTCGAGCATTCCCTCAAGCTCTATGCCCATGACATACGACCATTTGCCCTTGGGATGTTTCTTGGAGTCGGTGAAGTCGAGGTATATGGGGTTGGGGACCCTCTTCATCTCGGAGCGTGTCAGCCACTCGGCGTAGCTCTTGTAAGGCATATCGGCAAGCACGAGCGAGCCATTGACGCTAACATTGTCAAGATGAATATCGTGCATGCGGTTCTCCCTGACCACAGGCTTGTCTGTCACTCCTGTGAACGAGCAGTTGCGCACATGTATGTCATAGACGGCATCAGCCTCCTTCACTCCATTTATGATAATGCCATGACGGGACTTTCCACATGTGACATTCTCCATCCATACATTGTGCACATATGGTATATGGCCACGCTCTGCCGCCTCCTTGGGCTGGTAGTTGATATTTATGCGCAAGACAGCCTCACGGCATTCTCCGACACGGACATTGCGCATGAAGACATTCTTTGTGACACCTCCACGACATGTGTTTGTCTTTATGCGCAGTACACGGTCGAGATTTGGGGAGGACATCTCGCAATCCTCGGCAAAGACATTCTCAACGCCTCCTGAGATCTCTGAGCCTATGACCACACCTCCATGGCCATCCTCCATCTTGCAGCGGCGCACGATAATATTCTTCGACGGACGGCCATCTCTACGGCCATCTCCATTTCTGCCTGACTTTATGGCTATGCAGTCATCGCCTGTATGGAAGACACAATCCTCTATCAGGACGTTCTCGCACGACTCAGGGTCGCAGCCGTCTCCATTTGGGCCTTCGTTGTATACGTAGACCTTACGCACGGTAATGTTCTTGGAGAACAGTGGATGCATGACCCAGAATGGGGAGTTGAGCATTGTCACCCCCTCGATAAGGATATTCTCACAGTTGACAGGATTGACGAGCTGCATACGCAACCCCTTGCCCATGCCGAACACGCGGTCCTTAACAGGGACATTGTCCTCACACATCTTCTGGAGTATGGCTCTGTAGCCAAGGCTATTGCCATCACGTGGGAAACGTGAGTCCTCGGTGGTCACGCCTTTCTTGTATCCGAAGCGCTCGACACCTGTCCACTGCCAGAATGTCTCGTTAGTTCCATTCCCGTCTATCGTGCCTTCGCCGGTAATGCCGATGTTCTTTGCGCCATTGGCGTATATGCAAGGAGAATAATTATAGAGGTCAAGACCCTCGTATCTTGTATAGACAAGCGGATATAGGGCTGGCTCATAAGCGAAACGCAGTGTTGCTCCTTTTGACACAACAAGGTTGACATCTGAGAGAAGACGTATGGCTCCTGTCATGTAAACGCCTTCAGGGATAACCACTTTACCGCCGCCTGCCTTTGAGGCACGTTCTATGGCGCGGTTTATAGCCTTCTGATTCTTCAATGCGCTGTTTGTCGGTTTCACCGCAGGTTTGTATACCTTGTCGCGGAATACCGGAGCCTGGATGCTCTGCTCTATCTGCTTATAAAGGTTTGTGTCCCAACCATCGGCCAGAACACCGACGGTAGAGAGAATAGCTAATAATAGCAAACTTATTTTTCTCATAATATTTATAGATTTAGGTGGGTTCAATGATATGAATTGCTACCCTTCCGGTCAGTGGGGATACCGGGGAGGGCAAGTCTCGCAATATCCCGCTCTCAACATTCAGGCTAAAAAATCGTCCTGTCTTCCTGATTGTCAAGACTCTTACGCCAAGGGGGGGTCAGAGGCTTCCACTGACGGTGACATTCTCCAGCTTGATATCCTTCACGAGTCCAGTCTTATAAAGGGGTTCGGCTGAAAGTCCTCCGAAATTGCAGTTTGTCACATTTATGTTATATATCTGAGGTGTCTTCGAGTCTTTCTCTGTGAGGCCGTTCAACAAGATGCCATACTTGGATTTCTTGCACACGACATTATCCACATAGACATTGCGTACAGTCGGAATATGGCCACGCTCGGCTATCTCCTTTGGCTCATATACGAGATTGATTCTCATGACTGCCTCGCGACACTCTCCGACGCGGATATTCCTGACATAGATATTCTCATTGACTCCTCCACGGCAGGTGTTTGTCTTTATTCTTATGACACGGTCAAGATTAGGGGAGTCCATGTCGCAATCCTCAGCGAACACATTTCTCACGCCACCAGATATCTCTGAGCCGATAACCACTCCTCCGTGTCCGTCGGCCATCTTGCATCGGCGGATGATGATGTTCTGTGAAGGTGTTGCAGCTCTCAAGCCATCAGCATTCCTGCCTGACTTCAACGCTATGCAATCGTCGCCTGTATGGAAGGTGCATCCCTCAATGAGCACGTCCTCGCACGATTCCGGGTCACATCCGTCTCCATTAGGTCCCTCATTGTATATCTTCACATCGCGGACAGTGAGGTTCTTGACAAACAATGGGTGGATAACCCAGAAAGGAGAGTCACGGAGCTCTACGCCCTCGATAATGGCATTCTCGCATTTGACAAAGTTGACGAGCTGCGGACGCAGGCCTTTTCCCTTGCCGAAGACACGTTTCTCTACAGGGACAGCATTGTCTGCCATCTTCAACAGCTGTGCGCGTGTACCAATCTTGTCAGTACCCTGCCACTCATCAACGCCCTCATGGTATCCATGGTGTTTGTTTCCCTTCATGTACCACCATCTCTCGTTTGAGCCGTTGCCATTTATAATGCCCTTACCTGTCAAGCCTATGTTCTTCTGTCCATAGGCATATATGCATGGCTGGTAATTGATGATGTCAAGGCCCTCCCATCGGGTCACAACATTGGGATAGAGGTCACGGTCAAAGGCGAAAACGAGTTCTGCACCCTCATCAATGACAAGGTTGACACCTGACAGGAGCGTTATCGCACCTGTCATATACTTACCCTTGGGAATGACAACCTTGCCGCCGCCAGCCTTTGAGCATCTGGCTATGGCAGAGTTGATGGCTTTCTGGTTCTTACGTGCCGAGTTGGCTTGCTTGACAGAGGCTTTGTAACATTTGTCCCGGAATGTTGGGGAGACAATGCGTGCCTCAATCTGCTTGTAAGTAGTCTCCCATGCGTCCTGTGCATGAGAACATAATGCTCCCAAAGAGAGGAGGCATAACATGATGAATGATTTTCTCATAGTATGGTTTATGGTTATTCTCTGATAAATTATTGTTTAGGTTTTTCTCTGAAAATGTCTTGACACCAGGCTGATATGACTCTCAGTGAGTTCTATGGATTGTGATTCTGGCACAGGATAACTTTGTGATCTTTTCCTCTCTCTCAGGCAACACTCTTTTCTGCTAGCTTACAGTATAGCCCGTAACGCAGCCTTGCACTTGCGAAGAAATCTGCGCTGAGAGGCAGAGCGGAATAACACCAAAACAAATCAATAGATACCACCTGTATCATGGCTCGGAGCTGATGCAGGATTCATGTTGCTTCACTACCACATCCGGCGGGTCATTATCACCTTATATATATATATGGTCTATGGTCTGCAGCCTGACATCGTGTCTTTATTTTGATATCTGCCGCAAGGCCATGTCTTATCTGCAAAGATAATGCTTTAATTCCATAAAAATGGTATACACGCTTTTCTGTTAAGGATTTTTAAGAGACTTACCGGCTATTAATAGGACGCGGTATTGGTTGCGTGAGGCATCTGAGAACAACAAGCATCCTCTTATCTGCGGCACTCTCGTTCGTGATTATTGGTGTACAGCAAGAAATTGCTGACCCCCTCAATGTATTTGGATTCCACGACCCCATTCGGACCATTAGTTTGCAATAGGGAGGATTGTCCCGATTCAGGTTGATACGCCTATTAATGCATATATGGCACAACACGCTTTGTATCAGAGATTTAGAATCTTCATCCCAATAGATACTCGATGAGCGCTTCAAGACTATTGAATGGGCAGCTCATTTACACTGGATGACTGGCTAATCAGTACAGGATGAGACACTGCGTTGACATCTGTCTTGAGATTGTGTTTTTCAAGTGGGGTAATCTTGTCTGGATGAATGGTTTCGGAAAGAAGGTTTCGGGATGAATGGGGCACGAAACCCGTAGCCGTCTGCTTCCCCCCTACTGGTCGAGAATATTCACATATTCTCTCTATATATAGAGCTGAGACCAATGTCACTGTTCCGCCGTAGGCATAACGATATCTGTGTGTCATCCCCCACGCTTCAAAAATCCCCGAGGGGGAAGAGTCCGAAGAGCTCTGAGTCTATCATATCGGTGACTTGTTGCAGTGCCTTCTTGTCTTCGCCGAATTTGCAGGTGTCACCATCTATTATTATGAGCCGTCCCTTGTATGTCTTTATCCACTCCTCATAGCGATTGTTAAGGCCTGTGAGATAGTCGATACGTATACTCTGCTCATAGTCTCTTCCGCGTTTCTCTATCTGTGATATCAGGTTAGGTATGCTTGAGCGAATGTAAATCATGAGGTCAGGGAGCTTGACCAGCGACATCATAAGGTCAAAGAGATCTGTGTAATTCTCAAAGTCACGGTCGCTCATATACCCCTGGCTATGCAGGTTGGGTGCGAATATCCTCGCATCCTCAAAGATTGTCCTGTCCTGTATGATTGTATCTTCCGATTTTGATATCTCAATGACCTCCTTGAAACGCTTGTTGAGGAAAAATATCTGGAGGTTGAATGCCCAGCGTCTCATATCTTCATAGAAGTCGGCGAGATAAGGATTATTGTCGACAGGCTCAAAACGTGGGGTCCATCCATAGCGTTTCGCTAACAGACGTGTGAGAGTAGTCTTTCCACTACCGATATTTCCAGCTACAGCTATATGCATATGTATTGAATGTCTTTGTTTTTTATATTGTCAGTGTCAATTATCCTCATCAAGGGGGAAGAGCCCAAAAAGTATCTCATCAAGCCTGTCAGTAATATACCTGAAGTCCTCTGGGTTATGCTCATAATCGAGATTGTTCACGTCAATGGTAAGAACCCTCCCCTTATAGTTCTTGTAGATGAAGTCGTCATAATTCTTATTAAGCCCCTGCAGATACTCTATCTTTATTGCCTGCTCATAATCCCGTCCTCTCTTCTGGATATTTGCGACAAGATGGTCGGTTGTCGCTCTCAGATATATCATCAGGTCAGGATATTTTGTCACGGATGTCATCATCTCAAAAAGCTCCATGTATGTGTCATAGTCAAGGTCGGATATGGCACCCTGCTCATGATTGTTCTTGGCGAAGACATAAACGCCCTCGAAGATTGACCTGTCCTGTATCACAGACTTCTCACATGTGTTGATATCCATAACGTCCTTGAAACGCTCTTTCAGGAAGTAGACCTCAAGATTGAACGACCATCGCTTGATGTCTTTATAGTAATCGGCGAGATAAGGATTCTCCACCACCTTCTCGAAGCGTGGTTCCCAACCATAATGCCTGGCGAGCATCTTTGTCAGGGTAGTTTTCCCTGACCCTATGTTTCCAGCTATTGCAATGTGCATCTTATTCCTTGTTCTCTGTGACATACAATCACTTTTATTCCATATTTCTCATGTATGTGCTCAGCGAGGTGCTGGGCAGAATAAACTGACCTGTGTTGTCCACCTGTACATCCGAAGGCAAACATCAACGATGTGAAACCTCTTTGGATATAACGCTCCACATGATGGTCGGCGAGCTGATAGACAGCGTCCAGGAAGCGAAGTATCTCTCCGTCATCCTCCAGGAATCTTATGACGGGCTCGTCGAGCCCTGTCAGCTTCTTGTATGGCTCATAGCGTCCCGGATTGTGTGTCGAGCGGCAATCAAAGACATATCCTCCGCCATTGCCAGATGGATCGTCCGGTATTCCCTTCTTGTAAGAGAAGCTCCACACTCTCACGACAAGAGGCCCTTTGCCATCATACTTTGAGAATGTCGCCGGGCCGTCGGCAGGATTGGCGACATAGACATCATTGCTCGCCGTCTTGAAGCCGTCAAGACGCTCCTTCGGCCTCACTGCTGGCATCTGGAATTCATCCTTGTCACACAGGCGCTGGAGGACATCGACAAGATAAGGATATGGGAAATCATTCTCCGAAAGCAGCGTACGCAGATTCTCCACAGCTGGAGGAATACTGTCTATGAAATGTTTCTTGCGCTCAAAACGCCCTCTGAATCCATATGCCCCGAGAACCTGAAGCGTGCGGAACAGCACAAACAGCTGGAGACGCTCATTGAAAGCCTTCTCGTTTGGCACCTCGATATACTGTTTCAAGGCGTCATAATACTCGCCTATCATCTCACGCCGCAGGACTGGACTGTAATGAGCCGACGCCTGCCACAAGAATGACGCCACATCATAGTAATAAGGACCACGCCGACCTCCCTGGAAATCAATGAAGTATGGATTGCCCTTGTTATCAAGCATGACATTACGGGCTTGGAAATCGCGGTACATGAAACTCTGCGACTCTATTCCTGAGACATCGTCATGCATGGCAAGGTCTTTGGCCAGAAGCCGGAAGTTTGCCTCGAGCTTCAACTCGTGGAAATCAATCTCTGTTGTCTTGAGGAAACAGTATTTGAAATAGTTCAGGTCAAACAGGACATTGTCTGTATCAAACTGCGGCTGAGGGTAGCAGACATTCCAGTCCATACCACGGGCCCCTCTTATCTGGATATTTGGAAGCTCTCGTATGGTTCTTCTCAGCAGTTCCTTCTCCTCATTATTGTAACGTCCGCCTGATTCCCGTCCACCTCGTATAGCGTCGAATAGCGAGGTATCGCCAAGATCCTGCTGGAGATAACACATCTCGTCGTCACTGACAGCAAGTATATGAGGTACAGGAAGCTTCCTCTTCTCAAAATGATGGGCTATTGAGATGAAGGCATGGTCCTCTTCGCGTGATGTTCCTATAACGCCTATGACTGTATTGCCATTCTCATCATAAAGCCGGTAATACTGCCTGTTGCTCCCGGCTCCGGCAAGTCTCACCACAGACGAGGCTGGATGCCCGAAAGTATCTATATAAAGTTGGTTTAATCGTTGCATAGTTATTATTGAGAATTGGCGATTGCGTGGGGGGGGTAACAGCGGATGATCTCTGTGACGAGCCTTACCACACACTCTCTCCCCCCCCACATAAGGCCACACATCCTGTTATTCAGCTGGAGAATCATGTGACAGCTGCCGGTTATACCTTGCCCCACCTCATTCTTCCTAATCCTGGGGGATGAATGACTTTTTTATCCAAGCACAACCGTGCGCATGTACGGGTGACATCCACTCTCAGGATAGAGATTCAACAGCTATGGTATCCCTTGGACGAATATTCCACACGGGAAGCCCCGTGATGGTTTCTTTTGAAGAGTATACGTCATCATACGAAGCGTTTCATAGCGCGGTCCATCTCTCTGCGGTCCTCCTTGTCTTTCAGCGTATTGCGCTTGTCGTATTCCTTCTTTCCTTTTGCGAGAGCGATATCAAGTTTTGCAAAACCCTTGTCGTTGATATACAGTTTTATCGGTATGATTGTGAATCCGGACTGATGTTTAGTGTTCTGCTCGAGATACCTTATCTCCTTCTTGTTGAGCAGCAGCTTCCTGTCACGCCGGGCCTCGTGGTTATTATAAGAGCCGTAGAAGTAAGGTGAGATGTTCATACCCTTAACCCACATCTCCCCATTATGGACATAGCAGAATGTATCGACGAGAGAAGCCTTACCGCTCCTTATGCTCTTTATCTCTGTGCCGGACAGCACAATACCGGCTGTATAAGTATCGATGAAGAAATAGTCGTGCTCTGCCTTCTTGTTACGTATATTTATTTTTGCAGTCTTTCTCTGTGCCATAACTTGTGTATGGATAAATTGAATAATAAGCGGTGTGGCATAGCGTCTTGTCTATGGCAATAGTGGTTCCCCGCCAGGGAATCAGGCCATAGAAACCGCATGATGTACACCTACTCTACGACAATTGCGAACCGCTCTATGTTCTGGTCAATATATTCAGCCACCATTGATGTCCATTGTTCCTCATTAGCCACAAAGCTGTCATCGAGGTCGTCAAACTCCGGCATCTGCTCGAACATTGCCATGAACTCGTCGTCATCACATTCAATCTCAATGTTTTTCTTATATTTGTTATACAGCTTGTGTCCTTTCTTAATAAGCTGCGACATATCCTTGAGCCCCCACTGAGCCAATGCCTTGTCAAAGGGATTGATGAATATGAATCTCCCTAACCCGTTATGAATCATCTGTATGAACCCTCCATCCATAACCTCCTCTCTCAACATGAAATATGCTATGAGAGTAATCTGGTCACTGTTCAGCAGAGCCAGATTCTCCTGAGTCAGATTACCACCGATACTTTTCATTATGGCATCATAGAACGCCTCGGCAAATGCGTCCATACCATTCGCGGCAGCGTCTCTGAGCTCCGCATCCCGAATCATAACGTTTATCATAGTTGCAAAATTAATAAAAAAAAAGCACACATGCCACATTTGCTAAAAAAAAAGATTAATAGTTAGTTGTTTTCTTCGTATATTTAAAAAGATTTATTAATTTTGCAACGAGAAATATTTACTTACACATTAAATATCAAAAGACGCTGGGATGGCAATCCCTATGTTTTTTAATTCATTTAAATAGGTATGATATATACAAAGGAAATCAACGACATGTGCGTTGTTGCAAAAGGTCCGAACCATGGACCTGCCCCAATTCCTGAAGAGGGGAAGTGGGTACAAGCAAAAGAGATCAAAGACATCTCTGGTATGACTCACGGTATCGGCTGGTGTGCACCTCAGCAGGGTTGCTGCAAGCTGTCACTGAACGTCAAGGACGGTATCATCGAGGAGGCTCTTGTTGAGACTATCGGCTGCTCAGGCATGACACACTCTGCTGCTATGGCATCAGAGATTCTTCCTGGCAAGACAATACTTGAGGCTCTCAATACCGACCTTGTATGTGACGCCATCAACACAGCAATGCGTGAGCTCTTCCTTCAGATTGTCTACGGCCGTACACAGTCTGCATTCTCTGAGGGAGGTCTTGCCATTGGTGCCGGCCTTGAGGATCTTGGCAAAGGCCTTGTATCACAGTGTGGCACACTCTATGGCACAAAGGCAAAGGGCACACGTTACCTCCAGCTCACGGAGGGATATATCACAAAGCAGTTCCTCGACGAGGATAACGAGGTTTGTGGCTACGAGTTCGTACACATGGGCAAATTCATGGATGCCATAAAGAAGGGTGTTCCAGCAGATGAGGCCCTGAAGTCAGTAACAGGTACATACGGCCGCACAAAACCTGAGCAGGGTGCTGTGAAGGCTATTGATCCACGTAAAGAATAATTAGGAGGAATAACATTTATGGCAATTCGTGAAGTAAACTTCGAGTCACAGGACCGCCGCATGAAGCAGGTCCTCGCAGCACTCAACGAGAACGGTATTTCTTCTATAGAAGAGGCTAACGAGATATGTGAGAAGGCAGGCATCGACCCTTACAAGACATGTGAGGACACACAGATGATTTGCTTTGAGAATGCGAAGTGGGCGTATGTGGTAGGCTCTGCCATCGCCATCAAGAAGGGTTGCAAGACAGCTGCTGACGCTGCAGAGGCAATAGGCATCGGTCTTCAGGCTTTCTGTATCCCAGGTTCTGTAGCCGATGACCGCAAGGTAGGTATAGGCCATGGTAATCTTGCTGCTCGTCTTCTCCGTGAGGAGACAGAGTGTTTCGCTTTCCTCGCAGGCCACGAGTCTTTCGCAGCAGCAGAGGGAGCCATCAAGATCGCCGAGATGGCAAACAAGGTTCGCCAGAAGCCACTCCGCGTCATACTCAACGGTCTTGGCAAGGACGCAGCCATGATCATCTCACGCATAAATGGTTTCACATACGTACAGACACAGTTCGACTATTTCACAGGCGAGCTCAAGGTTGTCCGCACAAAGGCATACTCTGACGGCCCACGCGCCAAGGTCAACTGCTATGGTGCTGACGATGTACGTGAGGGTGTAGCTATCATGTGGAAGGAGAATGTTGATGTCTCTATCACTGGCAACTCTACAAACCCAACACGTTTCCAGCATCCAACAGCCGGTACATACAAGAAAGAGCGTGTCCTCGCTGGCAAGCCATACTTCTCTGTAGCATCAGGTGGTGGCACAGGCCGCACACTCCACCCAGACAACATGGCAGCAGGTCCTGCTTCTTACGGTATGACAGATACTCTTGGCCGTATGCACTCTGACGCTCAGTTCGCAGGTTCTTCTTCTGTTCCTGCTCACGTTGAGATGATGGGCTTCCTCGGTATGGGTAACAACCCTATGGTTGGCTGTACTGTAGCTTGCGCCGTTAACGTTGCTCTCGCTCTGAACAAGTAATCTTTTCTGCATCGCACATTGTGCTGAATGCAGTAAAACAATAGCCGTATCTCCCGTAATCTACAGTGGTTGCGGGAGATATTTTTATTCTACTACTGTCTGGTAAAACTTTAAGGTGAGTAACGACCTTTCTGACATATTCTCCGAATTTTACGTACTACTGTCTGGTAAAACTTTAAGGTGAGTAACGACAGGTATACCAGGAACAGCCGATACGTCAAATTTGGGATGCCTACGCACACAAAAAAAAAGCCAGCCACACGACGGTTATCATATTTAATAATCATCGATGGCTGGCTCTGTGTTTATTATTGTATGTCCTGACTATGTGTGCATATACTTATTGGTTCATATTAATTCCTTTTGATTGCCTTTCATCGCTATTCTAAAAAGTGTGAATGCTGTCAAGTCATCTCATTTCCCCAGGGGATGTATAGCGAGCCCCTCCACACTCTCAGCGGCGACAAAGGCATGAGGAGAACACCTCGGCATTTACTTGTTCACCTGGAACTTTGTGCAGCCCTCGGCGAAGTACGCGTTAATCTGCTTTGCTGCTGCTATGCCGGCATTCGTGTTTGCCTCGGCAGTCTGTGCGCCCATCTTCTTTGGTGTAGAGAAGTAGCGTCCCTCAAGCTTCTGGAATTCTGTGTCGGCATCTGGCTTGATGTCTGTGATATACTTGAGGTCAGTGCGCTCATCAAGGAGAGCGAGGAGTCCAGCCTCGTCAATCACCTCCTTGCGTGCAGTATTTATCAGTATGCCGCCCTTTTTCATCTTGCCTACAAGTTCACGGTTGATTGACTGCTTTGTCTCAGGTGTTGCAGGTATGTGCAGGGAGACGATATCAGCCTTCTCGAACAGTTCTGTCTGGTTTCCAACAGCAGTGACGCCTGCAGCCTCTATCACCTCAGCAGGGCAGTATGCGTCGTATGCTATAACATTCATACCGAATCCCTTTGCTATGCGTGCCACATTCCTGCCGACATTTCCGAATGCGAGGATGCCCAATGTCTTGCCCATGAGCTCTGAGCCTGCCTTGCCGTTATAGAAGTTTCTTACAGCGAAGACGAGGAGTCCGAGCACGAGCTCTGCTACGGCATTGGCATTCTGTCCGGGAGTATTCTCCACTATGACATTATGGGCTGTTGCAGCAGCGAGGTCAACATTGTCATATCCAGCTCCGGCTCTCACGACAATCTTGAGATTCTTAGCGGCATCAAGGACCTCTTTGTCTATTTTGTCAGAACGTATGATGACAGCATCGACATCGGCGACAGCCTCGAGCAGCTGGGCTTTCAGTGTATACTTCTCAAGCAGCACGACCTCATGTCCAGCGTTCTCTGCCTCGGCCTTTATCCCTGCCACAGCAGCAGGAGCGAATGGTTTCTCTGTCGCTATTAATATTTTAGCCATAATATTTGGTTTTTCGTTTTTGGGTGATTGTATTACGAATTAGCCGAGACACCATAGCGGATACAGATATGGTGTCTCGTCAGCTAATTATGTTTTTATTATTGTATGGGAAAATCCCAGTTATCTTAAATCTACGAGGTAACACTGAATTTATTAGTGTTTTGCCTCAAACTCTCTCATGCAGTTGACGAGAGCCTGGCATCCCTCAATAGACATTGCGTTGTAGCATGATGCGCGGAATCCTCCGACGCTGCGGTGTCCCTTTATGCCTACCATTCCCTGTGCTGTGGCGTAAGCGAGGAACTCTTCCTGGAGGTCCTGATACTCATCCTTCAATACGAATGTGAGGTTCATGAGCGAGCGGCTGTCTTCCTCTGCTGTACCAGTGAAGAGCTTGTTGCGGTCTATCTCGCCGTAGACTATATCTGCGCGCTGCTGGGCGAGCTTCTCCATAGCCTGTACGCCTCCATGTGCCTTGATGTATCTGAGGTTCATGAGTGCGGAGTAGATTGGCACTACAGGAGGGGTGTTGAACATAGAGCCCTTGCTGATATGTGTACGGTAATCAAGCATTGTTGGTATCTGCCTGCTTACCTTTCCGAGAGAGTCGTCCTTTATTATGACGAATGTCAGTCCTGCCATGGCGAGATTCTTCTGTGCACCGCCATAGATACATGTGTACTTGCTGACATCAAGCGGACGGGAGAAGATGTCAGATGACATATCAGCGATGAGGGGGACAGGAGAGTCGATATCTTTTCTTATCTCTGTGCCGTAGATTGTATTGTTTGTTGTGATGTGGAAGTAGTCAGCATCAGCAGGAATCTCGAAATCTTTTGGGATGTATGTGAAGTTCTTGTCTTTAGAGCTTGCAACCTCGACGACCTCTCCGAAGAGCTTCGCTTCTTTCTCTGCCTTTGTAGCCCAAACGCCAGTGTTGAGGTATGCAGCTTTCTTCTCGAGATAGTTGTATGGCACCATACAGAACTCAAGTGACGCTCCTCCACCGAGGAAAAGTACTGAATAGCCTTCAGGGATATCAAGTATCTCCTTAAAGAGGGCGACTGCCTCATCTACTACAGGCTGGAAATTCTTGGCACGATGGCTGATTTCCATGAGTGAAAGACCTGAGTTGTCAAAATCAAGACAAGCCTGTGCAGTCTGCTCGATGACCTCACGTGGAAGAATCGATGGTCCTGCATTGAAATTGTACTTTTTCATTTTAATCGATAGTTTACGTTTTGGTATTTGTTAATTGTAGGGCAAAGGTACTTGAAATAGTTGAGAAAAACAAATGTTTTTCAATCTTTTTTCCTATTATTACTATGCTTTTTGATAAGGCTGTCTATTTCGTCGAACTCTTTGCCTTTATTGAGATTGAGATATATGGTGTAAAGCATTGGAGCCCAGCGTTCTAGCTCTTTCTGCCTTAGTATTCTGTACCTTTCGAGATATGGCATTGATTTCTCATAGAGGGAGTTGATCTCTTTGCGTTTTTGTCTTGACTCGTTGCCTGTCTTCTCTCTCTTCACAGCTTTGTTGAAGTATGCTGTCCCGACATTGTAATAGGCCTCAGCCAGCTTGTCGTTATTGTGTATTAGCGAGTCGCCCAGAGCGACACAATCATCATATTCGCCCATATTCAACTGGACGATATTCTTTGCGAGTCGGTAGAACATATTGCCTGGCTCTATCTCTATCGCCTTGTCAACTATAGCCTTGACTGTGTCCAGTTTGTTACGTGACGAGTAATGGTCTACTAGCCGGGGGAAGAAGAAGGGGTACTCGCTGTGTCTCCTGAATCCTTCTCTGAGGTATGCTACTGCTGTGACAGTATCTTTCTGCTGCATGTAGTTCTCGTAAAGGAGAGCGATTATGTTATGCCGTTGTGGCTCATATTTCAAGGCGTCATGCTGGTATTTTCTCACACCGGCATGATTCTTCATGTTATAGGCCGCCAGCACTCCGAGGTATGCGGCCCGGTATCTGAGGGTGTCAGATTTTGTGAGGTCCAATGATGAGAACATTGGGAGGCTGTGGCATCCGAGATAGGTCTCTATGCAGTCGAATGCTTCTTGGTAGTTCTTCTTGTTCAGTGAGTAGAGAGCCCCACTGAAAAGGTTCGGCCGGAACCTGTTGAGGAACTCGGCGTTCTTTTTTCTGCTTTTGGTCCTGATGTTGCCTTTGCTGTCAGGTATTGACTCTACTGAGTCGAGCTGCTCGTAGGCAGCATACATTTTCCTTAATGCGGGGAACAGTGATGCTGTGTCAGAGAGTTGTTTGAGATACAGTTTCTCGTTGCATGTCTCATATTGTCTGCGCATGATGTCAGACAGGAGTGTGTAGGCCTCGTTCTTGTCTTTCAGCCCGGGCATCAGTATAGCTTTCCTGACAAGGTTCTCTGCCTTGTCAAGACTTGTATTCTTCTTTAGATATGTCTTTGCCTCGCTTAACTCCTTCTTCTGCGCATCGGCGTCAGTGGAGAAAGAGAGGATTGCCAATATGATGAGTATCCTGAGCATGATGTTATCCTTTTGATCTTCTTTCGCTTTATTGTGTTATGGTGCAACATGCACGGTCTAATTGCCTTTTGTCGAGATATAAGTGTGATAGAGGGGTATGGGATGGAGAGGTATGTCCTATGGGGAGTTAAGGGGATGGAGAAACCATAATTTGCGTATGGTTGACGAGTTTACAAGTTGAAATATTGGCAAGTTTTCACACGGAGGGTCACGGAGTACCACGGAATAGATATTATGATGAAAAAGCGTGATAATCCGTTGAATCAACTAATAAGATAAAGTAATCCTTGTTACTCCGCGGACATCCGTGTGAAAACCCGTCAATCCGTTAACTTAGTCTACTTGATGTTCTCAAGAGCGTAGTTGACACGCTCGAGTGGGTAAGCCCATTTCACCTGCTGTGAGTCTGGGTCCTGAGCCTTTATCTCCTCGAGTATGGTTCTTGCCGTTGTGAGGTCCTCGATAGCCTTTGCCTTCACGTCAGGCTTGATATTGCCGCGTGTGTCAGTGTTCTTGTCTACGGCAGCAGCTGTCATATTGAGGTAGCAGACAGCAAGGTTAAGTTTCACGGCGAGGAAATCAGGCTTTATGGAGAGTGTTTTCTTGTAGGCGGCGATAGCCTCCTCAAATTTACCCTCGTTCTGGGCAGCCTGTCCGACATAGGCGTTTGCCATAGGGTCGTTAGGATTCTTGGCGAGGCGTATGTCGAGGAGCTCCTTTGAGCCCTCCTTATTGCCTGTCTCGTCATAGAGTCCGGCGAGTTTTCCGAATACATTCTCGTTTGTTGGGAATTCCTTGTAGAGTTCCTTCATCTTGTTTACGAATGTTGTTGTGTCGATAGCGGCTGTCTTAGCCTGCTCCTCGAGAGCTCCAATCATGACGATGATGACATCATTGGCCACGCTGTCACGGTCGGCAGAGTTGAGGGCAGCAGCAGCATAGGTGTCACACTTCTTGAACTCTTTGTTGAAGTATGCGGCGAGAGCGGCATAGTATGCTATCTGTCCGAAGTTCTGCTCATGTGAGAAGTCAGCCTTCTCGAACAGTTTGTCTGTACGTGTATCGACGAAAGCGCCGAAATACCTTGTAGCGTTTGCGTAGTCCTTGACATTGTATGCGTCGAGACCAGCCTGCACCATAGAGTTGCGCAGTGTCATGAGGCGGTCAACGTTCTTGCCCTGGTACTTTCCTTTCTCGTCATAGCTGTTACACTTTAGTGCTGCCTCGATAGCTTTGTATGTGGCGTCGTTCTTTGCTGCGTTCAGCTGTGCGTTGGCGTCATTGTTTTTCACCAGCTGTGCCTCTATTGCAGCTTTCTCTTTGTCAGAGCTCTCCTTGATGGCGAGATCGACGAGCTTGTTATAAGCGAAGGCCTTGTCATCATTGTTGAATGTGGCCTCGTTTGCCTTCAGTGCGGCAAGTACCTCATCATAAGACTTCATCTTCTTGATAGCCTTTGCCTCAGGCGATGTCTGTGCGTTGGCAGCTAATGCCATCAGGGCAGCAGCGGCCATTACCATGAATTTCTTCATAAATCCGGAGTTTTAAATTATTAAATAAAATGTTGTTCCTTATTTTTTGCTTTGACGGTATGGCGGGTATTGGCATTCCGTCATTACGCTCAGGTTACGAGGGTATGGTTCCCGTTGGGCTGACAATGTAGAGCTCATGGTGGGGTCTGTGGGGTGGCCTAAGTACGGCATGAGCCTGCCATGCCATACTTAGCTTGCCGCCTCGTGTCTCATAGCCTGTTGTCGCTTGCCTCGCTTTATGCGTTGTCAGGGGCATCGTCTGTGAAGTCGACCATTGGGGCTGTGCCCTCGGTGTTGTCCTCAGCAGCGTTGTCAGCCTGTGGCTCTGTGGTGCTCTCTGCCTCTTGGTCGTTGCCGGAAGGCTTTGCCCACGACTCCCGGTTTGTCTGGTCAATCAGGGCTTCAAGCTCTGACCCCATCACTTTACAAACGCTAGCTATGATATCGTTCTTCTTGGCGAGGTTGATGAGTCTGACGCCCTGTGTGGCGCGTCCCTGCAGACGGCACTCCTTGACAGAGAGCCTGATGACGATGCCTGAGCGGTTGATGATCATGAGGTCATTCTCGTCCTTGACATTCTTTATAGCGACGAGTTTTCCTGTCTTCTCAGTGATATCGAGAGTCTTCACGCCTTTTCCGCCACGCTGTGTGATACGGTAGATGTTGTCGACGCCTCCTTCCTCGTTAGGCACATCGATAGGTGTGCGTTTGCCGTAGCCCTTCTCTGACACGACAAGGACTGACTCCTCGTGGGCCTTGTTGACAACTATCATGCCTACGACCTCATCATCATCGCCTTCGAGGCGCATGCCGACGACGCCTGTCGCCGTACGTCCCATGGTGCGTATGTTGTTCTCGTTGAAGCGCACTGCCCTACCGTTGCGTGAGGCTATGATGAGCTCGTTCTCCCCGTTTGTCAGACGAACATCGACGATATCGTCTCCCTCGGCGAGGTTTATGGCGATGACACCGTTTGAGCGTGGGCGTGAGAACTGCTCAAGGCATGTCTTCTTCACTGTGCCGTTCTTCGTGCAGAAGACAACATAGTGTGAGCGTACGAAGTCGTCGTCAAGTCCGCGGAGGCGTAGTATTGACTGCACCTGGTCGTCCGGCTCGATATTGAGCATATTCTGTATTGCCCTGCCCTTTGAGTCCTTGTTTCCCTCGGGCAGCTCATATCCCTTCAACCAGAAGCACTTGCCCTTGCGTGTGAAGAAGAGCATCGTGTTGTGCAGTGTGGCAGGGTAGATGTCCTGTGTGAAGTCCTGGTCACGTGTCCTTGTGCCTCTTGAGCCTACGCCACCACGTGCCTGCTCGCGGAACTCGGAGAGTGGTGTGCGCTTTATGTAGCCCATGTGTGATATGGTGATGATGACAGGGCTGTTAGGATAGAAGTCCTCTGGATTGAACTCCTCGCTTGAGTATTTTATCTCTGTGCGTCGCTCGTCGCCATATTTCTCCTTAACCTCCAGGAGGTCGTCCTTCATGACTTTCTTGCAGAGCTCTGGGTTGTCGAGTATTGATTGCAGATACTCTATTGTCTTCGCTAACTCATCGTACTCGCCGTGCAGCTGGTCCATCCTGAGTCCTGTCAGCTGTGAGAGGCGCATGTCGACGACATAGCGTGCCTGCACCTCGTCGAATCCGAAGCGCTGCATGAGTTTCTGCACTGCCTCGGCGGGTGTGCGTGAGCCACGTATCATGTGTACCACCTCGTCGATATTGTCGCACGCCACGATGAGGGCCTCAAGGAGGTGTATGCGCTCCTGTGCTTTCTTGAGGTCGAATTTTGTGCGTCGTATAGTGACGTCGTGTCTGTGCTCGACGAAGTATTTCACACAGTCCTTCAATGTCAGGAGGCGTGGGCGCCCCTTGACGAGAGCGATGCTATTGACTGAGAATGAGCTCTGTAGGGCTGTCATCTTGAAGAGCTTGTTGAGGATAACATTGGCGTTGGCGTCTTTCTTGCAGTCTACCACGATACGCATACCGTCACGTCCTGTCTCGTCGTTGACATTCGATATGCCTGTTATCTTGCCCTCCTTGACGAGGTCGGCGATAGACTCTATGAGCTGTGCCTTGTTCACACCGTATGGTATCTCAGTGACGACAATCTTGTCGTGCATCTCATCGCTCTCTATCTCAGCCTTGGCACGCATCACGACGCGGCCGCGTCCTGTCTCGTATGCGTCCCTGACACCCTGTATGCCATATATGTATGCTCCGGTAGGGAAGTCTGGGGCCTTGATATACTCCATGAGTCCGTCGGTGTCGATATCGGGGTTGTCTATGTATGCGCAGCATCCGTCGATGACTTCCCTGAGGTTGTGTGTCGGCATGTTCGTGGCCATACCTACGGCGATGCCGTTGCCTCCGTTCACGAGGAGATTAGGAATCTTTGTCGGCATTACAGTGGGCTCCTGTAGCGAGTCGTCGAAGTTATTGACCATATCGACAGTGTTCTTCTCCAGGTCGTCCATTATATGCTCGCCCATCTTTGACAGCCTGCACTCTGTATAACGCATAGCAGCCGCCGAGTCGCCATCAACCGAGCCGAAGTTGCCTTGTCCGTCGACAAGTGTATATCTCATGTTCCAATCCTGCGCGAGGCGCACGAGGGCGCCATAGACTGACGAGTCGCCATGGGGATGGTACTTACCGAGCACCTCGCCGACAACGCGGGCGCATTTCTTGTACGGCTGGCTGCTTGTATTGTTTATGCCGAGCATACCGTAGAGTATGCGGCGGTGGACTGGTTTGAAGCCGTCCCTCACATCAGGAAGGGCACGTGCCACGATGACCGACATACTGTAGTCGATGTAGCTTGACTTCATCTCCTCTTCAATATCTACGGGAGAGATTCTGTCATTGTCGACAGTTCGTGTTATATCCATTTATCGTTTATTTGGTTGGTTTTTTGCCTTCTGAGGCATTTTGCATATTTATTTTGTGATTGCAAATTTACTATTTTTTCATGAGAAAAGACAAGGGAAACGCCGAAAAATCGCCATTTTTAGCCTTTTTAAGACTATTGCTGGCATATAAGGGGATGCCCGTCTTAACATTTCTGCCGTTTGAATATTTTTCTTTAACATGGATTTAACAGTTAAAATGCCGCCTGCTTTCATGCAAGGCTTGTTCAAGCAAGATGGAAAAGGAGGAGTTTGAATGTAAAAATACAGTCACAAACAGAAAGAAATATTTTTATGACAAAACATCTCACCAAATCAAGATAAATTCAGTGACTTTGTAGAGTATTCGGAGGAGGCAGAGCGTCTAATAGAGCCACAGGCCGTGAAGCCAGACTGGCTAAGCTCTATTACCAGGCTGGGAGCAGCGTCTGTGAGACGCTCATTTGCCACCACGATTCAGAAACCGATAAGTAAGAACTACTAAAACAAAAGAAAGGAGACACATATTATGGCTTTGATGTATAAGCTACCCAAGATGCAGCGCACGTTGAAGGACGGACGCACAGACACATCAAACGGAAAATGGTTCGGCCGTGTCTGAGGGATCTTCACACGGATGTCCAAGTTTTTTTCACACGGATAATCGCGGAGTATCACGGAACAGATATAATCCTGAGAAAATTGAGATAAGTCTTTGAATCGACAAACAAGAATAAGAAAACCGTGATGCTCAGTGACAATCCGTGTGAGTTTGCAAGTTGACAGGCTTTCACACAGATATCAGAGTTTTTTCACACGGATAACCGCGGAGTCTCACGGACCAAATGTAATCTTGGGAAAATTGAGAAATGCCATTGAATCGACAAACAAGAAAAAGAAAACCGTGATGCTCAGTGACAATCCGTGTGAGTTTGCAAGTTGACAGGTTTTCACACAGATATCCGAGTTTTTTCACACGGATAACCGCGGAGTATCACGGAACAGATATAATCCTGAGAAAATTGAGAAATGCCGTTGAATCGACAAATAAGAAAAAAACCGTGATGCTCAGTAACAATCCGTGTGAGAATTCTCAACTTTAAGAAACTTAATTGAATTAATAAGGTGGATTTTTTGGTTATTCCGTACAAATTAATTAACTTTGCACACTGAAACACCCTACCGCAGACCCGCACCGAGTCATCACCACCCCACAGAACAGAAAATCAGGAATCAAAACAACAATAAGAAACGACACAGATAGGCTATGAACAAATATCTCACCGTACTGAAGAAGTCGATAGTAGGCCTTAACAAATTCGAGATACTCCTTCTCCTCACCATCCTCACGTTGACGATGATAGGATTCGCCATGAAGAGCGAGATAACGTTCAACGTTGTCATCTCGGCCATAGCCGCCATCCTTGGAGTCTTCTGTGTGGTGTTGGGGGCAAAGGGTGCGATGGCGAACTGGATATTCGGTATCATCGAGGCGTTCCTCCACATCTATATATGCTTCTGCACCCATATCTATGGCGATATGATACAGCGCCTCGTGTATAACCTACCGATGCAGTTTGTGGGATGGAAGAAATGGAGCAAGCGTGTGCGCCACGACGGCAGCGGCACTATCCACACACGCTATATGACATGGAGGCAACGCGCCATAACGTTTCTATCTGTGGCTATGGGCACTCTCGCGCTGGGGGTCTTCCTCATATACTTCGGCCCATGGTTCATCGACACGCTACACGGGGCATTCCCCGACATGGTCTTCAAGACCCTGAAGACGAGCTACGACACGCCTATGCAGCTATGGCTCGACTCTTTCACGACAGTGATGTCCATCATAACGATGTATGTGTCGGTGAAGGCATTCGTCGAGCAGTGGTACATGTGGTTGATGATTAATGTGGCATACATAGCCCTGTGGCTCATGAGCGACTCTGAGTTCTCATTCATGACTGTGGCCAAGTATTGCGTCTATTTCATCAACTCGTTCTACGGCATATACACATGGCATAAGCTGAGCAAGGACGAGAAGAATTGACGAGGTTTCTCACACAGATGTCCGAGGTTTGTCACACGGGTCACGAATTATCGAATTGTCGAATTATTCTTCACACGGGTCATGAATTATCGGATTACTCTTCACACGGGTCACGAATTATCGAATTGTTCTTCACACGGATTATCACGGATGACCACGGATATTTATATCTCGTGACATATAAGAAAAAAAGTGGTATTCCGCTACCATCCTTACGAATAGAGCCCTATAATTGTGAGGAAAAATTCGACAATTCGGGACAAAGAAATAAAACCGTGATACTCCGAGAGAAGATAAATTCAAAATTCGTAAATTATTTCCCGTTGGTCAGTGGGTGCAGAGGATATGTCTCGTGATAAAGAAAAAACGTGACCATCCGTGTGAAAACTCGTCAACTATCCGCAAGCCTCCAACCATCAAAACTTAAAACAATAATTTCTCACCCCCCATATACACACTAAGGTTTATGACAAGCGATAGCATAATTATCATCCCGACTTACAACGAGAAGGAGAACATAGAGAAGATTGTCCGCGCCATCTTCTCGCTTGAGAAAGCTTTCCACATTCTTGTCATCGACGACGGCTCGCCCGACGGTACGGCGGATATTGTGAAGCGCCTTATATCGACAGAGTTCGGAGACAGGCTCTTCATCCTGGAGCGCAGCGGGAAGCTGGGGCTCGGCACAGCGTATATAGCAGGTTTCAAATGGGCTCTCGGCCATAGCTACGAGTACATCTTCGAGATGGATGCCGATTTCTCTCACGACCCCAACGATGTGCCACGCCTCTACAGCACATGCCATGACGAGGGCTACGATGTCGCCATTGGCTCACGCTACATAACGGGTGTGAATGTTGTCAACTGGCCCATCGGCCGTGTGCTGATGTCGTATTTCGCATCGAAGTATGTGCGTTTCATCACTGGATTCAAGGTCAACGACACGACAGCGGGATTCAAATGCTATAAGCGCCGAGTGCTTGAGACCATAGAGCTCGACCGCATCCGCTTCAAGGGCTATGCCTTCCAGATAGAGATGAAGTATACGGCCTATAAGATTGGATTCAAGATCAAGGAGGTGCCTGTGATATTCGTCAACAGGCGTGAGGGTGTCAGCAAGATGTCCGGAGGCATTTTCAGTGAAGCCCTCTTCGGAGTCATGAGGCTGAGACTGGACGGCTGGACAAGGAAATATCCCAAGATAAAAGCCTGACACCGGCCACTAAGCCAGCAGCCCCATGCCACGCCACGGGATGCATAAGCCAAATGGCTGAGGAACGTGTGGGACAACCTCACTCCCCCATCAAACCACCTTATATCCTCCCCCTGATAATTGAAGCCTGGAAGGCTGTACTAAGCGAATCGTTCTTATCCGGGGTCGAAACCCTATACGATGAAGGAAGACTGTCTGGCAGACAGAACCTCGTACTCCTGTACCGAAGTGAGTCAACGTTTTCGTTAAGCGAGAGCAGAGCCAGCTTGCTTGCTATGCCGAGTGTAGAAAACAAAGACAAAGTCAACGTTTTCGTTAAGCGAGAGCAGAGCTAGCTTGCTTGCTATGCCGAGTGCAGAAGACGTAGTCAAAATAAGGAAAATCCAAGAATCACCCCCCCCAGACACAACACAAAGAGTATAGACATGAACATAGCAATAGTCAAATACAACGCGGGAAACATATACTCAGTAGTGAACAGCCTGAGACGCCTCGGCATAGAGCCGACAGTCACAGACAACGCCGAGGAGCTGATGAAGGCTGACAAGGTGCTCTTCCCCGGACAGGGAGAGGCAAGCTCTGCTATGGCCTACCTTCGTGAGCATGGCCTTGACAACGTTATACGCTCGCTGCGGCAGCCTGTACTTGGCATCTGTGTCGGGCAGCAGCTGCTCTGCCAGCATTCAGAAGAAGGCGATGTTGACTGCATCGGGATATTCCCCATGGATGTGAGGCGATTCGTCCCGTCAAGACACGAGGACAAGATTCCACAGATGGGATGGAACAGTATCTACGACCTCAAGAGCCAGCTGTTCAAGGGGATAGATGGCGGCAACAACGCTGTCGGCGAAAACGACTACGTCTATTTTGTACACAGCTACTACGTACCGCTTTCCCCCCAATACACCATAGCGAAGGCTGACTTTATCCTCCCCTACTCAGCCGCCATACACAAGGACAACTTCTACGCCACACAGTTCCATCCGGAGAAGAGTGGCAGCGTAGGCGCAAAGATTCTCAAGAACTTCCTTGACCTGTAGACACACCCCAGAGAGCAGGAAGACAGCATACAGACAACACAGACAAACCGAACATCAAAGCAATGATAGAACTCATACCAGCCATAGACATAATCGAGGGGAAATGTGTCAGACTGACCCACGGAGATTATGACAAGAAGAAGATCTACGGCGAAGACCCTGTCCAGATAGCAGAGGGATTCGAGCAGTACGGATTCAAGCGCCTGCATATCGTAGACCTTGACGGGGCTAAATCACGCCATATAGTCAACGACGACATACTGAGACGCATTACAGAGGCGACAAGCCTCACCGTCGATTTCGGCGGAGGCATAAAGAGCAGTGAGGATATAGAGCGCGCTTTCGATGCCGGAGCATCGATGGTAACGATAGGCTCTGTCGCCGTGACAGCGCCCGATATGTTCCAGGCGTGGATAGAGAAATATGGCGCTGAGAGGATTATCCTCGGCGCAGACGTAAGGAAAGGGATGATAAGCATCAACGGATGGAAGGAGGACTCGGACGAGAGTCTGCTGCCTTTCCTACGCCGCTATACAGCCATGGGCGTGAAGAATGTCCTCTGCACAGAGATATCCAAGGACGGGACCCTCGAGGGGCCAGCCATAGAGCTCTATGACGAGATAATGAGAAACTTCCCGTCGCTCCACCTTATAGCCTCAGGCGGGGTGTCGTCGAACGATGACATCGAGAATCTTGAGCGACACGGCATACCTGCCGTAGTATTCGGTAAAGCCTTCTATGAAGGGAAAATTGACATCAACAGACTATGCTTTTAGCTAAGAGAATCATACCGTGTCTTGACGTGAAGAACGGAGAGACTGTCAAAGGAACAAACTTCGTGAACCTGCGCAAGGCGGGCGACCCCGTGGAACTCGGTAAGGCATACAGCGAGCAGGGAGCCGACGAGCTCGTATTCCTCGACATAACAGCAAGTTTCGAGGGGAGGAAGACATTCACGGAGATGGTGACACGTGTCGCACGAGAGATAAACATACCGTTCACCGTTGGTGGAGGAATAAACCAGATAGAGGATGTCACACGCCTGCTGAACGCCGGGGCTGACAAGGTGAGCGTCAACTCTGCAGCCCTGAGGAATCCGGAGCTGATAAGCCAGATAACATCACAGTACGGCTCACAGGTATGTGTCTGCGCCATCGACGCACACCTCGACCCCGACGGATGGCACTGTTATCTCAACGGCGGACGCGTGAGGACAGAGCGCGGACTGTTCGAATGGGCTCACGAAGCCGAGCAGCGCGGAGCAGGAGAGATACTCTTCACATCGATGGACCACGACGGTGTGAAGCAGGGATACGCCAACGATGCGCTCGCACGCCTCGCCGATGAGCTCTCGATACCCGTGATAGCATCAGGCGGAGCAGGGACAATGGAGCACTTCCGCGACGCCTTCAAGATAGGAAGAGCTGACGCCGCCCTCGCAGCTTCCGTATTCCATTTCGGCGAGATACCCATACCACGCCTGAAAGACTATCTATATAAAGAATGTATAAACGTAAGGCGGGGAGCATGATTACGGCACACGACAACCGGCAAACAAATATGGCAACTCCAATCCCTTCCCACACAGTGTGACCACAATGCCAGCGTGGAGAGATATCGCCCATAATTGCCGTCAATAGGATTATTATAACCACCACAGGATATACAAAAGAGATAAAGGAATGAAGATAGATTTCGAGAAAGGTGGAGGCCTCGTGCCAGCCATCATACAGGATGCGGAGACAAAGAATGTACTCATGCTCGGATACATGAACCAGGAGTCGCTCGACAAGACCATGGCTACAGGCAAAGTGACATTCTGGAGCAGATCGAGGAACGAGCTGTGGACAAAAGGTGAGACATCAGGCAACTACCTCGACCTCGTAGACATAAAGGCTGACTGTGACAACGACACCCTCCTTGTCAAAGTTCATCCCCACGGACCGACATGCCACAAAGGGACAGACACCTGCTGGGGAGAGGAGAACAAATAAGCGAGCGGATGGCGACTCATCCCCCATTATGGCTTCCCGTCACCCCCACCGGCAAAATAGAGAAGACCACATGGCAGCAGAATTCCCCTCTAGGCATAAGCACAGCACGCCGTTCTGCCAGATGATGTAGCCCATATATATGGCCATATAAATAAGGTAGGAATGTAGTCCATATAATTATTGCTATATAAATTATGGTGGGAATTTAGTCCATATATGTGGCTATATAAAGTAAGGTCAAGAGGAAAGAAACACCAGCATAAGCAAACATAAAAGACAAATATAACACACACAACATGAATAGCGGAAACAACCCACTCCTGTTCCTCTCTGAGCTACAGGACTTTATCGAGAAACGCCATGAGGAGATGCCAGAAGGCTCATACACCACATCTCTCTTCAAGGACGGACTGAACAGAATGGCTCAGAAAGTGGGCGAGGAAGCCCTCGAACTTGTCATAGAGGCAACAAACGGCACTAACGAACGCCTTGTCTATGAGGGCTCAGACATGCTCTACCACCTCATCGTCCTGCTGACAAGCAAGGGACTCAGAATAGAAGACTTGGCAAAAGAACTGCAGGTTAGACACGACCCTAACTGGCATAAGCACTAAGACATACCATGCTCATAGACTACAAGAACGCGACAATATACCAGGAGGACAAGCTTATCCTTGACAATGCGAACTTCCATCTCGACGAGGGAGAGTTCATATACCTCATAGGCAAGGTAGGCTCAGGGAAGAGCTCACTGCTGAAGACAATGTACGGGGAGCTTGACATAGACAGCGCCGACAACGCCGTAGTTCTCGGCAGGGACATGCTGAAGATAAAGCGCAAGCATCTACCAGAGCTGAGGAGGGAGATGGGCATAATCTTCCAGGACTTCCAGCTCCTTCACGACAGGACCGTATACAAGAACCTGCGCTTTGTGCTGAAGGCTACAGGATGGAAGAAGAATGAGGACATAGACACGAGAATAGACGAAGTGCTCGATGCTGTCAACATGGCCGACTCCAAGGAGAAACTCCCACACGAGCTGTCAGGAGGAGAGCAGCAGCGCATAGCCATAGCCCGCTCCCTGCTGAACAAGCCAAAGGTGATCATCGCAGACGAGCCGACAGGAAACCTCGACCCCGAGACAGCGGAGAACATAGTGCTGCTGCTGAAAGGCATCACACACTCAGGGACAGCCGTCGTCATGTCCACCCATAACCTGCCTATGCTCGACAAGGTGCCTGGCATCGTCTACAGGTGTGAGAGCAACACCCTCGAGGAGGTCAAGGCATAACGCATCGAAACGGCTAGATGTGTCGCATTCCTTGCAAGCATAGCATCGAAGCAAAAGCATGAGGGTGCAAGACCATAACACATACACCCATCAGGCGATGTCCTATCCGCCTTACATAAATATAAAGGAACAAAAAATAAACATTATAGCAAAATGAAGGTAATGAAGTTTGGTGGAACCTCAGTAGGTTCGCCAGAGAGAATGAAAGGAGTTTGCCGGCTTATCACAAAGTCTGGTGAGCCAACATTTGTGGTACTGTCAGCAATGTCTGGCACAACGAACAGCCTCATCGAGATCTCAAACTATTTCTACAAGAAGAACCCTGATGGTGCACATGACGTCATTAACACCCTTGAACGCAAATACATGCGCCATATCGACGAGCTGTACACAGACGCCACGATTAAGGCAGGCATAACAGAGACTGTAAAGAACATCTTCCAGTATCTCCGCTCATTCTCAAAAGACACATTCACCAGCTTTGAGGAACGTGCGGTAGTGGCACAGGGCGAGATGCTCTCAACAAACATGGTTGTGGCCTACCTCAAGCAGGAGGGGATAAAGGCCATCCTCATACCAGCTCTCGACTTCATGCGCACAGACAAGAACCAGGAGCCGGACATGATGCACATAAAGCTCCACATCAATGACATACTGAAGCGTGAGCAGGGCTACCAGATATATATCACACAGGGATTCATATGCCGCAACGCCTATGGCGAGGTGGACAATCTGCAACGCGGAGGCTCTGACTATACAGCATCGCTTGTCGGAGCTGCCATAAACGCTGATGAGATACAGATATGGACAGACATCGACGGTATGCACAATAATGACCCACGCGTGGTGGAGCATACAGAGCCTGTCCACCAGCTGAACTTCGAGGAGGCCGCTGAGCTTGCTTACTTCGGGGCGAAGATTCTCCACCCCACATGTGTGCAACCAGCCAAGAACGCAGGCATCCCAGTAGCGCTGAAGAACACCATGGACCCTGATGCCGAGGGAACAATCATAAACAACGACCTGCAGCGTGGGAAGATAAAGGCCGTAGCGGCTAAGGACAACATAACAGCGATAAAGATAAAGTCGTCACGTATGCTGCTCGCCTCTGGGTTCCTTCGCAAGGTGTTCGACACATTCGAGGAGTTCAACACCTCTATCGACATGGTCTGCACATCTGAGGTTGGCGTATCGATGTCTATCGACAACCCGAAGAATCTCGAAGCTATTGTCGACAAGCTGAAGAAATATGGCACAGTCACTGTCGACCGCGGCATGTGCATCATATGTGTTGTCGGCGACCTTGACTGGGAGAACCTCGGATTCGAGACTCTTGCCACAGAAGCCATGAAGGATATCCCCGTAAGGATGATATCCTACGGAGGATCAAACTACAACATATCATATCTCATACGTGAGGAAGACAAGAAGCGCGCACTGCAGAACCTTTCTGCCGTGCTCTTCAAATAAGGACATAGAGACTCCCCCCAACGTTGCCAGAGGCTATGAGCGGCTGTCATGGTCTCTGGCATAAGGGGAGTAAAACAGCAAACACAAAAGAAACAACAATGGAACAGCTACCAATCGAGAAATTCAAGAACATCGAGACGCCATTCTACTATTATGACACCAACCTGCTGCGAGAGACACTCAGCACAATATGCCACGAGACATCAGAGCATGAGGGATACTGCGTACACTATGCCGTGAAGGCGAACGCCAACCCGAAAGTGCTGGAGATTGTGGCAAGCTACGGATTAGGTGCCGACTGTGTCAGCGGCAATGAGGTCAAAGCGGCATTAGAGGCAGGATTCCCCGCATCGAAGATTGTTTTCGCTGGAGTGGCGAAGAAAGATGATGAGATTCTCCTCGGCATAGACAATGACATATTCTGCTTCAACTGCGAGAGCATCGAGGAGTTGGAAATCATACAGCAGCTCGCTGCCAGAAGAGGGAAGAAGGCACGTGTATGCTTCCGCATAAACCCTAACGTCGGGGCGCACACCCACGCTAACATAACGACAGGCCTGGCAGAGAACAAGTTCGGAATCCCCATGGAGGACATGGAGAAAGTCATTGGTCTCGCGCAGGATATGGAGAACATAGAGTTCGTCGGGCTGCATTTCCACATCGGTAGCCAGATACTTGAGATGGATGACTTTGAGGCTCTCTGCCATCGTGTCAACGACCTCCAGGACCAGCTTGCCGCCAAGGGCATAGAGGTGAAGAACATCAATGTCGGTGGAGGATTAGGCATAGACTATGTCAATCCAGATGAGAACCCAGTCCCTGACTTCAAGGCGTTCTTCGACACATACGCCAAGAACATGAGGCTACGCCCCGGACAAAAGCTCCACTTCGAGCCAGGACGTGCCGTAGTAGGCCAGATGGGAACACTCATATCCACGACAATATATGTGAAGAAAGGCACCATGAAGGAGTTCTGCATCATCGACGCAGGCATGACAGACCTCATACGTCCCGCCCTTTACGACGCATACCACAAGGTTGAAAATATCTCCAACCCTGACGGAGCATTGAGGAGATATGATGTCGTAGGCCCTATATGTGAGTCGAGCGATGTGTTTGTCAAAGACTACGAGATGCCCGAGACACACCGTGGAGACCTCATCGCGATACGTTCTGCCGGAGCATACGGAGAGATTATGGCATCACGCTATAACTGCCGTAATCTCCCGAAAGGCTACACGACAGAAGACTTGGGGTAGCCCCCTACGCCTCATAACAACGGCAAACATGCCTTGGTATGTTCTGGGACAATAAAAGAGACAATATACATATCGAGCAAACTGATGGACAGACCGTTATCAATAATAATACTCTCTAACGACGACAGCGTGTCGCTGAGAAACACCCTGCCTGCACTTCTATCCCAGGACTATGGTCCCGGATATGAGGTCATCGTGGTGCGTGAGACACGGCGTGGCGATGTGCGTGACATGCTCAAACCTCTCATGGAAGAGCACAAGAACCTGCGCTCGACATATCTCCCCGACAAGCCTAAATATGTCTCTGACGACGAGATAAAAATACTCTTAGGCGTCAAGGCTGCGGCGAACGACGATATACTCATGATACCGCCAGACTACATGCCACAGTCGGGAGAGTGGCTCAAGGCTGTGGCCGACAGCACAGAGATAACTGACGAGGCTCCCATCCATCTCGGTGACGCACACATCGTGGGGAAGATTGGATTCTTCCGGAGGAGGAAGCATGGCAAAACCGTCAAGAGCATACTGAAGCCTTGGTGCAAGACTAACGGGATAAGGCGCAAGGGTCTCATGCTCGGCAAGGATGTGCGACATGACGTCTCCATCTCGTTCAGCAGGAAGGACTATCTCGACGACATGAGGCTCAGGAGCATCATATCATCGCATATCATGCTGTAGGAACTGACACTGAATGTACAGAGACTTGTACCCCCTCCCCTTGCCCTAATGTAGACAGGGGGAGCGGGTGGGACAAGAGAAGAACATAAAAAAGAATGGATATGGTTATGGAAACCACCTCGGATGCTAGCACACGTCCCTGTGAGCCAAGGCATGCGATGAGGGGAAGGCAGGCCGAAACACATCCAGCATACAACAACCCCCAAGAAGAATGATTGTACTCCATTATATACCATCACTGATGAAGAAGGAAGGGCAGGCAGCACGTTATGTCCAGACGATTCATGCAGCTATGAGAAAGACAATGGAGTCACATCTGTTCACGGGCGAGGTGTCACGCCGTGAGTTTGTCAGTATGCTATGTAAGGTGAACCCAGACATTGTCCATATCCATGGATGCTGGAGCCTGGCATCGGCAAGAGTGGAACGGTGGTCACGCCAAAGGGGGTATCCTGTCATCCTGTCGCCACACGGCGGCCTGAACGACCTGTCCAAACGGCCAGACTTCTTGAAGCACCTGATGCCGAGAATCATACTCTACCAGTATCATCTTACCAGAAGCGCCTTCGTCCTTCACGCTTCGTCGGCATCAGAGCTCTCCGAGCTGAAGGCCCTTGGCTGGAAGCGACGCATAGCGCTCATACCATATCCCTCAGAGACATTGACAGCAGAGGACATGGTCGAGGAGTTCAGGCTGCTGTACCAGAAGACACTCGACACCGTTAGGCAGAACAGGCTCAGCGTCCGTGAGACAGAATGCCTATGGGCTATCCTCTCCCTATACGCTGACAACAGGGACGATATGGACATCGGCACACGGAACAGCCTCACATCGCTGACAGCCCACGAATGGCAGACAATACTTGTATACAGCATAGACCATGGCATAGAGGATATCGTGAGGAAGACACTCGGCAAATATGATATACACCCTACCGCAACAGTGACAAGCGCACCGTCAAGGTATTCGACAAAGAATATCGCCAAGCTGTCACCACCTCCCCCACGACTGATGGAGGCCGGACCACAGAACCAGACAGAATCAATAGAGTGGACCATGGCGACAGAACTATATATCCTGAAATACAATATCGTAGACAAGAGGATATGCAAGGACGACAATGCCCCCCTGGCTCTTTTCATCGGGATATACAAGAAAATCAGATGGACAGACTATGATGAGAACGCGCTGGCAGCCCATCTTGAGCGTCTCAGCATAAGAGACTTCACCGGCAGGCTGATGCAGATATACTCCGAGACACTCCGTCTCACCATAGGTTTCATGCCCGTCGACCCTATTGAAGACAGGCAGACAGAGGCCATGCGCTATAATCTTAACTTTATCGTTAAATGCTGAACTTGCCCGGATATTGCCATGGATATAAAACGAAAGCCGAGCCAAGTTTATAACGAAGACGAGCGCGATATAAAGCATACCCTCAACTCTTGCCATGGCGAGAGACAAGACAAAATGGCAGCTACCAGCAGGACGACAGGATATAGCCCCACTGTATGTCTCCATCACTGGCATAACGCCTTACCGACTGACAATATAACCATCCAAGACGGGAATCACATCCGTATGAGCCCCCACCCCACAACCGACAACATCATCCCCACGGCATACAGAGTGAAGTCCGCCATTGATCATTCCCTGTAATCACAATACCGCATCCCGTTGTTGTCATACACAGCGGGAGCAGACCCCTAAAAGACACATAAGACATGACGAACATTGACATCGAGAAAGACATGCGCTATCTTCAGCTGCTGTCCCGCAACTTCCCCACAGTAGCGTCAGCGTCGACAGAGATTATAAATCTCTCAGCGATTCTTAACCTGCCGAAGAGCACCGAGCATTTCCTTGCTGACATACATGGAGAGCACGAGGCTTTCCTCCATGTGCTCAAGAACGCATCGGGGAACATAAAGCGCAAGGTGAACGAGATATTCGGCCACACCATGCGCGAGGCAGAGAAGAAAGAGCTGTGCACACTGATATATTATCCGGAGCAGAAGCTTGAGCTGATAAAGACAACTGAGGAAAACCTCTCTGACTGGTACCACATCACGCTCCACCAGCTTGTAGCTGTCCTGCGCGATGTATGTTCGAAATACACACGCTCCAAAGTGCGCAAGTCGCTGCCCGACGAGTTCTCATACATCATACAGGAACTTCTGCACGAGCGTACTGACGACAGCGACAAGGCAGCCTATGTCAATGGAATCATAGAGACAATAATCTCGACCCAGCGCTCAGATGACTTCATCATCGCCATCTGCAATGTCATACAACGCCTCTCCATAGACCAGCTGCACATCCTCGGCGATATATACGACCGCGGGCCCGGCGCACACATCATTATGGACACGCTGAAGGAATACCACTCGTGGGATATACAATGGGGCAACCACGACATACTGTGGATGGGAGCCGGAGCCGGTAATGACGCATGCATATGCCATGTCATACGCATCTGCCTGCGCTATGCCAACCTCACGACCCTTGAGGAGGGATATGGCATCAACCTTGTCCCCCTCGCCACATTCGCCATGGAGCACTACAGCGACGACCCCTGCATAGGCTTCGAGCCAATCATCCTCGATAGCAACGCCGTCATAGACGAGAAACAACGCCGGCTGACAGCGATGATGCACAAGGCCATCTCCATAATACAGTTCAAGGAAGAGGCAAGACTCTTCAGGAAACACAAGAACTGGAACATGGCTGACCGTGACATCATCTCCACTGTCGACACAGAGCGCAACACATGCCGTGTCGACGGCAAGGAGCATGTCATGCAGAACGCCACATTCCCGACAGGCATCACAATGACCGGCGACGAGGAACAGCTCATGGCACGCCTCCACCACTCCTTCCGTGTCTCAGAGAAGCTGCAGAACCATATCAGGGCTATGCTCTCCCATGGATGCATGTACGCCATATACAACGGGAACCTCCTCTTCCACGCCTCCATACCCCTAAACGCCGACGGCACCATGAAGCGAGTGGAGATGACCCCCGGCAACTTCTACTGCGGCAAGGAGCTTATGCACAATATCGGGATGCTTGTGCGCACAGCATTCCAGCAGGACAGCGCTCCGGCTGAGCGTCAGTATGCAAGGGACTATTTCCTCTATCTGTGGTGTGGGAAAGACTCTCCGCTATTCGACAAGTCGAAGATGTCGACATTCGAGAGATACTTCATCGCTGACAAGACAGTCCACCGCGAGGAGAAAGGCAACTACTTCAAGTTGCGCGACAATGAGCACGTCATCGACGGAATAATGGAATCATTCGGCCTCAAGGGGCCTAACAGGCATATAATAAACGGTCACGTCCCTGTCCATGTGGCCAACGGCGAGAAGCCCATCAAGGCCAACGGGAAGCTGATGGTAATCGACGGAGGATTCTCTGAGGCATACCACAAGGAGACAGGCATTGCCGGATACACCCTCGTATACCATAGCCGCGGCTTCCAGCTCGTGCAGCACGAGCCGTTCACATCGGCCAAGGACGCCGTGCTGAGAGGGACAGACATCAAGTCGACAACACAGATTATAGAGATGTCCAACCGCCGCATGCTCGTCGCCGACACTGACAAGGGGACAGAACTGAGACAGCAGATTGACGATCTGAAGAACCTTCTCTACGCCTACAGGCATGGATATATAAAGGAGAGAGGCAAAAGATAACCTCTCCTATCCTCTCTCCCCCTGCCTTAGCGCCATCCCCACCCTGGGGGGCTATCCCTATCTCACCACCCCTGCCTTAGCGCTATCCCCCCTGGGGGCTATCCCTATCTCACCCCCCCGCCTTAGCGCTATCCCCCCGAGGGCTATCCCTCCCCCATTATACACCCCTACACCATAAGAGTAAAAAAGTCAAGAAAGAAGAATGCAGACAATGATTCTCGCAGCAGGACTCGGCACGCGCCTGAAGCCCCTGACCGACATCATCCCCAAGGCTCTTGTCCCCGTTGCCGACAAACCGTTGCTTCAACGCGTCCTCGACCGTGTGGCGTCATATCCAGAAGACCGTGTGGTAATAAACACCCACCACCACGCCGCACAGATAAAGAACTTTGTCGACATAACACGCGGCCACTGGCCCGCAGAGATACTTATATCTGACGAGACAGACTCGCTGCTCGATACAGGAGGAGGGCTGAGACATGCCCGCCACCTGTTCTCCCCCTCAGAGCCGATACTCATACACAATGTCGACATCCTGTCCGACACACCCCTACGCACCCTCTACGCCTCAGGACACGGCCACGACGCGACGCTCCTCGTCTCCCGCCGCCAGACATCACGTTATCTCATCCTCGACGACGATATGCGCCTATGGGGGTGGACGAATATCCTGACCCGTGAGATACGGTCGCCCCACAAAGAGCTCATGAGTCTCTTTGGCAGAGAGATAGCCCATGATTTCCTATCGCCAGAGACCCACACGCCGCTCCATCTCTATGCCTTCTCCGGCATCCACACATTCTCTCCGTCCCTGTTCCCCATCATGGACACATGGCCGGAGCGTTTCCCCATCATCGACTTCTATCTGTCGGCATGCGCCACACATGATATCCGTGGCACACTGTCGGCAGACCTCCACCTCCTCGATGTAGGCAAGCTGGACACCCTCGCCTCGGCCGATGCATTTGTCTCCTCCCTGTGAGCCACGCCCCCACATCCCTCCAATGATAGAGCCAGCCCCAGCTTTTTATCACGGATATCACCACCGCCTCCTGAGGCAGGAGTCAAGAGAAAATCCCCCCATGTTTGCCAGATCTTGTATTCCCCTCCCCCGACAGACTATAACCCATAATAAACACAAATAATGCAAAAGATCATCATCTTAGACTTCGGCAGCCAGACCACACAGCTCATCGGACGCCGTGTGCGTGAACTCGACACGTTCTGTGAGATCATGCCCTATAACAAGTATCCGGAAGATGACAGCGATGTCATAGGCGTCATCCTCTCCGGCTCCCCGTATTCGGTCTATGATCCTGAGGCGTTCAAGGTCGATCTCTCCCGCTTCGTCGGTCGTCTTCCCGTCCTTGGCATCTGCTATGGGGCTCAGTTCATGGCCTACACGAATGGCGGCAATGTCGAGCCGGCCGGTTCACGTGAGTATGGCCGCCAGAACCTTGTGACCATAAACAAGACCAATCCCCTCTTCCAGGGATTCGACGACAACTCACAGGTATGGATGTCGCACGGCGACACCATCACACGCATCCCCGACGGAGCCGAGGTCATCGCCTCCACACAGACGGTGGACAACGCAGCCTATTATATCCCCGCAGGCACACCTGTCGCCGGCACGCCCTCGGCCAAAGGCGTATGGGGCGTGCAGTTCCATCCCGAGGTGTTCCATTCTGTCCAGGGCACCCTCCTGCTTGAGAATTTCGTCGTCCGCATCTGTGGCTCGCTTCAGGACTGGAGCGCAGACTCGTTCGTCGAGACCACTGTGCGCGAGATTCGTGAGCAGGTAGGCTCAGACCGCGTCATCCTCGGCCTCTCAGGAGGTGTAGACTCCAGCGTCGCCGCCGTCCTCCTCAACAAGGCCATCGGAGACCATCTGACATGCATCTTCGTCGACCATGGCATGCTCCGCAAGAATGAGTTCCGCGATGTCATGGAGGATTACAAATGTCTCGGGCTCAATGTCATCGGAGTCGATGCCAGCCAGAAATTCTTCTCCGACCTCGCCGGTGTCTCTGACCCTGAGCAGAAGCGCAAGATTATCGGGCGCGACTTCGTCGAGGTCTTCAATGCCGAGGCAAAGAAGATTAAGGACGCGCGCTGGCTCGCCCAGGGCACCATCTACCCCGACCGCATAGAATCACTCAATATAACTGGCAAGGTCATCAAGTCACACCATAACGTCGGCGGACTGCCAGAGGAGATGCACCTATCGCTCTGCGAGCCTCTCAAATGGCTCTTCAAGGACGAGGTGCGCCGTGTCGGGCGCTCCATGGGAATGCCAGAGCATCTCATCACACGCCACCCCTTCCCCGGCCCCGGCCTCGCTGTTCGCATACTCGGGGATATAACGCCCGACAAGGTGCGCATATTGCAAGACGCAGATGATATCTATATCCGTGGGCTGCGTGAGTATAAGACCCGCCTCTCGGGCGAGGAGGCACGCCGTGTCCTCGCCGCCGGTGTCCCTGCCGATATGCGCGACGGGGAGATAGAGGTA
>SAMEA3663208__coassemble_29_pt1 | contig 153648 bp, 107 predicted proteins | sample SAMEA3663208__metabat2_high_PE_004 | metagenome-assembled genome bin SAMEA3663208 (sample SAMEA3663208) | pig gut metagenome | biome: pig gut; feature: pig-associated habitat; material: faeces | place: China | collected 2013
CCCCATTGGCTTACAGACTGTAAGCTGAGTCCGCCCCGCCACCGACCGACAACAATAACCCTCAAACCATGCGCCACGACAAGCTCTCACAACAGCTCGAGCTGCTCCTCCTCCTGACAGAGAACCGCCAGCTGACAGTTGACCACCTCTGCCGGAAACTGGGGCTGCAGAAACGCAATCTCTACTACTACCTCGAATTCTTCAAGGGGGCCGACTTCCGTGTCGAGAAGCGTAACGGCATATACTCCATCCCACGTGACTCGAAATTCATCAGCCGCCTCGCCGATATCGTCAAGTTCAGCGAGGATGAGGTGGTCATGATAAAGCGCCTCCTCGACGAGGCCGACGACAAGAACATTGTCATACAGGGGCTGCGACGCAAGCTGAGCCGCTTCTACGACTTCGACATCATTGCCGACGACGAGCTGCGCCGCACACAGGCACACAATGTCAGCCAGCTCTATGAGGCTGTCAAATACCAGCGCATGGTGACAATCGTCGGATACTCATCGCCACACTCACAGACCGTCACCGACCGTATCGTCGAGCCATACCTCTTCCTCAACGGCAACAGGGACATACGCGCCTACGAGCTGCGCTCTGGGATGAACAAGACCTTCCGCGTCTCACGAATGAAGGATGTGACAATACTCGACACCGAGTGGCTGCACAAAGACGAGCACAAGCCGCTGCATACCGATGTCTTCAACTTCGCCTCAGAGACACTGACACTCGTCACACTGCGCCTCGACCAGCTATCATATAATGTGCTGACAGAAGAGTACCCGAGGGCGGAGAGCGACATAACAGCCGACGGCGACGGACACTGGACATACCGGGCATACGTCTGCTCGATGATTGGCATAGGCCGGTTCGTGCTCGGACTCTATGACCATATCGAGATTGTCGACAGCCCCGAGCTGCAGGCCTATGTGAGAGAAAAGATTGAACACTTCGCCCGGCTGTCGGCAGACGGACAATAAATCACTTGTGCCGCCCCTCCTATTCCATCTATTTAAGACATACGCCAAAGCCTCTCTGGCATCACCGGATACCGGCACCAGGAGGCGCTATATAACACGACAAACAGGAAAAGACATGATAATCAAGGACATGGAGCCAGTAACCATAGCGCGTGTAATCGACCGCTGCAATGTGTGCCACCATATAGGTGAGGACTTTATCCTCACTGACTTCTCCGACATAACCCTACCAGCCGAGAACCGCCGCATGGGGTGCATCTTCGTCGGACTATGCTCGCAGGGCGCGGCACGCTATACCGTAGGGACTACCGAGCGTGCCATACGCCCGGGAGACATAGTCATATTGGCTGAGGGAGAGGTGCTCGGGAACATCAATGTCGCCGACCCCCTCTCGGGCGATGTCATCTTCATATCCCACGACTTCTTCTATGATGTCATCCGCGATGTCCGCGATGTGACCAATCTCTTCGTCTTCGCACGGGAGCATCCCGTCATCTCCCTCGCGCCACACGAGACACAGGTGTTCAGCGAATACCTCGATGTGCTCAGACGAAGGGTGGACGATACCACACACCTCTTCCGCAGGCAAGTGACAGGCACACTCATAGCGTCAATGATATACGACCTCTGTAACATCACGGCGAAGATAACCGACAGCCCCATGTCGGCACAAGGCAAGGCGCAGGAGATATTCGAGAAGTACATAAGGCTCGTCGAGCTGAACTTCAGGCGGGAGCGCCGTGTCAGCTGGTACAGCGAGCGCATCGGTGTGTCGTCCAAGACACTGCTCGAGATGGTGAAGCGCGCCTCAAGGCGCACTCCTAACGAATGGCTCGACATTTACACATCGCTCGAGATACGCCTCCTGCTGCGCAATACGACAAAGACCATAAAGGAGATTGCCAGCGACCTCCACTTCAGCAACCAGTCGTCGCTCGGAAAATTCTTCCGTGAGCATGTCGGCATGTCGCCGAAAGAGTACCGCAAGGGATAGCCGCCGTCATTACGCCACGCCATGCCTCCCTCTCCCTCCTGCCATACTCTCCCTTGCCTTCTTCCTCCTTCCAAGGCATAGCCCAAGTTAGGTCTCTACTATTGCTTCGTGCGTTAGTAGACCATTATGCCAAGCCCTATAGAATGTTTACTGGAAAGTAATAAAAAAAGAGGACTATGATTAGCCCTCAGTCGAATATCTGGTGTAGGACGGCAAGCGATTTCAGCTCGGGGAACGAGGGGAGATGCAGCCTGTAATACTTTATCATGATGTCTATCACACGTCGCCGCTCTGCCCTCGACATGCTGAAGAGATGCATGTTGGCGTATGTCATGCGCAGCATACTGTGCATGACATGTGAGTCGGACGCACTGAGGAAGTCGGGATGCATGGGCGACTCAGGCATGAACTCGCCGCTGCGGAGGTCGAACACGGCACCAGGGACATAGTCGTGAGGGGAGGGGAGGAACCCGAGCTGGCGTGTCAGGTGGAGCAGGAACGCGATATGGAAATTGGCAGTCCCCGTGTCGCTCTCGTCGAGCCATCTCATCGAGCCTATGATGAATCCATACAAGCTGCTGTCGCTCTCGGCATGACGCGTGGCATGGTAGAGCACCTCGCTCAGGAACATGCCTACCGTCATCTTGACAGGGTCCATGCCGAGTGTCCTCCATGTCATGGCTAAAGAGACCTCGCCGAGTGTCTGGACATCACGGCCGGGACGGTAGTCGACATCGAGAGACAGCACCGTGAGCGGCTGGAAAAGCATGCGGCGCGAACGGCCGCGCACACCACTCCCTATCTTCACAGCTGCCGCCATGCGGCCATAACGCTCTGTGAGGAAGTCGACGATGAGCTTTGTCTCGCCATATTTTAGCGCACGTAGCACGATGCCTGTTGTCTGTTCCTGCATAATGGGCTGTCTGTTTGATATATAATGATTTACATGGGGATAATAGCCGGGGTATGACCCGTGTGATGCAAAATTAGACAAAAAACGGGTAAATAGCGAAAAAAATACCGTAATATTTTGGATAATACAAGAAAAAGTAGTACCTTTGCACCCGCTTTTATGCGATATACTGTAGCATAATGGCTACGGATGGTCCGTTCGTCTATCGGTTAGGACGAGAGATTTTCATTCTCTAAAGAGGAGTTCGACTCTCCTACGGACTACTAATCATGATATCCTGCATCGCCGCAGATGGATGCGGCAAGACAGTGTCAGGTGCAGGAGGGTTATCAATTAATCCGCTTAGGGCTGCCTGGAAAGGCACAAGACCCAGGAGCTATTATCCACATTCTAATCACACAAAACAAAAATGGCAAACCACAAATCAGCTGAGAAGAGAATACGTCAGACCAAGACACGTACTCTCCACAACAAGTACTACGCTAAGACAATGCGTAACGCTGTGCGCAAACTCCGCGCAACAAAGGACAAGAACGAGGCTCTCGAGATGTTCCCAAAGGTACAGAAGATGCTTGACAAGCTCGCTAAGCAGAACATCATCCACAAGAACAAGGCAGCTAACCTCAAGTCAGGACTCGCTGCACATATCAACAGCCTCTAATCTCGAAAAGATTTTTTTTAAGGCGGCGTGAGCCGCTAAGTCATACCCGTAAACCGCAATGCTGTGACATAAGGAGCAGTCTTGCGGTTTTTTGTATTCTCGGCTATTGTCGTTGCTGTCCCCGTCCGTTTCTATTGTTGCCCCCATCCGTTTCTATTGTTGTCCCCATCCGTTTCTATTGTCGCCCCATTCGCTTTCAATATTGTCGTCCCCGCTCTCTTCCTCATGCCCGTATGCTTCCCGCTTGTGTCTCCATGTGCCCTTCCTTCTCGGGCATTCTGTGGTGAGAAGGCTCCTCGTCGGCTTCCAGTGGCCGCCCCAATCCCTTCTGTCGGCTCCGCCATGCGCCTAATATTCAGACTTTAATTAATTTATTAATTAATAATTCGTATATGTCGGAAAAAAATAGTAACTTTGCATTCGGAAACATACAAAAACAATAATGGAAGAAAACAAGAATCCAGAAGGAAATTATACCGGTAGTAGCATCCAAGTGCTTGAGGGCCTTGAGGCCGTCAGAAAGCGCCCCGCGATGTATATCGGTGATATATCAGAGAAAGGTCTCCACCATCTTGTCAACGAGACAGTAGATAACTCTATCGACGAGGCCATGGCGGGCTTCTGTACCGACATCAATGTTACAATAAACGAGGACAACTCCATCACTGTGGAGGATAACGGTCGTGGTATCCCTGTCGATGAGCATCCGAAGATGCACAAGTCGGCTCTTGAGGTCGTCATGACAGTGCTCCATGCCGGAGGAAAGTTCGACAAGGGCTCGTATAAAGTCTCTGGCGGTCTCCACGGCGTGGGCGTGTCGTGTGTCAACGCCCTCTCCACACACATGCTCTCACAGGTCTACCGCGACGGCAAGATATACCAGCAGGAATATGAGAAAGGCCATCCGCTCTATCCCGTGAAGATTGTCGGCGAGACAGAGAAGCGCGGAACACGCCAGCAGTTCTGGCCAGACAATACGATATTCACCACAACAACATACAAGTATGACATCGTGGCGACACGCATGAGAGAGCTTGCCTATCTCAATGCCGGCATAAAGATAACACTCAGGGATATGCGTCCGGAGTATGACGCTGACGGCACTGTCGTCGAGGGTTGGCAGCCACGTGAGGAGGTCTTCCACGCAAAGGACGGCCTGAAAGAGTTCGTAAGGTATGTCGACCGCCATCGCACACACCTCTTCAATGATGTCATATACCTCAAGACAGAGAAGGCGGGAGTGCCTATCGAGGTGGCTATCATGTACAATACCGACTACTCGGAGAATATCCACTCTTATGTGAACAACATAAACACTATCGAGGGTGGCACACACCTCCAGGGATTCCGCACCGCGCTGACACGTACGCTGAAGGCATACGCAGACAATGAGCCGTCGCTCGCCAAGGAGATAGAGAAGGCGAAGATAGAGATATCGGGCGAGGACTTCCGTGAGGGTATCACAGCCGTCATATCAGTCAAGGTGGCAGAGCCACAGTTCGAGGGACAGACAAAGACAAAGCTCGGCAACTCTGAGGTGGCTGGCGCTGTGCAGCAGGCTGTCGGAGAAGCTCTCGGAAACTATCTCGAGGAGCATCCTAATGAGGCTAAATCCATATGCAAGAAGGTTATCCTCGCCGCTACAGCACGTATCGCGGCACGTAAGGCACGCGAGAGCGTACAGAGGAAGAACCCTATGACAGGCGGCGGACTGCCAGGAAAACTTGCCGACTGCTCAAGCCGCGACCCTAAGAAGACAGAGATATTCCTCGTCGAGGGTGACTCTGCCGGCGGCTCGGCCAAGCAGGGACGTGACCGCCACACACAGGCCATACTCCCATTGAGAGGAAAGATTCTCAACGTGGAGAAGGTTCAGTGGCACAAGGTATTCGAGTCAGAGTCAGTGAATATCATTCTTCAGGCAATTGGCGTGCGCTTCGGCCTTGACGGTGAGGACTCGAAAGAGGCTAACATCGACAAGCTGCGCTATGACAAGATAATCATCATGACCGATGCCGATGTCGATGGCTCACACATCGACACACTCATCATGACACTCTTCTTCCGCTTCATGCCGAAGGTCATACAGGAGGGACACCTCTATATCGCGACACCACCGCTGTACCTCTGCACATACAAGAACAATAAGCAGTACTGCTACACAGAGGAGGAGAGACTGCGATTCATCAACACATACTGTGACGGCGACGCCGACGACAACAAGCTCCATACACAGCGTTACAAAGGTCTCGGCGAGATGAACCCCGAGCAGCTGTGGGATACCACAATGAATCCGGAGACACGACTGCTGAAGCAGGTGACGATACAGAACGCCGCACGTGCCGACGAGATATTCTCCATGCTCATGGGAGACGATGTCGAGCCACGCCGCCAGTTCATTGAGGCTAACGCCGCATACGCCAACATCGACGCATAACACACACCTCCCGCAGACGGGAATGGAGAACGGGAGCCCATGCTCCCAATCTCCATAAGCACAATGTGATATACAGATATTTTCATAAAATAGGTATAAACAAAGAACAATGGCAAAGAAAGCATTACTCATGATTCTCGACGGATGGGGAATCGGAAAGCACGGCAACGGTGACGTGATTTACAATACGCCGACACCATATCTTGACTATCTCACAGCAGTGTCAGCCCACTCACAGCTCCAGGCAAGCGGCGAGGATGTCGGTCTGCCTGACGGACAGATGGGTAACTCAGAGGTGGGACACCTCAATATCGGTGCAGGACGCATCGTATACCAGGACCTCGTAAAGATCAACCGCGCATGCAAGGACGGCTCTATAGCAAAGAACCCACAGGTTGTAGAGGCTTACACATACGCCAAGGAGAACGGAAAGAAGCTCCACCTCATGGGACTGACATCCGACGGTGGTGTGCATTCATCACTTGAGCATCTCTTCAAGCTCATCGAGGTGGGCAAGGAGTTCGGCCTGAAAGACCAGACATTCATCCACTGCTTCATGGACGGCCGTGATACAGACCCTAAGTCAGGTAAGGGATTCATAGAGCAGCTTGACGCTGTCTGCAAGGCTAACGACGCCAATATCGCTTCGATTGTAGGCCGTTTCTATGCCATGGACCGCGACAAGCGCTGGGAGCGTGTCAAGGAAGCCTATGACCTCATCGTGAAGGCCGAGGGAAAGAAAGCCGACAACATGGTGCAGGCCATGCAGGAAAGCTATGACGAGGGCGTGACAGACGAGTTCATAAAGCCTATCACAAACGCCGCTGTCAACGGTAAGATAGAGGAGGGTGACGTCGTTATCTTCATCAACTTCCGTAACGACCGCGCAAAGGAGCTCACACAGGTGCTCACACAGCAGGACATGGCAGAGCAGGGCATGACAACAATATCAGGCCTCAAGTACTACTGCATGACACCATACGACGCATCATTCACAGGTGTCGGAATACTCTTCCCAAAGGAGAATGTCATGAACACACTCGGAGAGTATCTATCAGCACAGGGCAAGCGACAGCTCCATACCGCCGAGACAGAGAAGTATGCACACGTGACATTCTTCTTCAATGGTGGACGTGAGGCTCCTTACGAGGGCGAGGACCGCATACTCGTGGCATCGCCAAAGGTGGCTACATACGACCTCAAGCCTGAGATGTCAGCCTACGAGGTGAAGGACAAGCTCTGTGCGGCTATCATGACAGAGCAGTATGACTTCATCGTCGTCAACTTCGCCAACGGAGACATGGTAGGCCATACAGGCGTCTACAACGCTATCGCTAAGGCTGTCCACGCTGTCGACAACTGTGTTGAGGATGTCATAGAGACAGCCAAGGCATGTGGATACGAGGCTATCATCATAGCCGACCACGGCAATGCTGACAACGCCATCAACGCTGACGGCACACCTAACACTGCCCACTCTCTCAACCCAGTGCCTTTCATCTATGTGACAGACAACAACTCTGCCACTGTAAAGGATGGCCGTCTGGCCGATGTCGCTCCTTCTATCCTCCATATCATGGGACTTGAGAAGCCTGCCGACATGACTGGTGAGAACCTCATCGTTGACTGATACTGACCTGTCATCATACAAAGATAATTCCCCATCCCTTCTGTATCCAGGGGATGGGGAATGTCTTTTTTATGGTGGCAATACCTCCATCAAGGCGGGGCAATGTGAATCTGCCCCATACATGGTGATGGACAAGCTTAATGGAAACGGCTGAGTTTACTCTAAGACTCTGTACCGAAACCCATCTCCAACCTAAAAACCTAATGCTGATATGGAAGCGACAAACACCACCCCACAACCTGCAACAGAAGAGAAACCGGCAGGACATGTGCAAATAGAGGAGTCATGGCGCGAGGCTCTCGCCCCAGAGTTTGCAAAGGACTATTTTGCAGAGCTGACACGCTTTGTCCATGCTGAGTATCGCAATGCCGTCTGTTACCCTCCAGGCAAGGAGATATTCAACGCCTTCAACCTCTGTCCCATGGACAAGGTTCGGGTCGTCATCATTGGGCAGGACCCGTATCACGGCCCTGGCCAGGCTGAGGGATTGTGCTTCAGCGTGAAGACAGGGATAGCGCTTCCGCCGTCGCTCGTCAATATATTCAAGGAGATAAAGGCCGATACGGGGCGCATACCAGACATCATCACCGATGCCAATGGGCGTAATATGTATGATGGCTCGCTGCGCCGGTGGGCGCGTCAGGGAGTGCTGCTGCTCAATGCTACGCTGACAGTCAGGGAGCATCAGGCAGGCTCACATCAGCGGAAAGGCTGGGAGACATTCACCGACGCTGTCATCAAGACAGTCTCAGAGCGTTGCCCTCATGTCGTCTTCCTGCTTTGGGGAGGCTATGCCCACAACAAGAAGACCCTCATAGACCGCCAGAAACATCTCATCCTTGAGAGTGTCCATCCCTCTCCCTTGTCGGCCAACAGAGGCGGATGGTTCGGCAATCACCATTTCTCACAGTGCAACGCATGGCTTCAGGCCCATGGCTTGGAACCAATAGAATGGTGAGGGGGAAGAGTGTGGATAGTATGCAGGTCGGGTATGGACAGTGTGCTGTTTATATTCTCTTGCTATCCTGTCGCCGTTGTCTAATGGCTGCTTTCCTCTATTCATGTTATCGGTATACACTAATAGTACAAGACAAAGTCGCAAGGACAGCCATTCCTGATGGTCTCCTTGCGACTTTGTCTTTATCTCCTTTCTCAATTTCTCCTTTGCTGTCTGCTTGTGCCTCTCGCCCTTGGCTTTTCTCCCTTGGTGGTCTCCTTCTGCTGTCTGGCGGGCTTATTGACACATGTTCAGGGATGATTGTGCGCATTATTGTCAGCGGGCTGTAATGCCCTGGCGCTTCAGCTCGTCGGCTATGGTGCACAGCTCGGCATACCATTCCTCTCCGAAACGGCGTATGAGCGGCTCACGCAGGAACTTATATACTGGCATGTGGATGGCCTTCCCCTTCTTGCGGCCGTCGACGCAGATGTCCCATCTGTGATAGTTCAGCGCTGTCAGTCCGTTAGGCAGACTCTTCACGCGGATAGGGTAGAGGGCGCAGGATATTGGCTTCACCCATCTTGTCTTGCCTGCACGGAAAGCCTTCTCTGTAGCGCAGAGGCAGCAGTCCTTTACGGTGCATGGCGTCGTCTTGCCTGTCACGCCGTCAGGGATGTCGAGCGTTATGTCATCATAGTATGTGAAGACGCAGTCCTTGCCGTTCACTATGCTTGTCACGAGGTCGCCCTCCTGGTCGGTGTATGCCACGCCCTGCCTGTCTATCACCCCCTGTGCTGAGGCTGAGAGGTCGGGCCATACGGTGTCGAGGACATCCTCAAGATGCCCCACCTCGTCGAGTGTGACAGGGGCTCCGGCGTCTCCTTCTATGCAGCAGCGGCCCTTGCATGCTGTGAGGTCACAGCAGAACTCCTCTGTTATGATGTCCATTGACACCAGTGTGTCTTGTATCTCGATAATCATTCTTGTGTCGGTCAAATATCTTTCTTTGTTTCCATCACCATTGTCCGCATGGTCTTTCATGCCTTTCGGGGTAGCGGCCAGCCAGTCTTCTTCTGTGTGTATAGTCTTCCTCGCTGTGCTGTCAATCCTCTTTCCTTGCTGGCATTGCAGTGTCGGTGGTCTCCTCTGTGGTGCTGTTGATGTCGTCCATCTTGTGCTTCACACAGAGCATCGTGATGTCATCGCTCTGCTCCGCGCCCGATGCGAAGTCGTTGACGGTTGCGAGGATATTGGCTGCCAGCATCTGGGCTGTGGTGCATTTGCTTGCGCTCCTCACGGTCTTCAGCGTCATCTCGTTGCCGAAAATCTGGTGCTGGAAGTTCTCTGCCTCTGTCACGCCGTCGGTATAGAGCAGCATTGTGTCGCCTGCTGCGAGTGTGGTCGACTCTGATGTGTAGCAGAAGTCAGGGTCAATGCCGAGCGGTAGGTTTGTCATAGGCTTCAGGAAGTCCACCTCTTCGCCTCGTATCATGATAGGCGGGTTATGTCCGGCATTGCAGTATTCGAGTCTCCATGTCTTCGTGTCGAGCACTCCGACAAATAGTGTGCAGAACATATTCTCATCGTTTCCCTCTGCGAGGCCGATGTTCATGGAGTCGCATATCCTCGCGGCGTTCGTCGTACGGCGGCTGATATTGCGGAAGAGGTGTCCTGCCACGGTCATGAGGAGTGCTGCCGGAACGCCTTTGCCTGATACGTCTCCGATGCAGAAGAAGAGGAAGTCGCGGGTCTCTCCGTCGCTTCCTGTCGATTGTCTCACGAAGAAGTCGTAGAGGTCTCCGCCCACAGTCTTTGCGGGCTTGATGAGTCCGTAGACATCAATGTCCCCCCTGTGTGGTGGCTCTGTGGGGAGCATGCCTTTCTGTATCTGTGCCGCGATAGATATGTCACGCTCCATGGAGACTTTCTGCTTTGTCGTGTTGCGCAGGTCGAGGATATACTGTTTCAGGGCCTGCTGCATCCTCACGAAGCTGTCTCTCAGCTGTCTTATGTCTGTATGCTGGCGTATCTCGGGCAGTGTGACATCAAAGTTCCCGTGTGATATCTCCTCTGTCGCTATGGCTATCTCCTCAAGCGGATGCAGGTACCATCTGAGTGTGAGGATGATGGCGAGGGCCATGAGTATGAAGAGTATGGTCAGCATGAGGTATGTGAAGGCGACGATGATGAGCGTCATATTGCTACGGTCGTCGTCGGGGACAGTGACGTATATCTTCCATCCTGTGCGCTCTATCTCCTTGCTCGATGTCGCTCCGCTCTCCGTTATCTTGAAGTCAACGCCTTCACTCACCGGGCTGTTTATGATGTTTATCTTCTCCACGGCCAGTGTGTCAGCTGCCCTTGTCTCTCTTGCCCTGTCCGGATGGTATATGTACGCCCCGTCTTTTGACACGACGCTGATGGTTGTCCGCTCAGAGTTGCGTTCTCTTGTCACGATGTCTTTCAGCCAGTTGAGCGGTATGTCGGCGCACAGCACACCGTATGTCTTCCCGTTATGCGTGTGGAGAGGTGTTATGAATGTGACGCATGTCTTGCCTGCACTGTTGCGGTAAGGCTCTGTCCATGTACTCTCATGGTGTTCCCAGACATATTTCAGGCGGCTCTCTATCTTTGGGTTTATGCTGCGGAATGCCGCGATGTACACACTGTCGAGATTAGCTATGGCGCGCACGCTGTCGCATAGCTGCTTGCTGTTTGTTGTCGTCAGGCGCTTTGTCTGTGACGACAGGGCGCCTGCCTTGACGGCATTCTCTATGCGCAGGAGGTGGGCATCGACTGCCTGGGCCACGATGGTGGTCATCGTGATGCAGCGGTTGCTGTTGTTCACCATGTTCACAACGTATATTATGCTCTTGGCAAAGCCCCATCCTAAGATGCCGAGCGTAATGAACAGTGTGATGTTTATGCGGAACGACAACGACGATATTAATCTCTTGAAACGTAACATCTGGGTATCTCCTCCTTCTTTTCTTGTGCTGGTGTGGTTAGCTGTGTGCATGGCTTGCGAGGGTAGGGGCATGCCATGGCTTGTTGTTGCAAAGTTAATATTTAGTTTCCATATTCCCAAGCGTAGCCTCGTTTTTTTTCAGCCAACATGAAAATCAGATGTCGCAGGATATGGTGACGGACACTATCTCGTCATGAGTCTTATTCTCCAGACAGACAGTGACATTATCGCCACAGAAACTGTGATGGCCAGGGGCAGCCATGAGCCGAGTGCGTCAGATATGCTCATGTCGTATGACTCTGGCCATATCTGGAACGCGATGAAGGCGAAGCTGTTATTCAGCCAGTGGATGATTATGGCTGGTATGATGCTCCTTGTCCGCATTGTCAGCCATCCTAAGAGTATGCCCATGAGCATGGCGTGTGGCATCTGTGCCGGATTGAAGTGTACGCCGGCGAAGAGGAAGGCGGTCATAATGATGGCTGTCCACCGCGCCTCAGGCCGCTCTCCGACATTCTTCGAGAAAACACCGTAGGCTTCATGGAGTATCGCGCCGCGGAATACAACCTCCTCGGCTACAGGGGCGAGGAGACCGACAGCTATATATCCCCATGGCGAGGAGAGCATCTCGGGCAGCACATCGGCAAGGACATCCTGCTTCAGCGACTCTGGGATGAGACCCTCTATCCATAGCAGGGGGACAAGGGCTGAGAGCCCCAGCACTATATGCCAGGGGGAGAGGACCCGGAGGATGTTGTCATGTGAGACACGCATCATGTCTGCCGGTATCCAGCGCCGCACGAGGAAGCTGGCCAGGATGACGGCATTGCTGGCCGCTGAGGCTGCAATCATTTTCCCGCCCAGGCTGGCCGACGGGTCAGCGTTCATGTCCCAGAGCATTGACACACCGTAGGTCACGACACACTGGATGATGATGAAGAGTATGAAATATAGGATTACTTTACGCATCTTTCTTCTTTTTTCCTGTTTATACTTTGATGTTCCTGATTATTCTTGCCTATAGTCTGTATTATCCTTCCCCCTGCCTTTCATGAGCCCGTGGGCCTCGTCTCTCCGCCCTTCCTCCATGAGGCTCCTCACGAGAGACGACGAGACGGCCTTCCCCTCGAACAGCCCGCACTCCTCAGGCTGTGGCCCCTCGATGACCTCTATACCCATCTCGCGCCCATAAGCCTCATAAGAGTGGAAGTCTTCTGACGGCGAGCGCTTCCCGAAACGGTTGTCATAGCCGAGCACCAAGAGCCTGACATCAAGCTCACCACGCAGGGTATGGAGCATGAAGTCGCGGGCGGGGGTCTCCATCATCTTGCGGTCGAAGGGAAGGACGACGACTCTCTCCACTCCCGTCGACTTCAGCGCGGCGACCTTCTCGTCGAGCCTCATGAGGCTCTTTGGGGCACGCTCGGGGCATATTACCTCCATGGGGTTGCGGTCGAATGTGACGACAATCGTGCCAAGGCCACGCTCGGAGGCTGCACGGAGCATACACTCGATGACCTTGCGGTGACCACGGTGGACACCATCGAAAACGCCTATCGTGGCGGCATATTCTTTCTTCATGATGTTGTTCTTGGCTATGCGTTCATGATGAGTCTGGAGTTTCATGCGTCCTCCGCTTCCGGGACGGTTCCCTGACCTTGCCGCCAGGTCGTGCAGGCAGTGTGGCTTGCGTACAGCCGCCTGCCTTTAATGAATGAAGGGCGCATGAGACTCATTCCTGGCATGATACACACCGGATTCACTTATATGGCGGTTCCTGGCCGCCTGCTTTGTATATATCTGTATATCTCGCCTATGATGACCACGGGCGATGTCGCCACGATTATTGTCAGCCACTCTGAGGCTGACAGGGGGACACAGCGGAACATCTCGCCTCCGAATGTCACTATGGCCCACTGGCCCGCTATGATGATGCAGAGCACAGAGAGCATGCCGCGGCGGGCGTACAGGCGGCGGAACGCACTGTTGCGCGAGCCGATGGCCGAGGCGTTGAAGAGATTCCATACCTGGAGCATGACAAACGTCGTGAAGAACCATGTCAGCTCACGTGTGCTGATGCCTACAGCGTTGGTATCGGCGCTGCCGAGGTCAACACCCCGCTCACAATAGAGGAGGAAGGCGAACATGACAGCGAACATGAGCATGCCTGTCACAACAATGCCGCGTATGATGCCGCGCGTCAGGATGAAGTCGGTCTGGCTGCGGGGCTTGTCTGCCATCACCTCACGCGACGGCGGGAGAGAGGCGAGCGCAAGGGCGGCAAAGGTGTCCATGATGATGTTCACCCATAGTATCTGCGTGATGGTGAGGGGCATCTCCGTGCCTACAATAGACCCGGTTATGACAAGAGTGAGGGCCACAACATTGACAACGAGCTGGAAGAAGAGGAACCGCTGGATGTTCTTGTACAGCGAGCGGCCCCACATGACGGCGTTGACAATAGAGCGGAACGAGTCGTCGAGGAGGGTCATGTCCGATGCCTCCTTGGCCACATTGGTGCCAGAGCCGAGCGACAGTCCCACATGTGCGTGGTTCAGGGCTGGCGCGTCGTTGGTGCCATCGCCTGTCACAGCAACCACCTCGCCACACTTCTGGAGAAGGCTGACAAGGCGCTGCTTGTCGCTGGGGCGTGCGCGAGACATGACACGGAGGTCGCTGAGTATGCCCAAGGCCTCGTCGTCAGAGAGACGACTGAACTCCGCACCGGATATCGACCAGCGTCCCTGTCTCCCGTCATCGTCCGTCCCGCCGCCTATGCCTATCTGCCTTCCTATCTCGCATGCGGTGGCGTCGACATCGCCCGTGACAATCTTCACGTCTATACCTGCGTCATGACACTGGCGTATGGCGCCGGCAACATCAGGGCGGATAGGGTCGGCTATGCCGAAGACGGCCTGCATGTGGTATGCACCGTCGCCGTCCTTGAAGGCGAGAGCGAGAGTGCGCATGGCTTTCATCTGGTAGCGCTGGAGGACCGACTCGATGCTGCCGCGCTCAGAGGCTGGCATCTCACACTGGCCCATCACTATCTCCGGCGCTCCCTTCAGGTAGCTCCGCTCAGAGCCGTCGGCCATCCTTACCGTTGTCACCATCTGCTTCGTCTCTGTCGTGAAAGGCTCCTGGCGCGTCACAGTGGCGGATTCTCTCAGATGGCTGTACTCCTTCCCGTTACGCTCCATCCACATCAGCAGGGCGGCCTCAGTAGGGTTGCCGATGCCTTTCCCATTGTCCAGATGCGCCGTCGTGTTGGCGGCTATGCCCTCATAGAGCCTGTCGCGGTCGTCGTCATATATCTCACACTCTGCCACCTGCATCTTGTTCTGGGTCAGAGTGCCTGTCTTGTCGGTGCATATGACGGTGACGGCACCCATCGTCTCACATGCGTGCAGCTTCCTAACAAGGTTGTTGCTCTTCAGCATACGGCGCATGTTAAGGGCGAGAGAGAGCGTGACTGCCATGGGCAGACCCTCCGGGACGGCCATCACGATGAGCGATACGGCCATCATGAAATATTTCAGGACGATAGCCGCCATGCGCAGATAATCAGCGTCAGGGCTGCCTATTGTCGACCATAGCGGATTGACAAGGATGTCGTGGCCGAGGAAAAGGACTGCGGCGCCGATGGAGAGGATAAACCCGAACTTGCTGATTATCTTGCCGAGACGGTCGAGCTGTATGCTCAGCGGAGTCTTGACAGCGGTCTTCTCGCTCGATGTGCGTGCCACGCGTCCTATCTCCGTCTCGTCGCCGACAGCAGTGACGACGAACCGCCCGCGGCCGTTCATGACCATTGTCGAGCGCATCACATAGTTCCGGGCGTATGCCCCGTCATTCCCCGGTGCGCCTGATGGTGCTGCAGGCTGTCCCTCAGCAGCACCCTCCGCCTGATTCTCGCTGCCCGCGCTCTTGCCCGTGATAGGCTCGCCCGTGAGCATCGACTCGTCTATCTGCAGCGAGTTGCTCTCGTCGAGGATACCATCAGCCGGAACCTCATCGCCTGTCTCTATTATCACCGTGTCGCCAACAACGACATCACGGCGGGCTATGAGCTGCACACGGCCCTCACGCACCACCTTCACCTTCTGCTCCTCATTAAGCTGGGTGAGGACATCAAACTTCCTCGCGGCGTCCATCTCGAAGATGAACCCTACGGTGGTGGCGAGGAATATGGCGAAGATTATGCCGATGGTCTCGATATACTGGTGCTCGACAATGGCGAGGACAAGCGAGATGGCCGCGGCCACAAGGAGAGCCTGGATTATCGGGTCGCGGTATTTCTCTATATAAAGCATCCATAACGACTGCTTCTTCGGAGGGGTAAGGATGTTCTGCCCGTGCTCGCGGCGTGAGGCGGTCACCTCATCTTCCGTAAGCCCCTGGGGGCGGTTCTGGTATGTCATGTCTTCTTGGGTTTTCTTCTTGTCTTCTATCTGTTTGTGCTATGTCTCTTCCCGCGGCAGCCGCATGGCGGTCCGGGCTGTTGTCATCCTGATGCCCACCATCGGCCTCTTAAGCCATTCCGCATGCCGGCAGAGACGCTGTGGCAGCATGTGTCGCGGCCACAAAAGAAAGACCCACCACTTCACAGGAGTGTGTAGTGGTGGGTCTGTGCCTTACCTTATGTCATGCCGCAGCTTGAGGCTTGTGGCATGACATGTATAATATTGCTTGTGGACTATCCACTCCGATTAGAAGTCGAACTTGTCAAGTGCGTCAGAGAAATCCATTGGAGCCTCTGCCTGCTCAGCATTGTGCTCTGGACGTGGACGACGCTCTCCGCGCTCTGGACGTGGGCGGCGCTCGCCTCTCTCTGGACGTGGACGACGCTCACCACGCTCTGGACGTGGACGGCGCTCGCGCTCCTGATAACCCTCTGGCTTCTCGATGAGCACACGGTGAGACAGCTTGCACTTGCCAGTCTTCTGGTCTATGTCGATAAGCTTCACCTGTATCTTGTCGCCTTCCTTTATTCCTGCCTCCTCGACAGTCTCCAGACGCTTCCAGTCAATCTCCGAGATATGGAGCAGACCGTCCTTGCCCGGGAGAATCTCAACGAAGCATCCGTAAGGCATGATAGAGCGCACTGTGCCCTCATATACCTCGCCTATCTCCGGCACTGCCGCTATGGCGCGTATCTTGGCTATAGCCGCGTCAATCGACTCCTTGTTTGGAGCGGATACCTGGACATGGCCAACACCGTCAGCCTCCTCGATGGTTATCGTTGCGCCAGTGTCTTCCTGCATCTGCTGGATAATCTTTCCACCAGGGCCAATCACAGCGCCGATGAACTCCTTGGCGATGTCGATAGCAACAATGCGTGGCACATGTGGCTTCAGCTCTGCACGTGGCTCGGCTATCGTGTCGGTGATGCAGTTGAGGATATGCTCACGCCCTGCCTTTGCCTGGGCCAGAGCCTTCTCGAGTATCTCGTATGACAGACCGTCACACTTGATATCCATCTGTGTCGCTGTCAGACCGTCCTTAGTGCCCGTTGTCTTGAAGTCCATGTCGCCAAGGTGGTCCTCGTCGCCGAGAATGTCAGAGAGGACAGCATACTTCTCCTCGCCAGGGTTCTTTATCAGACCCATCGCGATGCCCGAAACAGGCTTCTTCATAGGCACACCAGCGTCCATGAGAGCAAGCGTGCCGGCACATACCGTAGCCATCGATGATGAGCCGTTCGACTCAAGAATCTGGCTCACAACACGCACCGTGTAAGGGAAGTCAGCGGGTACCTGGCCCTTAAGCGCACGCCATGCCAGATGGCCATGGCCTATCTCGCGGCGGCCTACACCACGCTGTGCCTTGGCCTCGCCAGTACAGAATGGAGGGAAATTGTAGTGGAGGAGGAAACGCATGTAGCTCTTGTCGAGAACATTGTCAACCATCTTCTCGTCCATCTTGTTGCCCAGGGTCACTGTCGTCAGGGACTGTGTCTCGCCACGGGTGAAGATAGACGAACCGTGTGGCATAGGCAGAGGGCTCACCTCACACCATATCGGACGGATATCTGTAGTCTTGCGGCCATCGAGACGAACACCCTCGTCGAGAATACAGCGGCGCATAGCGTCCTTCTCAACATCGTGGTAGTACTTGTCCACAAGAGCGTTCTTCTCCTCAAGCTCCTCCTCTGAGAGCTCGCTGTGAGCTGCGGCGTATGCCTCCTTGAAGTCAGTGACAATCTTCTCGAAAGCCTCAGCGCGGGCATGCTTCTCGAGAGCCTGCTTCACAACATCGTAGCACTTCTGGTAGCACTCTGCCTTAACCTGCTCGCGAAGGTCGTCATCGTTAACCTCGTGGCAGTACTCACGCTTCACATCCGTGCCCAGCTCCTTCATGAGCTCATACTGCATCTCGCACATCGGCTTGATAGCCTCGTGGGCTGCCTTCAGCGCGTTCAGGAGGTCAGCCTCCTGAACCTCCTTCATCTCGCCCTCAACCATCATGATGTTGTCCTTCGTCGCACCTACCATGAGGTCCATGTCGGCAGAGGCCATCTGCTCGAATGTAGGGTTGATGACATACTCTCCGTTGATACGTGCTACACGTACCTCTGAGATTGGATACTCAAACGGTATATCTGAACATGCCAGGGCACAGCTTGCAGCGAAACCTGCAAGAGCGTCAGGCTGGTCAACGCCGTCTGCTGAGAAAAGAATTACGTTGACGAATACCTCGGCATGGAAATCGCTTGGGAACAGCGGACGGAGGGCGCGGTCAACCAAACGGCATACGAGAATCTCATCATCGCTCGCCTTGCCCTCACGCTTTGTGAAACCACCCGGGAAACGGCCGGCAGCGGCATACTGCTCACGGTACTCCACCTGGAGTGGCATGAAATCGGTTCCTGGTACTGCATCTTTTGCGGCGCAGACTGTGGCAAGAAGCATCGTGTTGCCCATACGGAGCATACAAGAGCCATCAGCCTGTTTCGCCAGCTTTCCTGTCTCAATGGTTATCTGACGTCCGTCAGGCAATGAGACTGTCTTTGTGATTACGTTCATTTGTTTTGTTTAACATCAATAAAGGGAGACACACAATGTGCCCCTCCCTGTAATAACATCTTGAAAATTATATAATAACTTTGCAAATGTAGTCATTTTATAGCATTATGGCAAATACAACCACCCTTTATTATGTTTTTTTAAGTATATACCATACTATTATGAAGATTATCCCTCACCACGCCTTTATATCCAAAAGCGACACTCACCCATCTCCTCCACAATAGCCCCTCGCCCGTTCTCGTCACCCCGTTGCCGCCCCATCGCTTAGCCTTTCATTCGTTCTGTTCGCCCCGTCGCCACCCCATCGCTTAGCCTTTCATTCCATTCACTCCCCCAGCCCCATCAGTCAGCCCCAACAAAATAAGGCCATAAGACAACAGAAAAACAAAAAAAATGATAAAAAATTTGCACGGTTCAAGAAAAAGCCGTACCTTTGCATCCGCAATCATCAAGATTGTGATTTTCACCAAGTGAATATCGGACTTGTAGCTCAGTTGGTTAGAGCAACAGACTCATAATCTGGAGGTCCTAGGTTCAAGCCCTAGCTGGTCCACACTGAAAATCAAGCAGTTAAGCCAAAAACTTAACTGCTTTTTCTTTTGTTGGTGACCTTCAAGTGACCTTTTCGAGGCAAAACTCATCTCCCATGACCTTTTGAAATTTCACGAAATGATTAGTGATTGAGCGACATTTCAATTAGCAAGCGAAGATAACCAATGACACCTTTTCTCTATGATGAAGCCGTTAAAAGCAGTGTTATAAAAAGGATGGTGTCCGCAAACTAAAGTCGGACAATCACATTTTTCGAGCAAACGACATAAATTCTTCATAAAAGCAACAAAAATTTTCCTAAAAAGAAATTTATTTAAGAAACTATTTGTATATTTGCCGCATTAAAATAATAAGGTATAACTCAATGGCAAAATACAGGAATCTATTGATGATGATATAGGCATCGATTTTGGTAACATACCATCGGAGCCTTATTAGGAAGATACTTAGAAAATATATGCAGCGAAATATGGAAAGTAAAAATTTGAACCGTCTAAGAGTGGTAATAGCAGAGAAGAACCTGTCCAACAAGTGGCTATCAGAACAACTTGGTATAGGGCAGCCAACCATATCAAAGTGGGTAACTAACTCTGCTCAGCCGAATTTGGAACAGTTGATAAAACTTTCAAAGTTGCTAGAGGTCGATGTTAATGATCTTATCCGTCCAGAAGAAGTCATAATCGAGAAAAAGTCTGGTATTCCAATGAGGTAATCTAATTATTCCTTGAAGTCAATCACGAAATCCCAATCAAGTCATGAATATCATCAAACTCTATGATGACTTGAAAACAAACTACAAGTCATACCTTGAAAGTTTTGTCACGATAAAAGACAAACGTATTGAGGAAGAGGTTTCAGACGCAATCAAAACAGAAAAGCTTTGGCCAAAGGCATTGATTCAGTTTAACCCAACTTTTGAAAAAGGAGTTGGTGTAGGTGAACTTATAGCAAAAGGTCTGCCAATTCACAAAGACCTTGAAATGTTCTTTGCCAACTCATTCTATAAGCATCAACAAGAGGCAATTGAATTTGGCTGCCAGGACAAGGAGTTTATTGTAACTTCCGGTACAGGTTCTGGTAAGTCACGTACTTTCATGGCTACTATCTTTAACTATATATTGAATCATGAGGAAGCCTGCGAAAATAAGACGATAGCCATAATAGTCTATCCTATGAACGCGTTGATTAATTCCCAATGGGAAGAGTTAAACCGTTACAAGATTGCCTTTGAGGGAAAGTCTGGTCGTACCTGCCCATTTTCCTTCGGCAAATATACCGGACAAGAAAATGACGAGCAGCGCACCAAAATACAGCAAACACCTCCAAACATCATATTAACGAACTATATGATGCTTGAACTCCTCATGACTCGTGCTGGAAGTGAGGAAAGTTTGCGAAAATGCTTTTTGAACAATCTCCATTTCCTTGTATTCGATGAGCTGCATACCTATAGAGGAATGCAGGGAAGTGATGTGTCATTCCTTATTCGACGCATAAAATCGCAGGCATCTGGAAAAGTACTATGTTTCGGAACCTCGGCAACTATGGTTGCAGATGAAACTATGACCTATGCTCAGCAAAGAGAAAAGGTTGCAGATGTAGCATCTTGCATCTTCGGAAGCACCTATACCAAAGAACAAGTTATAGATGAGACTTTGAGTATTGGCCTCTCAGAAGCGGAACCATCAGAAGTAGAGCTGCGAAATGCAGTAACAAATCCTGTTCCAACAGAACTAGATATTACTATGGTATCGAACTATCCTACAGCCGTCTGGATAGAGCAGAATATAGCTCTTAAGTGGGACAAGAAAGAAAAGAAGTATTTCCGTGGCAATCCTACATCTATTGATAAGATAGCTCAAAAGTTGAGTGGAGAGATTGATATAGAGGTATGGAAATGCCAGAAACATATTTTGGAGGTTCTTGACTGGTGCAATAAGATAAATGTTCAGCATGCATCTCAGATACTTCCATATAAGATACATCAGTTTATTCCTCAAACTGGTAATGTATATGCCACAATTGGCAGCTCAGATAGCAGAATAATCACAGTTGAAGAGAAACTATACTGTGAAGAACTTTCTCATGGAGAAACCAAAGTAATGTATTATCCTGTAGTGTTCAGTCGTATGAGTGGACACGAATTCTATGTGGTTCAACTTGACACTGGCAATTCCCATATTATGCCTCGTAGTTTCGATGGACGTATTGTAACTGATGATGAAGGGAATGTCAATGATGGCTATATCATTATTGCCCACGAAGGAGAGTCGATTGACGACTATATGCTAGCAAAGGATTCTGACGAAATTCCAGATGAATGGTATGTCTACAATAAATCTGGAAGACACTTGAAGTCCACTTATCAAGAAAGAATGCCTCGTAGAATATGGATTACCCAATCTGGATCCTATTGCTTTACAGAACCTTTGGAATTTGGCATCTATATAGAAGGAATCTTTGTGCCATCTCCACTTATGTACGATCCAACATCTAAGGCAGTATATAAGGGAAAGCAATCAGAATGGTCAAAGCTTTCCAAAATTGGAGGTGAAGGTCGAAGCACTGCAACCACAGTTTTGTCGTATGAAGACATAATTTTGATGAATGATCTCGGTGTTGAAGAAAAAGACCGAAAGGTTATGACTTTCGTCGATGCTAGGCAGGATGCCGCATTGCAAGCCGGTCATTTCAATGATTTTATACGTATTGGCAAAATTCGTTCAGCTATCTGGAATGCCGTCAAAGATAGTACAGAGCAGATTGACAATACCAAGATAGCAAGAATGGTTTTCGAGAATCTTCATCTGTCTATAGAAGAGTTCTCGAAGCGTGATGGTCTGCGAGGCAGACGAGCAGATGAAGTCAAAGACCACATGATAAAATATCTGTCAACCATCATTTATGATGATTTGGCTGGTAACTGGTCTGTCATCATGCCCAATCTTGAAGACTGTGCTTTGTTACGCATTGATTACAAATATCTTCATGATGAGATTACAGGCGAGAATGACTCTGAACGTCTTTATGATGTTCCTGAGTTAGAAGGTTTGAACGATGAGCAGAAAGAAGAGTTTATAATACAGATACTTGATTATCTGCGTCATAAACTTTGTATCTACAGTTCCGAGAGGTCAGTATCAGCTGTCAAAGATACAATGAAGGCTGTTCGTGAGAATCTTAAAAAGCCATGGACACTTGACGAAAGCGATGTTATCTCAACTTACCATGAATTGTTCTTGGTAAAGCCTAACAGACGTAATATCTTTAATCTCGAGACTGGAGGATTCAGGAGTAAACTCGCCACATTCGTAAAGGATTATCTTTCAAACAATGCAGGTTTCACTATCGCTACTGAGGAAGAATATGTAGATTACATGACACGACTTTTCTCAGTTCTTAGCAACTATATCATAGATAATGGTGGCACTTATCAGCTTGATTATGGCTCTGTTGTCTGGTCTGCCGGTGACAAGGAAACACTTCGTAGAGACTTAGTTAAGACACGTACTCTTGGGAGTGAGTCACAAGTCATCGCACGTCCTAATCGTTTCTTCCAAAACTTCTATGAGAGTATTCCTATCGGCACTGTTAATCTTGAAGCAAAAGACCATACCGGTCAGGTGACTAAAGAAGAAAGGGAAAAGAGGGAACAGGAATTCCGTGAAGGTAAGTTCCCGGTTCTCTATTGCTCTCCAACGATGGAACTTGGTATTGACATCAAGGATCTGTCTGTTGTGGGTATGAGAAACGTGCCTCCAACTCCTGCTAACTATACTCAGCGTGCTGGACGCGCTGGACGTAGTGGGCAGGCAGCCCTGGTATATACTTATTGCCGTCCGCGCAACTCACATGAGAATTATTATCTGCATAGCCCTAACAAGATGGTGAAGGGTGAGGTAAAGGCACCTCGCATGGAACTTGTTAATGAAGAACTGTTCAGAACTCATCTTCATTCTGCTGTCCTTTCCCTTTGTCCTATCCCTCAGTTGTCTGACGGTATCGCCAAGTTGGTTGACTATAGTAATATCAACAATATCACGCTTAAAGATGAAGTGCGTTCTTATCTTCGTCTTACCACAGAAAGAAAAAGTGAAATAAAAGAAATTTTCCGCAAGGTCATTTCTGACAATTTCCTTGCAAATAGGCTTGAAACAGAACATCCAAGATGGTTTACTGAATCATGGATGGATAAAATATTGGACTCATACGAGCACGATTTTGACCGTTCTATAGATCGTTGGCGTGCTCTCTACAAGCAAGCCCAGTTACAGATTGAGGAAGCCAGTGCCATCATAAACAATCGTATCTATGGTGAGAATTCACAAGAAAAGCGAGATGCTCATGTAAAACAGGCACGTGGTGAAAACCAGCGTGACATGCTTCTTGGTGTAAATCAGGGAAAGAATAAAGAAGAAAATGAATTTTATCCTTATCGCTACCTTGCCAGTGAAGGTTTCCTTCCTGGTTACAATTTCACAAAGCTTCCTCAGAGAGCCATGCTCCAGTATAAGAGTGATGCAGTAGAATTCCTTAGCCGTCCAAAGTCTCTTGCTTTGAGTGAGTTTGGACCTCAGAATATTATATATAATAATGGTGGAAAATTCCGTGTGACTAGAATGATGCTTACAGCAGATGTTCTGAGTCACAAGTTCTTCTATAATCCTAAGACGGGTGTCATCTATAAAGATCAAGAGAATTCTGAGCACCACACAGACATTATTACTGGTGAATCCCTCGATGGCACAGTCAAGTTGATTCCTGGTACATGTATTCAGGCACAGGATATGGTCGCAACTGAAACAGAAAAGATAACCTGTCAAGAGGAGGAACGCAATCGCAAGTACTATCAGACAAAGACATTCTTTTCTAGTGATGACCCTCGTGCAATCAGCGAATGTGAACTCATAAGCAACGGACAGCATCTTGCAAACATCCGTTACATACCAGCATGTCGTATTACCTACTTCCTTGAGTCAAGTAATGAAGGGAATAGCAATGGATTTGCCTTTGACACAAAGACGGGTGACTGGATTAGTAATGAGCGTTTAAGAGTTATTCAGTCAGAACAAGAGCAGCATCCCGAGGAGTTTGATCGTACTAAGTTCGTCAAACTATTCACGGAAAACACCGCCAATGCCATTTACATTCAACCTCTTCAAGCACTCATGCTGAATGACTCTGCGTCAGTTCGTACCTTCCTCTATGCCTTCAAGCAAGCCATTGAGGATGTCTTCCAGATTGAGGGAAACGAAATTGGCGCAGATGTGATGGGCGAAGGAAATGTACCCAATGTGTTCATCTATGAGAATGCGGAAGGCTCACTCGGAGTTCTAGACAGACTGGTCAAAGAACCAGAATCTTATCGTGAAGTCGTAGCTCGTGCGTACGAAATTTGCTTTGGGAAAAAAGCAGAATACACGCAGGAAGAACTCAACGAACTGCCTCCTGCAGATTACAGCAACTTGTTGAACTATTATAATCAGCCTTATCATCAGCAGATAGACATCCGCAAGATTTATAGGGCTTTGAAGATTATGCAAGCAGCATCAGTCGAAATACATCAAGCCGGACAGGAATTGAGTTATGATGAGCAGTATCAATTACTTGAAGCTGCCCGAGACCACAACAGCTCTACTGAGTATGAGTTTTTGAAATATCTCCATGACCATCGCCTTCGTCTTCCAGACAAAGCTCAGCCTATGTTCCCGGAGCAGTATTATGTTCAGCCAGATTTCCAATACGGCGATCGCATAGTCGTTTTCTGTGATGGGACGCCACATGATCGCCCAGAGGTTCAAGAGGACGACCGCCAGAAACGTGAAGTTCTTGAAGATGCAGGCTTCGTGGTATTGGTATGGCATTATACCACTCCTTTGGAGCAGTTCATTAGTGAGCATCAAGATTTATTTACCCCAGTAAACTAAGAAAATATGGATTTCAAGACAGGAACACTTGTAGAATTCCGTAAACGACCTTGGGTAGTTCAGCAATCGGAAAACAACGATTTGATTATGCTCAAACCACTTGGTGGTACTGATGCTGAAGCGATTGGATTATATCGTCCACTCTATGATAATGGATTGGACATCAAATCATACAACTTCTGCCGTCCATCGGCAGAAGACATAGGTAAGTATAGCTATAAGTCAGCGGCAAAAATTCTGTATAACGCATGTCGCTTGTCCTTCCGAGATATAGCCGGACCATTTCAGTGTCTGGGAAGATTGTCATTTGAGCCTCGTCCATACCAGATGGTTCCGTTAATTCTCGCCTTAAAGCAAGAGAGGATACGACTCCTCATTTCTGATGACGTTGGCATTGGTAAGACTCTTGAATCATTGCTTATAGCAAAAGAAATGCTTGACCGCCACGAAATTAACCGTTTCGCAGTGGTATGTCTTCCACATCTGTGTGAACAATGGCAGAATGAAATTAAGGATAAATTTGGACTTGACGCAGAAATAATTCGTTCTTCAACGGTCAGCAGATTGGAGAAGAAATTGCGAGCTGACCAGAATGTTTTCCGTGATATACCATACCAGGTTATTTCCATAGATTTCATCAAGCAGGACAACAGAAGAAACATCTTCCTTGACCATTGTCCTGACTTTGTGATTGTTGATGAAGCACATACCTGCGCCAAGCCAACTGGTGCAAACAAGTACCAGCAACAGCGTTATCGACTTTTGAAGGATTTGTCAGAAAAGCCCAATCAGCAAATGGTTCTTCTTACGGCTACCCCTCACAGTGGTCAAACAGACGAATTCCAGTCATTGATTGGATTACTGAATCCGAAGTTTGAGAACTACACTCTTGAGAGTGCTGCTGAACGAGAAGAACTTTCACACTATTTCGTACAGCGTCGTCGTGCCGACATTAAGCAGTACATGGGGGATGAAGTTGTCTTCCCAGAACGAGTTCAGATAGACAATGACGAGTATTCATATAATGCCACCTACAGCAGTTTGTTGGATGACATTATGAAGTATGTAAAATCCGGAATTGAGCTCGTCAAGAACGAGGATAAGCGTAAGCAACGTTACATATACTGGGATTTGCTTGCTTTGATGAGAGGTGTCATGTCAAGTCCAGATTCTGGTATCAGCATGCTCCTGAATAAGATTGAAAAATCTTCAAACACTTCTGACACTGATGTTGAAGATACCGATGATTCTATTTATAAATTCAATGACCAGTTGAAGGATCTTCTTAATGCCGATGATGTTGTTCCTGAAGCTCTGGAGAAGGTCGTAGAAGGAGATAAACGCAAGTTCCGCGACTTCGTCAAGACATTGGAGTTCATCAAACAGAACGATATAGACGAGAAGGTGAAGCAAGCCCTCGGTATTGTTAAGTTTGCTTTGAATAGTGGAATGAACCCAATCGTATTCTGTCAGTATATCCAGACTGCAGAATATGTAGGTAAGTACATTTCTGAGCATCTTGCAGCTGACAAGAAAACAAAAAAGGTAGTTGTGGGAACGATTACCAGCCGCCTGTCAGATGAAGAGCGCAAGACAAAGATTGATGAACTTGCCAAAGAAGACAGACATGTGCTTGTATGCACAGACTGCCTTTCTGAGGGTGTCAACCTGCAGCAGGGATTCGAGGCTGTCATTCATTATGACCTTCCTTGGAATCCTAACCGAATGGAGCAGCGTAACGGACGTATCGACCGCTTTGGTCAGACTGCGCCCTCGGTTCTTGTATCAACTCTTCATTCAAAGAATAGTCTTGTAGATGATATTGTCCTTAACATCCTCTATAAGAAACAGGATGAAATTCGCAAAAAGTTAGGCGTTTACCTTCCTATTGCTGACAATGATGCTACTCTTATGGAAACCATTATGAAGCGCATCTTTGAGGCAAAGGCTCCAGCAAAACAAAATTATAATCAGCCGACTTTGTTCGATGATGATCCAGAGTGGCAGATGGCACTTGAAAAGGAGCGTGAGATTAAGTTGAAAGAGATGGAAAACAATGAGAAAATCTCTCATACCTATTTTGCGCACAACAACAAGCAAATGGATCCATCTCGCTTAACGGCATCGCTCAATGAAGCACGTTCCGTCATCGGAGGTGTCGAGGACACTTGCGATTTCGTGGTTAAGCAGTTGCAAAATGCAGAAGTTAACATCAAATGCGACAGTCCTCTGTGCTATAGTTTCCAGTTGCTTGACCTTCCTGCCGGATTGCGTCATTATTTCAAGGACTCAGCCAACAAAGGATTGGTAAAGATTTCATTTGCTTCTCCTACGCCGAAACATTATATCTACATTGGGCGTAACCACATCTTTGTGGAAGACCTCTCTCGTGGAGTTGTCAATGATACCATCAATGGAGGAGAACTCGCTGCTTGCCGTGCTATGGTCATGGAAACTTCCGCCGTTCAAAAGAAGACGACAGTCCTTATGATGCGTGTCCGGAGCGTTATACGTGATAAAAAGCAGTCTGAGCGTGAACTGGTAGGTGAAGAAATGATTTTCATTGGCTATCGAGGTAACATTGATGCTCATGATTTCTTGACGCAGGAGGAAGCTCGTGGACTTTTCCTTGAGTCAGAGGCATCTGGAAGTCTTGACTTGCTTTCTCAAAAATCAATACTTTCAAAGTCCATCCAATGGACTTTGGATGAAGAAGAGTTGCGCAAGCATACAGATGAAATTGCTCTTGAACGTGCATCGCATCTTGTAGATGCATTCTCAAAATATAGAAGCTATGTGAGCGCTTCCGAATACCAGGTTGTTGAACCTGTATTGCCTATGGATGTGATAGCAGCTTACGTATTCATACCTAAAATTAACTTGTAGTTATGGATTATACAAGCATTCATATATATGGTCATCTGCTTTCTGATGACATCCTCCGGAGTATAGAACAAGACAATACTCTGGTGGGCAATCGCGAACAGGATTACAGCATTGACTCTTCTACATCTTCTGCCATTGATTATGTGTGGAGTTCATTACGTAACGACTGGCGTTTCTATCAAGAGCGCTCTTACGTAAAGGATCCTTACGGGACTCGCAAATCCAGAGACTTGATGGAACGACTCTTTATGAGTCTGGGGTATGAATTGAGCCGTCAGCAAGCTAACATTGATGCTGCAGGTAAGTCTTTTGAGATAACCTATCTATGCCCACAACTTGGCAATATGCCATTCGTTGTTATTGGCGACCGAATCAATGACCACGACGCTATTGCTACGCTGGACAAATGCTCTCTTGATTATCGAGCCAAGGGACAGCAACGCAAGAAGTCCCCACATGCCACCATGTTGGAGTATCTCAATTCTACAGAGAATATATACGGTATAATCAGCAATGGTCAGACTCTCCGTCTTATCCGCAACTCTGGGCAGTTGGTCAAACTCACTTACATCGAGTTTGACCTCCGCCGTATGCTCGAAGAGGATAAGTACACTGAGTTCTGCCTGATGTTCCGCTTGCTCCATGCCTCACGTTTCCGTACTTCTGGCGATGAGCCTTGTGTTCTTGAACGTTGGTTCAACTTGAGCATAGAAAGCGGAAACCGCATTCGTGAAGGCCTGTCACATGCTGTGCAGATTGCCATGGAGACTATTGGCAACGCTGCAGTAAAAACGAAAGGTGAAGGAAATGATGTGCTGCGCTCTGCTCTGAGAGAAGGCACAATTGATGCAGCAAAATTGAACAAGGAGTTAATTCACTTCATCTATCGAATTCTTTTCTTGTTCATCATAGAAGACCGTAATCTTGTTTACCAGATTCCTGACTCTTCTGATGCTCCTGACTACAAGCAACTTTGCAATTATCAAGAACTCTACAAGAAGTTCTATGCCGCAAGTCGCCTCCGTGGTTTATCAGAACTGAACTATCTGAAAACTCGCCAGTATTCAGATATATGGAAAGGTCTGTTAGACACTTTCCGTCTCTTTGAAGATGGAGCTTTTGGTGAGAAACTTGGCATAAAACCCCTTGGTGGCGTACTCTTTGATAGCGATACACTACATTACTTGAAAGAATGTGAGATTTCTAATAAAGATATCTTACAGGCATTCTCGGCTCTCAATGAATTTACAGATGAACGTGGACAACGTGTGAAGATTAACTATTCTGCCCTTGATGTAGAGGAGTTTGGCTCTGTGTACGAGGGTATTCTTGAAATGCGTCCGTTCATACAGCCTGGCGTAGCAGAAACAGATTGGCAGTTTGGATTTGTAGGTGGCCTTGACCGCCAGAGTACAAGTTCTTACTACACTCGTCCAGATCTTGTGCAAAACCTTATTCGAACAACTTTGGAACCTGTAATCAAAGAGCGCATAGAAAAGTTGCGCACTCCCGAAGAAAAGGTGAAGTCTTTGCTTTCAATGAAAGTATGTGATGCAGCCAGCGGCTCTGGACACATAGTCCTTGCCATGGCCCGTACCATTGCATGGTATGTTTGCACCATACGTACAGGCGAAGACAATCCTGCTTCTCTTGACTACCGTGAGGCACTTCGTGAGGTTATTCAGAAATGTGTCTATGCCGTAGACTATAATCCAGATGCTGTCGAGCTTTGCAAGGTGGTGCTATGGATAGAGGGCTATTGTGCCGGCAAACCACTGTCATTCCTCGACCATCATATCCGCTGCGGCAATTCTGTTGTGGGTGTTACAGATTTGGATACCTTACTTGCTGGTGTACCAAAGGAGGCATTTAGTGCCGTTGACAAAGATACTAAAAATAAGATAATCAATTTGAACAAGGCTGCCCTTCAAGATGTCTCATTGGTTCAATCTGGACACTCGCACGGTTTGAATGTTTCTCTGTTTACTCAGGATTTTACCATTCAGAGTATAGACAGTGAGCAAGTAGGCCTTGCTGGCAAGGTCCGTGAAATAAACTCTTTGCCAGAAAACTCATTGTTGGAGCAACTTACCAAACAAAGGCGTTGGGAAGAGTTGATGCAGTCTCCAAGAGTTGAATGTCTCCGCCGTGCTTGCGATGTATATACTTACGCATATTATAAGCAATTCAAAGCAGAGGACTTGGATAGTCATGTAGATGCTTCAGGCACATTTACCGCATTCAACGTGCCATACACCCGTACAGTTTATCAAGCACTTCAAGAAATCAAGTATCTGGATGATAATGATGGAATTGTAGATGCTCAACGTCTCCCTGATAGCTTCCGAGCAGAAGTAGCCCTTGCAGCGAAGCGGCATAGTTTCTTCCATTGGTGCGTAGAGTTCCCTGAAGTCTTCGCTTACGATGGTGGCTTTGATGTCATGTGTGGTAATCCGCCTTGGGATAAGATAAAGGTGGAAGACAAGAAGTGGTTTGAGAGCCATGGTCGTTCAGACATAGTGAATGCAGGAACTACGGCTCAGCGTAAGCGTGCGATAGCAGAGCTTCCAGTAACAGACCCCTTGCTTTATACAGAATACTGTCAGGCGCAACAAGATGCAGAAGCAATGAGCCGATTTGTTAGATTCTCAGGACGATTCCAACTGACGGCCACAGGTGATATTGACTTGTACCCTATGTTCGCTGAGTTATGTCTTACATTTACTCGTGAAGCATGGGGACTTGTAATGCCTACAGGCATCGCCCTAAACGACCCGAATAAAGCCTTTTTCTCTAAATTGACAGATGAGAACAGGCTTATTTCGCTCTATGACTTTGAAAATAAAGAGGCGCTTTTCGATATACATAGGATGTTTAAATTTTGTTTGATAACAGCGGGTAAACCTCAAGATGAACCAAGAGAAGTAAAAGGAGGATTCTATCTTACTCGTCTTGACCATTTACTTGACCCTAATAGAATATACACTCTAAAGACAGACGATTTTGCGACATTGAATCCCAATACAAAAACGTGTGCTGTATTCAGAACAGCAAAAGATGCGGCTATAGCCGCTAAGATATATCGACGTTGTCCTATCTTGATAAACGATATAACTGGTGAAAATCCTTGGAATGCTCGCATCAGTAACATGATGCATATGTCACACGATTCTGGCGACTTTAAGACATTTGAAGATTTACAAAACGAATATGCCTCTATTTCGGGTAATACCTTCACCACTTTGGCTGGTCAAACTTATGTGCCTGTTTATGAGGGTAAAATGATATGGTTCTATAATCACCATTATGGGACTTGGCCTACAAGCGGTCCTCGACCAAATACTATTCCCAATGTGGAGATTGATGAGTTGTCAAATGAGAATTCACTCATTCTGCCTTGGTATTGGACACCTGTTGAAGACGTCATGTCAAAACTTGAAAAATTAGATAATGAAGGAAACGTCATATGGAAATGGAATCATCCTTGGCTTTTGGGGTATAGGAAAATCAGCAATGCCACAAATGAAAGAACTTTTGTATCTTCAATTATTCCATTACCAAATGGCGCTGGTGATAGTATCATTTATGTAATGATAGATAATGTTCTACACAGCGCATTAGTACAGGGAATATTTTCATCGCTTACCTTTGACTATATTTCCAAGCAAAAGATGGGTGGTTCAAATATGAGTAATTTCATAACCAAACAGCTTCCTGTTTTATCTTTGGAACAGATTCCAGACGAAATGATAATGCCTATAGTCAGTCGTGTGGCTCGACTCTGTTATTTCAATCATGACCTTGACGGCTGGGCAGAGGAGCTGTGGAACGAACTATCCCCAAAACAGCAGACGGAGATACCAGAACTTGGTCGTAAGGAATGCTTCATTTATGACCCAGAAAAACGTGCCGTTCTCCAAGCCGAGCTCGATGCCATCTTTGCCCATCTCTACGGTCTCACCACCGAAGACCTCCGCTACATCCTCGACCCCGAAGACGCATGCGGCGAAGGTTGCATCAACGAAACCTTCCGTGTGCTCAAAGACAACGAAATCCGCCAGTATGGCGAATACCGTACCAAGCGTCTGGTCATAGAAGCATGGAATAAATTCGGATATGACAAATGAAGATATTGACAGAGAAACAGAAAAGAATCATATCTAATCATGCCTGGAAATCATTCAGGTTGAAGGTGCGCTCTCGAGAAAGGAAGAGAACTAAGCGGCGTCGGTTGCAAGGAGTTTCAAAGGATGAGATTCGCAGGAGACTAGCATTGGAGAAACAATCAAAGCAAATGTTAGTTCGGTTCCGTGATTTCAAACACATTGAAGCTCCAAAATGCTTTTCTATGATTGAAAATCCTGAAGGAACTTTGGAACTTATTAGTTCTTTGGAACGTTCTCTTCAGAAAAAAGAAAAAGTATTTGTCGTATTGAAACATGTAGATAAAATTGCGAGTGGAGCAATTGTTGTCTTACTTTCAATCATGATAAAATTTAGGAATCAAAAAGTTGATTTCAATGGTGACCAACCTAAGAATAAAAAAGCAAGATTGGCGTTAATCAATTCTGGCTTTTTTGAACATTTGTATGAAACCCAAGGAGACCACATTTCTATTCAAGGTCATCAGGGTATATTTACTCATGCAAATAAAACTGTTGATTCCAATTTGTCAGATCAATTAATTTCAATAGTTTCAAAAATGATATGGGGTATGCCAAAACGTTGTACTGGGGTGCAAAGGACGTATCTTGAATTGATGCAGAATACAAATAATCATGCATCTTTGAATGGACCGAATGAGCACCATTGGTATACAACTGTTTCTTACAACAAAGATAAAAATAAAGCATGCTTCTCATTTATTGACTACGGTGTTGGTATAATTGAAAGTATAAACAAGAACGAAAAAGGTAAGTTCTGGAAATCATTGACAAAGATATTTAGTATTCTCAAACCTCAAAATAATGGTGACTTCCTGCGACTTCTACTTGACGGTAGCATTCATAGAACTGCGACAGGAGATTACTACCGAGGTAAAGGATTGCCGGGGATTTACAAAGCATTCAAAGACAATAAGATTTCGAATCTAATTGTCATAACTAATGATGCTATGGCAGATTGTCAGGAGAATGCTTATAGAACATTAAAAAACAAATTTGTCGGAACTTACATTTATTGGGAACTTAACGAAAATAATAAACATTTAGATTTTTATTCACTATGATAACGATTTCTATTGCAAAAGATTTTAGCCGCATTCCTGGAGCAAGATTTCCTAAAGAAGGGAATCATTCTGGACAAGAATTCAGAATGCAGGTGCTTCTTCCTAAGCTTAGTGAAGCAATTTCTAGAAAAGAAAAATTGCGTGTTATACTTGATGGAACTGCTGGTTTAGGAACTTCTTTTTTAGAAGAAGCATTTGGTGGACTGATTCGCAACGACAACGTTGCGTATGACACTCTCAAGAAAACCCTTGAATTAGTTTCTGAAGAGGATGAAGAATATATAGAAGAAATTGAGCAATACTTAAAAGAAGCCCATGAAAAGAAGAACAATAATTGAAATTATCAGTGCAGTCATCCTTCTGAGCATAGGGTGGATGATTGGTAACAAATGGCAGATTGCTGCGTGTGAGTTAGAGCTAAAATTCAATATAGTAGATGTCCTCACGCTTATTGTAACCATTGCAATGGGTTTATATATTGCACGCGTTTTGGAAAAAGATGTGCAAGATAAGCGAATTGAAAAGGATATGTATCTTTCAAAGATTAATGTAATCGAAAGTATTTGCGATGAGTTAGAAAACAAGTTTCAAGCCAGCAATGGTAAAGGACTTGACTATAAGGAGATTGTTAACCTCGAGCATAGGATTAAGACGAAGAAAAATACTATCTTTAAATATATCTTAGAAAATTCTCATGGAAAGATAAATGATAAATTAAAGAATCACGATGAGAAGTTAAAAGGGGATTTTAAGGATTTAAGAAATAATCTTACACAAACTACGGTTGGCGAAGTAGAACAACAGGATATAGAAATTGTCAATAATCGTGCAACTTATTCAAATGAACGCACTACCTGTATACTAAGTTCCCTAAATACAATAAGCAACAGTTTGTTAGAGGTTAAAGTACTTGTAAATAAGATGTAACTATACTCCTAATGGGACTCCTCGATTACATATTCAAAAGCAAAAAGCAAAGAGCAAAGGGAAGCCGAAGAAAAGCGTGACATGGCTTTATGCCATCAGGCTGATAAATTGTACCAAGAAGAGAAGGACGACGAATGCCAGAGCCAATCGCCGCACCTGTTGCTGCACCTAAGCCTAAGGAGGTCTTCATAGACGACATGGAAGACCGATTCAAGATGTATCGTGTCCTTTCTAATGGCGACGAGGTAGAAATCATTCCGTCAAAGAAAGAAGAGAAGAAGCCTGTCTCTGTCGAGGAAGCCTTCAACATGAATCCCATTCCCGAGGAGTTGCCTTACTTCCTGAAAAGAAGTGTGTAGCGACCATGGGGACTGCAGTACGATACCTTCTGCGACAGCCTGCCACCCTACAACTTCTACATGGAGGACGAGCCTGAACTGTCTGACTTGAAGGTAAAGCTATCTGAGGGGTTGCTGAATCGTACTGCAGCCTAGAAACTGGAAACAAAAGAAGCCCATACCAAGAAGAAATACAAGGAAGAAGCCGACATCCTGGCAGAACTCATCAGCGAAGGCTACTGGGAAGAATGGCCATATACCACTCTGCTCGGTCGCTACTATGATAGCGGACAGGAGGATTACATGCACAGACTCCTCGAACACGCCATCCGATTTTTCACTAACAGAAGAACAATGATGGAGAAGCGACTCCACCAACTCGGAGAGCAGTTTGACAGCCAGCAGACCGTAGAAGACATCATACAAAACAAGGAAAAGGTATCGTACTATGAAGGACTCTTCGTCCTGTACGACCCTTTCCCTTGCATAGAAAGCTGGAAGGAAAGCCTTGCGCTTATCGATGAAAACCGCTAGACCTTGACTTCCTGCTCTTATGGGCATGGAGACAAGCCCGGTTGGAGAACCTCCACCAGTCTTCATCGTCCTTCTTTTTCGGAGCGTTGCTGGAGCCGCCACCTCCAGACGGCATTGGCGTGGTCGCTGTGTTGATAGCTCCGACGACGGTGCCGGCAACATCAGAGATAACACCAGGCAAATTACCCTCAAAGAAGTCGACAAGCAAAGGATTGCCCGATTTCCTCAAGCACCTTATCACTCGGTTTGTTCATCCTTGAGAACAACGAGTAGAAGCCATTCATCAATTCGGCACAGACAGCACTCCTAACCATCAAAGTGCTGTTTGTCGTGAAGATTTGAAAATTCGGAGTATGCTGTTATACTTTCAGGAACGGATATACTCCGTTTTTATGCCGATTTCAAGCCGATCTTTGACCCAAAAGCGGGTGGATGGAACTGCTCTTGGTGGGTGGGTATGCTCCGTTTTCGGCAAGTGGTAAGCCTATCACTTGCAACGATTCTGGTTCTGCTGCTTCTGCTTCTTTTCCATCATGATGTCGTACTTTTTGCGAATCGTCTCTTGCAGTGCGTCAATATCGTCCTTGCGGTATTTGACATCGCTGTAGATAAAATCCACATAGTCAAACTTATTGATGGTAGCCGTATCACCTTTGACCAGTGACCAGTTTCTGACAGTGACATACTTGGCACGGTCATGATGCAGATCCTTGTTGTCGTATGACAGAAGTACAATGATGCAGAACTCCAACACCATCACAAAGAATGCGATGAGGAAGCAGAATCTGCGGAAGTACTTCGACTGCCAGAGAAAAGCAAAACCATAGATAGGCCAGTGCCAGAACAAGTAAGCCAGACATGCCCACGAAGGGAATGGAGGTCGCTTAGGAGCCTTGACACCTTGCACGTCCTCAATCCTGCCGATAACAGTCTCCAGACGTTTGACGGTTTCGTTCTGGGTATCGGCAATCTCTTTGGACTTCGACTGTTGCTTGTCGATAGCACTCTCATGCTTCTTGTAGAGGTTATACCCTGTCAGAATGTCGTTCATGAAACCAGTACACTTTACAAGAGCATTCTCAGGTGTGATGACATCGATACCGGATTCCCCCTGCTTGCGTCTGCTCTCTTCTCTTGCCTTTCGCTTCGCTTCTTCTCGGTTATCAGAATAAGCGTTGAACAGCGTCTCAAAGAGAAAGCAGTAGTCTTCCACGGTTATGTCGTTGAGCAACCTGTCAGAGAACTTAACCTCGACAGGCGCACTTTCTGGCACTTCTGTGGATTCAGAATCTGACTGACAGACAGGAATAATGACATCAGCATCATCAACCTGCTCAGAAGGTTCGGCAGGATGTGCAGACACAGTCTGGGAAGAGACAACAGAGGATGAAATATCAGCCATCTTGTCTTTCATTTCCTGAACCTTCTCCTTGGTTGTCATCCTTGCAGGTTTGAGTTTCGGTTTAGAGTTTGTATTCGTAAATCCCATAATCTAAATGTATTAACGATGGAACTTAGGTCTATTCCTTTTCTTCTTCTCGTCATCATCATCGTCATCTCCCCAACCACTGGAACTGCCACCACCGCCACCTCCTGAGGTCGGAACAACAGTAGGGCCAACGGCAAGTTCGACAGCTGCAGCAGCCACGTTGGAAGCAAGCTCGGCAGCCGCATCGGTATCGAAAAAGGCAGAGTCGTTATTATCATCATAGATATTTACGCTACTGTCCTCGACATTCTCGTCTTCCTTACCAAAGGAAACTTTCGGCAGACGGACATCGGAATCCATATCGTCAAACTTGACCTCATGAATCATCGGTTCATCTGGCAACCACTGGTCTTTAGGCAACAGAGCGTTGATGTTGAACAACTGCTGGTTCAACATGTAGAAAGTCAAACTGCGTCGGTCAACCTGATAACCACTCATTGAGACATTGCCTTTGGTGAAGACAACTCCCATGCCTTTACCACTTTCACGAGGTGCGACCTTGACCTGAATGCCTTGTTCCTTCATACGGTCAATGAAATCCTGCCATGTACGACTGCCAGGCAATGCTTTCTGTGCTGCATCAAAGATGGCATACTTGACAACTGCCTTGCCTTTGAGTCGGTCACGGTTGACCTTCATCTTGCCATCGCTCCAGTGAAGACCGTAGTGTCTGGTCATCGCCTGACAAATGGCGATTGCTCTTTCTACATCACATCCGTCAGATATGGTCTTGCCGAAATCGTTGACTCGGTTATAGACAACATGCACATGGTCATGGTCGTGGTCATGGTGTCGGAAGATGACAAACTGGGTATCAGTGATGCCCATCTTCTTCATATACTCCATTGCCAGTTTACGCATGAATCCGTCAGTGCAACGATGTGCGTCTTCTGGAGGAAACGAAAGCGCAAAGTGTCCGACACAATTCCGCACCCTTTGGTTCATCATAGCCTGAATCTTGAAAGACTTTGCTATGGTATAGTTGCTTCGAAGATCAACTCCGCGAGAAGCGAGAATTGTTGTGCCTTTGTCCTTGATGTCGTTTGCATAATTGACGATTCCCCCGAAGGTAGAACCGTTACTTATCTTGGGCATCATATCCAGCGGTAGATTATGTCGAGTACACCATGAAGCCTTGAACGCAAATCGAGCAGTTCCTTTGCCACACTGCTGAAACCTGCCTTGTTGGCTTGGTATGCCAACTGGTTGAGATTTCCAGCCATGTTAGCAGCTGCCCTGAAGTCCTTGGCGAAGTCAGGATCTATAGGAGCCTTGACATAGCCGTTCATAGTCATCTGGTTCATGTACTCTGAGTCAGACATCCTGTTTTCATCAGCAGCGAGCTCGACGCATTTAGCCTCTTCAATAGTGAAGTAAGCCTTCTTGCATACGGTTCGCTTCTGTTCCTCTGCTAACGGTGGACGACCTCCCTTATGTTTACGAGAAGAGTCTGGGGTTTGGTGTTCTTGGGTATTATTCATAATAGCCTCCTTCACATTTATGTGCCAGCATCTTGATGCTCCCGACCGAAGGGATGGTTGTTTTCTGGGCATAGAAAACATACACTTGCTCCCCAACCCCGTAAAACCTCTTACCGCAAAGCGATCGTTACGTCTGACGGACATCGTTTCAGCTCTGCTGGATCGTGTCAGATACAAGACTTAACGAAGGTAGAATCAAGGTTATAGCCATAGGCATCGAAGATGTTTGCAATGAATAGACAGGCTGCAGGACAGGTGGTTAGCCATCGGCAGAGCCATGGTCTTACGACCTCGACAAAGCCTCCAGAAACGGATTTTGCGCATGATAGCGGACTGTGGTCATAGACACTTCGCTGACCTCTGTCTGCTGCGTAATGTCCGAGTAGAAGGATGGTCTCGAATCAATGCCAGGGCGACTCTTACTACATATAATATAGTATGTGTCGCTTGGGCATCCCTTCACCCTTGGGTGTGTCTCTGCCGGAAAGCCTGGTTCACTGCTTGTGCCTTGAAAGAGGATCAAAAGGTGAAACTGGTCATAAATCCAGCATTGACAAAAGGGAAAAGGGTAAGGCATGGTGTGTCTGCCAGAGGACATCACCATTCTGTTGTTCCTGCAAGGCTCTGAGGATAGGCTAAGACAGCGTACAACTGCTGACCATGCCCATCATCAGAGAGACCTGTCATCCCTGCACCTCCTTTCCGAGCGTATCTGCCAACTTGTTCTCCTGAGCAGCAAGATTCGGCAGACGCTTCTTCTTGTCCTTCATGAGCGCATGGAGTTCCGATAAGGCATACGTCTTACGCTTTCCCCACCGTGAAGGAATTAGATAGCCATTCTTCTCCCAAGTCCACAAGGCGGTCTTGCAGACATGGAATTTAGCAATGACCTCGTCAGTCGTTAAATAGGTCTCATCCTTAGGTGCCATTGCCAATTCGGCATCTCGCATAGCGATAGTCTTCTCGATAATGGTCTCTGCGAACTGGACAAGATCCTCGCCAGTGACCGTGAAATTCATGCGACCACCAGCCTGAATCATTGAGTATAAATCCATTATTCAGCCTTCTTTTGGTTAGTATTAACCGGCACTTGCTGAGTGCCGGAGTTATCAACACCAGAGAAGAGGTCTTCCTGCATGTGACCGCCACGTCTGGCAGTACTAGCATTGCCTTCTTCTCGCTTCTCACCATCATTCTGACTGCCAGCCTTTGCTTCCTTGGTTGCTGCAACCTCGGTTGCAGTAGCCACATTCTGAGTGACAGATGAGCCTTCCTTCTTCTGACCCTTATCTTCGCTTGCTCCATCAGGCGAAGGTGTTGGGTCGGCAGATTCCTTGTCATCAGCCTTTGGAGCATAGGCTGAGATACGGTCTGCCAGATAAGGGAATGAAAGAACCATGAACTTCTTGTGCATGTCGATCGTGAGAACATCACGTTCGGCAAGTCCATTGAGGAAGTCACGAACCTTATCCCTGTGCCAGTCCCACACTCGTGCGAGTTCGGAAACCGACGTTACCAGTTGCCCAGGGGTAACGACCAGTGGAGTACCCTCCTTGGTCATTGCACCTGTAGGCTGCTGGCAGGTCTTGTTGAGAAGGTCGCGGAAAGCATCGACTCTCAACACCTCTTTCTTGTGAACTGGACAGAGGTAGTCCAGTAGGTCAAGACTCACTGCATGAGTGAGGAAGACCTCATGAGTAAAATGCTTCTGTGACATAGTAAGTATATCAGTGATAAAAGCGGTTGATTCTCTCGGTACCTGATGACCAATCCCTTGGTCAGGAGGTGGGGTATTCATTGAATATGCTTCTTCTTTGATTTGCAGTATTAAAGGTTTGACATGTGTCCTGTCGGCAGATGCGGTATAGGGACATCTGCCAGACAGAACGTTAGTACATCAGAGCAAGTGTGGCAGAGCAGGTGTGTCAGTTGATCATGTCAACGAGTTCACGCTTCATGTCATCATCGATGGTGCGGTATCTGGCGAAAGCCTTGGAGCCTTGTGCCATTGTCTGTAGTTCAAAAAGGCAGTCTATAACTCTGTTGCTTACTTCCGTTGTCAGAATTGGTTAATGCCTCTTCTGTAAACCTTTTCTTCTTTGTCCTCCTTGTTTACATTGCATACTTTTCCAATGGATGACTGAGCCCAACTTGTCCGGTCCACCTTGTCCACAATGGCAACATTGTCAACAGCGTGTACAGAATCCACATTGTCCTCTTCACCGAATCCCTCTGTCAAACCAGATAGTATATGGGGGTCGCCTGGTTAATGACTAAATGGTTCTATAGGAGTCATTACTGTAGATTATTTTCTCAACCATCTCATTGAGACGGTCTGCTATACGGGCTTTGTAATGCTCACGGATTTTTTGAGGAGTAAGATTCGTGGTTATAAAGGTAAACAGCTGCTCGTCGTAACGCTTGGTCAGCAAATCAATCACGGGCGTGTAGACGTTACCATAAGCCAAAACCTCCATAGGTTCTGTACCCAAATCGTCTATGCCAAGCATATCTGTTTTCGCCAGTTCCAGAAACTTTTGATAATCGTCCTTGCACAACTGGGCAATATATTTGGCATCCACAATTCGTATTCCGTACCTGCTATGGTCATCAGGATTTGGTATCTCCAAATGATTCAATAGTTGTTGAAAAGCTTTGAGCATAGTACTCTTACCGTTGCCACACTCCCCACAAAGGAGTACCCCGAACTTAGAATCATTGGACGTTAGCCAGTGCGCCATCTGATTCAACTGAGACTTTACTTCGTCGTTGTAGATAAATTCACGATGACGATACTCAACCTCGGCCATACACGCCGCCAACAGATAGTAGTAGGCCATTTCTTCTGTCATGTCGAGCCTAAAACGAGCCTTCGTAGTCCGACGACTTAGCAGGTGTTGCTTCAACCGCTCTACGCTTGTCATGATGTCCTTGCTTGTTATTTGCATTGCTGAATTTGTTGTTTAACGGCTGTTTGACCAGCCAATTTACGAAATGATTCTTGCAGTCATTCTTTTCTCTTTCTAATTGCCCGGTTGCTCTCTGGTACTGAAAGAACATACTGACTTTTTCCTTCACCATCTCTATACTTGCGTCCCTCATGCCTTTTGATAGAAGAAGTCTGAATACCGATTCTAGCCAATCTTGATCAGCAAGAAACATTCTTTCCAAATCATCCAATCCCAAAACTTTTTTCTCACGTGCGTTTGTTATTGAATTATCTTTGTCTTTTTCTTTGTCTTTTAAAGGTGACAACGACTCCGACAACAGACCCGAGAATTGAGACGGCAACTTGTCCGACAACTCGCCCGACATCTGACCAGACAACTGTTCATTAGATTCCGTTAGAGTGTAAAGTGGATTGTCGTTAATACCAGAACCAGGAGTAAAAGTAATGAGCCCCTTTCGTCTCAACCCCTCACGTGCCTTCATCACATTTTGTTTGCTTGTATTGAGATAGACACAGACTATCGCGGTGGGACAACGTATTGGCATTCGCCACATCTGCGTGTTGGCTCTGTTAAGCAAGTAGAAGTATAACGCAGCTTCGCTGGTGGTAGAACCAGAATCTTCTGCCATGCGCCAGAACCTTGCTACCAAATTAAACATGTTCATAAACTCCTCTTTGTTATTTTTTAGCGTTAACATTCTTGGACTTGATAAGTTCATCAACAGCCTTCTTTGAATACAAGCTACGTCGTCCAAGTTTATAAGCAGCGATGTCACCATCTTTCTCCATACGCCAGAGTTTGGTGGTGGAAACATGTAGATGGTCACATACCTGGTCACGTGTGTAATACTCTTCTTCAAGCGATGCCTGTTCTACGGGCTTTTGTCCGTTTAAGATCTCTTGTACAATTTCTGTTATGAAGGCTTTAAGCTCGCCATCCTGTAACATTATAAAATTTCCTGTCATATAGTTCTATGTTTTGATTTCTGCAGCAAAATTAGTGAGATTGCAAAACATAAAACCTCGGCAAAAATTACTACGATTTCTGCCGAGGTGATATTAACAAAAAGAGGAGAATATTTAACACATGTCCTCAAAACATCCGAATAAAAACTAGAAATCCCCTCCGTTTTGCCATCATTCAAAACGAAAGGGAAATAAAAGTAGATTAATGAAAACCGCTACATCTGTAGCACTATTGAATAATGTCAGGTGACATAAGCATTCGGAAACGAACAACTATATCACGCACGTGCTTCTCTGCTTGCTTAACCTGTTTACCCGTTATACTAATGTTATAGTCTTTTCTATTTGTCAAGGCGTGATATAATGCCTCTGCATGATCAAAGCCCATCTTTATCACATACTGAGGAAACTTTTCTCTCAAAGCATTATGGTAACTGCGATAGGAATACTTGTCATTGAGCAGTTGGCATTTGTCCAAAGCCGCAAAGATGTACGCAAAGATGGAATCTGTATCATTAAACTGTTTATCTTCTGCTATAATCTTATCCATCTCCATGATTATCTGGTCACGATATTCTGGGCATATCATTTCTTCAAGAAGCAGACAGGTGTCTCTGCGTCCCCTTCTGCCTTTCAAGTCCATAAGAGCAGAGGCTACAATTTTTTTTGTAGGGCCCTTCTCTATATTCTTCCATTGGCCTTTTGTATATCCTGCCTTCTCAAAACTTGCATATACCAGACTTTGTATTGCCTCTATTCCAAGCGTCTTTATAAAGCCAAGATTGCCATCACTCAAAAGATTCTTTGAAATGATTTCAACCGCATTTGAGAAGCCGTTATCAAAAGCCAACCAGTAAAGGGTGCTATTAAAATGTGGATTATTGCTCAGGATTTTCTGCCTGGTTGCCTCATTATTCAAAGACGAGTCCAAAATACTACCCAGTTTGTCATGGAATGACAGGTTTTCAGATGACACCATGCTCTTCGTGTATCCATCGGTACCAGGTACAAAGCATGATATTAGTGCCATCATATCCTTGACACCTCCAAGTGATAATATGTCCATCAGACTATTGAATCCTTTTGTAGCAAAAGTCATGTCACCATCAGCAGCTCTATCCACACTGTCAAGGAACTCCGCATACTTTTGGGGATGGTCATAATGCCAACGTCGTAGAGCCAGAAGGTTCAAGTCCTTCTCAATGGTTGAAAGTTCTTCTTTCTCCTCCACCTCCTTTTGCTCCACTATACCCTCCACCATCTCCAACATGCCAAACCTACGTAATACATCTTTGCGTATCTCTATGCTTTTGAATGCCTGTTCCTGTCCATTATCAAAATACAAATAACAACAAAGGGCATACAAAAAAACATCGTTTTCTGCTATGGCTTCTGTATAAAACTCATTAATGGTCACATTTCCCTCTTGCAGACACATAAAAACAGTCAAGAGATTTATTAGCGATTCTATGTCAACATCAAATGTCTTGGATATTTTGATTATGTCAGTTTCGGTAGCAAGTGCATGACACAACTCCTTGAACTCTGCATACTCTTCATGGTTATTTGCTAACCATGTAGATAAAACCTCCTTATCTACAGGAGTTATTTCTGCGTTTCCTTCTTCCATATATAATAAGATGTGTAGATTTATATAGCTATTTTTAGCCAAGACATAATCTCGACCACTTACTTTTCCAACTGTTTTAACAGGAAGTCTTCAAGCGTTTTCTTGTCTGGCAACTGAAGCATGTAGGTTGATACAAAGAGTTGGTTGTCCATGCCGGCTAGAGCGTATTCCACCATCTTCTTACCTTTTCTTGTACATAGAAGAATGCCAATAGGAGGATTGTCGCCATGTTGCATCTCGTGCTCCTTATAATGAGAAACGTAGGCATTGAGCTGACCAAGGTTCTGATGTGAGAACTCCTCGTCCTTCAGTTCTATAATTACGCCACAATGCAGGATTCTATTATAGAACACCAAGTCAGGGTAATAATACTCGTCATCAATGATAATGCGCTTCTGGCGTGACTCAAAACAGAATCCTTTGCCCAGTTCAAGGAGAAAGTCTTGTAGGTGGTCGATAAGAGCATTCTCAATGTCTTTCTCGCCAACCACCTCATTCGCCTTCAAACCAAGGAACTCAAATGTGAATGGCTGGCGTATCTGTAATTCGTTATTGTCATGACCTTGTAAAGAAGGGAGCGAGAGCATCTTCTCAGGGTTACTGCTGATACCAGTACGCACATAGAGATTTGTGCTTATTTGACGGCGCAACTCACGCACAGACCATGTACACTTGATGCACTCCTGCTCGTAGAAGAAACGCGCAAGCGGATCATCAACAGTCATAATCTCGACAATATGCGAAAATGACAGCCTAGAAATAATCATCTGACCGGTCGTTCTGAATCCGTCCGACACTGTCGGACTTTTTTCTATGTGTTCATTTTCGGTCATTTGAGTATCGCACAACACTGATGCATCTTTGGACTCCAACAATTTGTCCGACACTGTCGGACTTATTACGCCAATGATGTTCTCAACCATTTGAGGATAAAGTCGGTAAAACTTTCTTGAATTCTTGAAAAGGGTTTCCGTCAGTCCTTTCCTGTTCACTCTTTCTTCCAGTCTCTTCAACAATTGAGTTCCGTACTCAGCCCGATCTTTACCATGTTGTTCAAATTCTATAATGTAATAGCCATATAGCCAGTTCCGCATTGTCTGCATACGGTTTATAGCTTTGACTGCAGTGGTTTGGGCTGCATCATGAGTATCTCGAATTATCTTGGTCAGTTCATCAAAAGAATGAGTATTCTGACTCCAATCCTCGACAGGCAGTTCCATGCCATCGTGGAGGTATGTTGTAGATTCGTTAGCCATGATTGTATAATTCATTAAGTTATGATGTAATTCGCTACGATGTGCATCATTACGACAAAGCGGCGACTATTGCTTTCTTCTCTTCCTCGCTCAACCCCATCAGCATTTCAATCAGCTGCTTGTTGTCTGCCTTCTTTGTCTTTACTTTGGGAGGTTTGGAGTTAAGCAAGTAGTGGTTGTACTCCAGCATTTTTGCCAATGGGTAAGCACCAATATAGTTTGAGGTGATGTCACCATTGCCACTATGCCCCATGCTGTCGCTTATGTACTTGTAAGGAACTACGCCAGAATTATTAAGGTTGGTCGCAAAACTGTGTCTTGCCCATGTTGGTGAAGGCTTTTGCTCCATTCCAAGCATATCAGCGACTTTCTTCATGTGTTCTCGAATGTAGCGGTTATATCTCTGAATAACCCACACTTCCTGTTCAGGCGTTATCTCATCACTCATTATCGGGAACACTCTTCTACCCAAGCGAGGTTCGTTACCATACTTGTCAAGAATGGCTTTTAGCTCCGGAGTTATTGGGAATATTACTTCACTTGCGCTTTCGTTTCTATCGCGTGTCTTGTGGCGGAGAAATCTCATCTGCTTTCCGTGGGTTGAATAGTACCAATCATCATATGTCAGGCGGAGTGTATCGGCAAGGTTCTGCCCATCGCCAAGATACATGAACAGGAAGAGTCCAAGGTCACGGAAGATGGCTTGCTTCTCTCGTGGCATATACAACTCATGCCCATTTTCATCAACGGCTTCATCCTTCTTCCAAAAGTCATACAGCATACGCATGGTTGCCGTATCAAGAAATTCGTGCTTGCGACTTTGGGACTTGTTGTAGCCGGAATCTTTGAACATTTCCTTTGTGTCGCCCTTTACAAGTCCTCTTGATATGCAGATATTGACGATAGTTCTGAAACTACGCAAACCGATGGCAATGGTTGTTACGCCAAGGCCGGACTTTTTCATTCGCTTCACCCATTCCTGCACAAAAGCCTTATCAATATCTGCAAAAGCAACATCGGTACCCATATCCTTGACAAAGCGTCTGTACACATCCTTGTTGCATCTTGCAGAGCCAGCTTTGCCTTCGTTGAGTTTGCCCTGCATGTACTCTTCCCAGATGGAGTAGATGGTTGTATTCTCATCCTTCTTGCCCTGGTATATGTCTTGAAGTTTGCGAAGCGAGAAAGTATTGGTGTCAATCAATTCGTTTATAAGCTGGCGAATCTTCTCCATCTGATTCTTCATCTCGTCACGTTCTGCCATCTGGACACGTCGTCCAGTTTTCTCGTATTCACAAATATCCAACCACTCTTGCAAAGTATAAGCCCTTCCAAGCCTAAGGAAAGCTTTCTGTCCTCCATGACAAACACGCACGGCAACAGGAATAGGCTGACTATAATCGCCAGCCTTACGAATGTCAAGAGTCAAAGACCCATATACACTACCGTTGGAAGACGTGAATTTGACAAGGCACTTGTCTCCCCTTTTGTTGGATTTCTGCTTCTTTATAGCATCTTTTGTGGTTTGTTCCGCTTTTTGTGACTTCATATTGCCTTAAACCTCCGTATTTATTGAAGGTCTCAGTGACCTTTTGGTGACCTTCAGGTGACCTTCTGAAATGAAAACTGATGCAAAGTTAGGCAATTTTCTGAAATTTGCAAAATAAAAAAGGTGTTGAATATCAGCGTTTTATGATTATTTATAATTTCGTGAAATATATTGCAAATAGACTCATAATCTGGAGGTCATAGGTTCAAGCCCTATCTGGTCCACCTTGATAATCAAGCAGTTAACGTCAAGTTAGCTGCTTTTTTTATGCTCTTGCGTAAATAATGCGTAAACAAACTGTTTGAGTTTACGCATTTCCGACAAGACCTATTCAATAGACGTTCCCAAGTCTGCTAGTAGAAATCTCTTCGATTTGTTTATTTGGAGGAGATATTATAGCTTTAAATAAATCTTCCTTATTTATTTCTGGAGTTCTTTCAATTACCATGCTATCTATTTTTGTGTAAAGTTATAAAATTCTTTCCAGTTTTGCAAACATTGGAAAGAACTTAATGGTTTTCCGTTGGTAATTTTTAATATTTTAGCCTATGTTTCGCAATTTTCAAGGAGTACATTTGTTGAATTGGAGTCCATAAAATGAGTTGAACACAAAATTAGTTCCCAAAGAATATTGTATCTACTGAGCCTCCTATTACTTTTAGTTTTTTTTCCGTAGGATGTATTTCCCGTCGATACATTCTATAACAGGTATCGTCTTGACCATTTCTTCCACATCATCTTCTTTTATAACCGACCTCCAAGCCGTTCTGCTGATGGCTCTGGCTATATCTCTGATACTGACAGGCACCCTGAAATAGTCCATAGCACGGAGAACGGCTTGCCTTCTTACGGCATATAGTGGACTCTTATTAATTTCAGATGTTTCTCGGCTCAACCTCGTACTATTGTCCGTCTCGGTGTCCTTCTTTGAGGTATCTGTGATTGAATTGCCATTAAAGGTGAACCAAACACCTCTGAATTTTAATTTACATTCCTCAAATACAGGACTGTCCACAATGTCCTCCACCTCATCACAATAATCGGTGGCATCAAAAATCATCTGGTATAATTCAGTCTGAGGATAGGCAACTATTTTCTTTGTCCCTTTTACCCAAACTGAACCATTGAAAGACATTCCCTTTAAGGTGAAACATTCACGCTTTAGATTCAGCCGATACAGTTTATTACGCAAATACTTCAACTTGCCATCCGTTATAAACATAGGCTTATCGTCTTGGTCTAAAATAATGGCTCTGTCGGATAAGTTCTTGATGACGAAATCACTTTCGTCTGTTTGACTCTTGGCACCTTGGGTTGCAAGAATTGGAACGTCATTATCCTGCCCATAGGTATAATCTATGAGACCAAGCTTCGCAAGGCGTGATTTAATCGCGACCTCGGTACGGCCGACGAGAGACGCAATTGTGACGAAGTCCTTACCTTGTTGGTAGTACAGTCTTATTAAGTTTTCTTCTTCTGTCCATGTTTTACCCCTTCGGCTTTTGTTCCGTTATCTTGATCAGGAGCTACCACTGTCGCAGTCTCGATGACCTTCCCACGCTCATCTAAATAGACATGCTCAACTTTATAATTGTCACAAGAAATATCTGTAATTTCGGCAGGAGCATCTTCTGGCAGATTCTCTTCTTGGTTCTGAGAACTGTTACCACGCAAGATTTCGATTGCTTCTTTTTTCCCTACTTCGTCCGACCTTCGTCCGGAATCAATAAATGTCTTTTTGCATCTTCCGTCTTTCGATCAGCGTCCAAAATCATTTTTTTTTTTCGTGTTATCTGAATTTCGGTCTGCATCTGAAAATGCTTTTTTCTTCTTAGTCGAATAACTTTGTTTGCTCGGAATCACGCCGCGAACACCACCCTTTGGGTTTGGCACGTCGCCCTTGTATCTAGGGATGACGTGCATGTGGCAGTGAAAGACCGATTGCCCCGCAGCCTCACCAATATTGATTCCGACATTGTAACCGTCGGGGTGGAAACGTTCATCAATCTTCTTCATGACATATTCTTGCACAACATTCATAGCCTCCTTTTCGTGGTTCGTCAAATCGCGATAGGATGCAACGTGTCGTTTGGGAATTATAAGCGCATGACCGGGCGAGACGGGATAGCCATCGTAGAAGGCCACGCAGGTAGCCGTCTCGCAGATGATTTCCACTCGGCGGGACAGGCGACAGAAAGGACACTTCTCGCCTTCCACGCGCGGCAGCTTGTTGAAATGGTTGTATTGATAGAGTTCGTAGCTTTTGTTGGCGACAAGACTCTTGTACGGCAACTTTACATTACATTGGTATGTATATTGCTTGTGGATGGCATGGAGTCGGAAGCCCTCTTCTGTCAAGTCACGACGCACGGCAAAGTAGGCCGTCCCCTTGGGGGAAAGCAGGTTGGCGACATTCATCAGCACCTCGGCTTGGGCGTATGGTTCCAAGACGTTCAGCACATAGTTGCAGAAGATGGTGTCGAACTTGTCCTCGGGAAAGTCGGGGCGATAATAATAGTCGTAGCCCGTGATGTCGAATCCCTGTTTCTTCAGTTCGTCCGTATCGAAACCATAGCCACAACCGAAATCGAGAATCTTGCCCCTGAGCAGATTGTGTTGCATGAGGTATCGCGTCGGCACGGAGAAATCCGTGCGCTTGATGGCCGTTAGGTAGGGATGGTTTATCTTCTCTGGTTCCATAGTTATTGGGGGCTTAGGGTTCGGAATCCCATGTTGACAGCCATTTGGCTGAGAGGGGAGAAGGTCATGCGGCAGACGTTCAGGAACTGCTCGTCGGACATTTGCATCAAGTCCTGCGGGGAACAGCCCAAGGCATAGTACTCGTCCAGAGTGTTGTCCCTTTTTCCGCTTTGAGGGATATACAGACGCAACGCCTTGTGCTGCACCTTCGCCATCTTGGGGAGATAGTAGCCGAGGTCGGGGATGCGGTTGCTCTTGGAGGAGTTGAACGAGCCGTCGGCAGGAATCAGGTTCCAGTTCTGATTGTGCGACACGAAACTCCACGGAATGAAGTGGTCGAGGTCATATTCATTTCTTCCAAGCGGCGTGTCCTTGTATATGCACCGGATGGGGCCACCTATCTCGATGACCTTATTCCAGAACTTCTTCTGTCTGTTCAGCGGTTCCCGTTCTTCCGGGCGAAGCAACTTGCCGGATATGTTCGGTACGTTGGGATTCTTCGACTGCAAGAACAACGTGAGGTTCCACAAAGCAAAATCGCGAAGCACCTCATAATTGGTTGTCAGATAACTGCTCCAACGCGGATTGATGGTAACCGTAAGCCTTTCACCACTACCCGTCAGGGAATACAGACAATCATTCTCAAACGACTGGCTGCGTCGTTGCATCTCGGAATCGTCGATTGTGTCAATCCAAGGCTTCTGAAAGCGGAAAGGGACATTATTCAACAGAATCTTGACTCTCTTCTTCACTTCTCTGTTCTCCGAGATGGCATTTGAGATGGCATCACTCTTGTCTTCGAGCCTGTCATCTACCGTAATGCCCGTCAACAGAGCCACATCGGGAATAATCTTCGACATGGAATCGCCCTTGCCAAACGACAGTCGGAAATACTGGGTCGGGTACCAAGCGTAGGCAACCATCTGAGCCGCCACATCGAGAGCCAGCATTTCATCCTTCTGCTCCTTGACGTGCATGTCGAGCAACGCCAAGAGCCAATAGAATTTGTATGTTGCCGTTGTCGTGTCAAACACGCGATTCATGGCGTTGGTTGACAATATGTCCGACTGAGGAATCTGCATATCTTTTACAAATTAGAATGTATTATAATACGAACGTCAGAATTCAGAATGTTTACTATCCACCCCTGTTTCAGCCTGGGAATCAACTTTCTCTTCTTTTTTATCAAGTTCTTCATACCTGACAAGGTCTTTAAATTCCACGCCAAGCAACCTTGTTATCTTCATCAGTGATTCCAACGGCGGTTGTGACGAGTTGGTACACCACTTAGACACAGTGGTTGGAGCACACCCCAACTGTTTGGACAGCCAAAGATTGGACTTCTTTTTCTCTGCCAATACCACCTTCAGGCGATTTAAGTCTTTGTTACTTGCCATTAAAATATGTTTATTGTTCGCCCACAAAGTTACTCGATTTATCTCAGACAATAGGTCTGATTGCCCTTAAAAGTTACTAAAACGAGTGTGTTTAGTGAACTTTGTTCACTTTATGAAGCGATTTGTATCGCTTTTTCTTGTCAGAGGCTCCAATGTCTGTTCAGGAGCGTCACAACCTTTATGCTAAGATGACTGACGAAGCCTTCGATGAAGAGGAGAGCAAGTAGGCACATGCAGATACTGGCAGGATAGTACCCTGTTAGTAATCTCTCCCTCACCTCTCTGCCTGAGAATGGATTATTCGTATGTATTATGTCCATACTCAGGCAGAGAGTTTTTTTATGTATATATTCCTATGGTCATGAGGCTTTGGTGAGACTCTCTGGGGCGAGAGCGTCGTGATGGTATGAATGGGAGAGCTGGAGAGACGGATGGCTGGGAGGGAAGGATGTGATAGTGGATATATGTCTGATTGTGCGCGCATAGGGAGGTGTTTGTCGGAGAATCATTATTTTTGGGTATTGCCAGCAATTGGAATGTTGCGTACCTTTGCATGATGCAGCGTGGACATACCATGTTCTTTATGAAGATTCTATGCTTTTTATCCATAATATGACGGTGTGGGATGATTATCATTCTGATATCTGACAGGCCTTGATGGCTTACAAAATGTTCTGGCCAATGTCCTTGTGAGCGGACTGTGCGATGGCGTGACATCTGGAGCCTGAGAATATCCTGAAATTCGGACGTCCTGTATATTCCTGAAAATCAATGGTCTGTGTGTTGAGGCGCAGGGGTGTGGCCCTGCCTGGTGTCTGAGAGGCTACTGATTGGGGTTTATGACGCCGTCTTTCCGGCCTGTCAGAGACAGTGTCTGGGGAGCCCAGAGATACTGCTTGGGCTGGCAAGGCAGTACCTCACGGCCTCCTCCCGATGCTGACTCAGCCTTCTGGCTGTGGATAATGGGGCGTGAATGTGTGCAGTGGGGGGCGGAAACCGCGGTCTTGGCTGTACAGGATTGCTCTGTCATAGTGTCAGTGTTTCTTGGGCTTCCGCTCGCATATTGATAGCTGCCCATGCTGTCAGAAACAGCGGAACTGTGGCCTGTGTCGGCTGTCCCGTGCCGTCAGAAAGGCTGTCCCGTGCCGTCAGAAACAACGGAACTGTGGCCTGTGTCGGCTGTCCCATGCTGTCAGAAATAGCGGAACTGTTGCCTGTGTCGGCTGTCCCCATGCTTTCAGAAACAGCGGAACTGTGGCCTGTGGCGGCTGTCAATGGCCACGCACTCCATCTCGACGAGCCATGCCGGACGGCAGACTGGGGCGAGAGTGATGACGCATGGTGTCCCGGGGAATCTCTCTGTGAACATCCGTCGGACAACGGCATAATCGGCCATATCGCGGAGATAGACTATGATGTGGGCCATATCGCCGAATGTCATGCCGCCTTCTGCCAGCAGAGCCCCGACATTCTCCCACATCCGCTCCGTCTGCCTCACTATGTCGCCGGGATGGACCACACGCCCCTGGTTGTCGATGCTCGCTGTGCCCGAGATGTATATGTGTCCGCGGTCGCCATATTCTACCAGTGTGCCACGCTCGAAAGTCACTCCGTAGTCTATCGTGCGGTTGAGGTGGCTCGGAGCGTAGAGATAGCGCTGCTGGGCGGGCAGGAGCCCCGTCATGGCGTATGTGTCGAGCTGTACGAGCGAGGCGGTGCCGGCAGGGAGGCCACCGATGCCTGTTGAGGTGATATAATGCGTCTGGGCGGTCAGTCCCTCCCGGTCGAAGATTCTGCGCCGTGCCTTGACCATGCCGGCATACTGCGTGTCGACATCGCGCACGTAGAACCATGTCCGGACACAGTTTCCGGCAAGCGTCGCGCCTCTCTCCCCGAGCTCCTCCACATATCTGCCGAGTGTCCGCTCCGTCTGCCATTCAGCGTCGCCGCCGCTTTCTGTCATCCCCATCATCCACAGATGGCTGTAGCCGTTGTGCTGTGCGATGGTCATTCCCCTGTCCTCGCGTATCTCTGTCCCGCGCTGCAGATAGACCCATAGCGCCACCTTGCTGCCATCGAGAGGTGGCTGCTGGATGATGCTCACGGCACATGTGTGGCTGCGCCTCATGAGGGGCTGCTGGTTGGCAGCGTCGCTGACGAAGTACCGCTTGCAGACTGTCTGGGCGCCACGGATATTGTCTGCCACAGCGAGCAGCTCCTCGGCCGCTGTCAGCCTCTCCAGCTGGCTCCCGAACATCTCGCCCCTCGGCTCGACATGCAGTATGGCATGATACTCAACGACTCCTCCGGCAGAACCGTGGGGAGCGAATGTGGCAAGCTCTGCCCATACTCCGAGTCTGTCCCATTTTATCTTCTCGTAATTCATGGCTATAAAACGTTTCTTGGTATCCGGGTGCAAAGTTACACGATAAACGTCATCCCGGCAATACACAAAAATTATGATTCTGAGGCTGTGATGTGGGATTTCCCCGTTGTCCACAGCCCAGATTTATTCCCCCTTTGCTCTCCTGCCTTGTCGTGAATGTCAGCCCAGTCTCTGCTGCCTGCTTGCCAGTCTCTGCCTGCCTACCTGTCAGTTTCTGCCTGCCTACCTGTCAGTCTCAACCGCCTGCCGTCTGCCTGCCAGCGATGTTGCCAAAGACTCTTGTGGCCAACTGTTTGCAAATATAATCAATTAATCTGAATTGTGAGGATATTGTCCCCACCTTTTTGTGTCACACCAGTAAAAAAACACTACTGTCCGGTGAAACCTTAGGGTGAGAAACGATAGGTATATACCGGGGGGCAACCGATGTTGCTCACCCTGAGTTTTACCGGACAGTAATAGTAAAAAAGAGAGTAGGAGACAAACACCTGTGATTAGTGTTCACCTCCTACTCTGTTTATGGATGGCTGGGCGTTATCTCTTGATTATCTTCACGCCGTTGCGTATGACGATGCCTTTGTAGTCGTCAGACACCTGCATTCCGGCAAGGTTATAGAGTTTGCCTTCTCTTGTTGTCTCGGCGTTGATAGCCTCAATAGAAGTGGCATCACCAGCGAGAGCAGCCGGTCCGAAACCGCCACGCGCGTTTGCCACACGCACCTTCGCTGATTTTATCTCTCCATTGATGGTGAGAGAAGTGTCCTGCGTGATTACAGGAGCCTCGCCGTTGATGCTTACGAGATATGCCGTCGCTGTGCCTGCGCCTTCCCATGTGAGGGTGTGCTTGTCGTCAGAGATGGCCGCCGTGGTTGTCTGCTGTGCGCATGTCACATCTGGAGCCCATGAGCCGAATATGTTCGCCACGGTGAACTCTGATGCCTCGTCTGCTGTGAGGATGGTCTCGAACGTCTTGTTGCCCGTTTTGTGTGTGAAGGTCAACACGTTTGATGCAGGCGAGATGACGTTGCCTTCAGCGTCGGTGGTGTTGTATTCGTTGAAATCAGCGGCTACTACGTTCATGCCGTCTATGGTGAATCGTGTCGGAATGAGTCTTGAAGGCTCGAGCACCTTTGTGTTGATATATGTCGCCTTTGGCTCTCCACCCCATGCACGTGCGAAGTTGAATGTCTCGGAGAGTGTCTCTACGGTACAGTCGAGGAAGACATATCCCCAGTTGTAACGGTCGGCTGTCGTGGCGGTGTTGTATGGAGCACAGATGGTGCATTCGCCGTTTCTGTAGTCTTTTTTGCGGCTTTCGTTCACGAGCTTCACACGGTTATACACCACGTTTCCGTCACCGCAGAGATAATCGACAGTGCCGTGGATCTCTGAATCCTCCCAGTAGAAGTTCGACTCGCGGTTAGAATAGTATGTGTCCTGATGAGAGAGCATCTTGACATTCTTGCAGATGGTGTTCTGACCCTTATCCTGCAGACAGACAGCACGACCGGCAGAGCCTGCCGCGTAATAGTCGAGCGCGTTCTGGATGGTGAGGTCCTGTATATAGAGACCTTTTGATGTGTTCAGAAGGGTTGCGGTAGTGCCTATTCCCTCTGTCGATTTGTCTGGAGCGTTGCGGATGATTGTGCCGTCCATAGACTCACCGATGAGCGAGATGTTGTTGGCAGAGATAGAGGTGAGAGCAACCTCGCCGAAGTCGTATGTCCCGTTCGGGAGGAATATCTTGTCGCCTTCCTTAGCGGATTTCAGCACGAGCATGAGGCTCGACGCATCGCCTGAAGAGATGATGTAATAGCCTGTCGCCTCGTCTTTCTGCACGAAGTTATCAACGTTGTAGATTTCCACACCGTGGACATAAGCCGTCGAAGGATATGTCACAGTGAGCTTTGTCGGCTCACCCTCATATTGGAACGAGGCGACAGCGCCATCGCTCTCTGCCTTTCCTTGGAATTCAGCCACCTTGTTTCCGTTGGCGTCTGTTACCGTTGCTGTCTGCTCTGATGAAAAGAAGCAGTTCTTAACGTTGACATAGCAGCGGCCTGTGACATCGACGGTGAAGCTGTTGAGCTTCCAGCCGTGGTCGTTGTAGTAACTACCGTCGATGGAGATAAGCTCATGGTCCTCAACATACCAGTAGTTCTTTGTAAGGTCATAGTCGTAATGTGTGCCTACAGCAGCCACCTCTACGGGAGTAGCGTGTGCATAGAGTTTGAGGTCTTCAGTAAGCTCCTTGCCCTCGGCAACCTTCTGAGATGTGTTGCTCTTTCCTGCAAACCAGCCGCGGAATGCCTGTCCCTCTGGTACAGTCACGTCGGCAACTGAATATTTATACTTCAGCTCAGAAGAGCCGTCGACAACCTCCTCGCCTATCTTCTTTCCTGTTGTGTCGAAATATGTCACGGTGACAGAAGGGATAAAGTCGCAAGCTTCTGCAATGAAGAACGGGCAGAAGCTGCCGAGATTGAACGTAAGTGTGGCGGCCTTCTCTGCATTGTATGTATATGTCACGCCATGTGCGTACTCGCCGAATCTGCTGTCGCAGCCAGCACCGTTGGTAGGAATCTCTATTGCTGCACCACCATCGATTGAGACAGTAGCCTTGTTAGAGTACTGGCAGGCACCGATGTTGAACTTCACCGGACCGTCAACAGGAACTGTCATCGTCACATTGCTGTAGCCATGCTGGGCATCGTGGAACACACCAGAAGTTATGCTCACACCCTCTGGCAGCCCTGTCTCTGGAGCCGTGACGGTGTAAGGGTCTGTGCGGAAATCGACGGTGAAGTCCTTGAATGTGCGTGGCGCCACCTCCACGTTCCCGAGAATCTCCAGCTCTGTCATGTATGCGTTTTGAGATTCGTTGAGGTTATAGAACCACAGCTGCACGTTTGTCCTGTTCACATCAACAGAGACAGGCGTGCCGCTTGCAGGATCTGCAACAGCGTCAGAGACTGTCACCCAGTCGGCATCGCCGTCACCCTTCACCTTCAGTCCCCAGCCACGTTTGCTTCCTGTGGCTGCATGAACGAATTTCACCTTTGTGACGCTCTTCAGCACAGAAGTCTTGATATACGGAGTGGCAGTCTTCGCAGCCATGAGATAGCCCGGAGTGATGCACTCTGCAGTGAACTTTTCATGTGTGCCGTCTGGCTTCACCAGTGTCTCCATGAGCGAGAAGACAAGGTTCTGGCCGTCTGTCGTTGCTTTTGTAACCTGCGCCTCAGTTTCGCTTGACTTCATTGCCTCCCAGTTCTGGAAGTTTGTCTTGAAGATTGATTTCTCTGCAACTGCCGCTGCCTCTACCTTCTCCACAGAAACCATTGCACAGTATGACATTCCTGATATGGTGAGCGTTGTAGCACCTCCCTTGTAGTTCAACACAGTAAACTTGGAATGGTCGTTCTTCCAGCATGTAGCCTCGGGAGTAGCAGATGCCACAGCCTTTCCGTTAGCATCGGTCACAGTGATATCTCCTGTGCTATAGGTACACGTAGCAACAGAGATTTTTACCTTGCCTTCTACTGGCACCACAACCTTAAGGCTTGCAGAGCCATGTTCACTGTGTGACTTTCCGCTTACAGTAGCCACTGAGTTTGCGGCGTCCTTTTCTACACGTGTCACAGTGCCGTCATCAGCGACTGCGACACCGAACTCATACTGTGTCCACTGTGTCGCCTTCTCTGCTGCTGTCAGCAGACTCTTCTCGCTGTTGTCAACGAGAATGCTGAAATTCCTGAATTCAGCCCATGATAACTGCGATGACAGTATCAACAGGCATGAAACAAGAATGAATCTTGTAAAGTGTCTCATCTGAAATTAGTTAGTGTTTGTAATTAGGTTTTGGATATTGTATGTGTCTTATCTTGGCTTCGCCTTCTTCCTCCTTGCACGGCATAGCCCTGAACAAGCTAGGTTTCCCCCCTCTTGCTTCGTTCGTCAGTTGGCCTTCGGCCTTCTTCCTCCTTGCAAGGCATAGCCCCGAACAAGCTCGGTCTCCCCCCTCTTGCTTCGTTCGTCAGTTGGCCTTCGGCCTTCTTCCTCCTTGCAAGGCATAGCCCCGAACAAGCTCTGTCTCTGCTCTTGCTTCGTTCGTCAGTTGACTTTCGCCTTCTTCCTCCTTGCAAGGCATAGCCCCGAAACAGGTTCTGTCTCCCCCCTCTCTCTTGCTTAACGAAAACGTTCTTTGGCTTGTCGTCGTTTGGGTAGATAGTCTTCAACCAGAAGGTGCATTTATGTCCCTGACTGCAAAATTACATAAAATTCTGGAATAATGTGACAATATACACTTTTTTCTTAATAAAACTGAAGTTATTCGTGTGTCTTAGTGTGCATAATAACACATTCAACGGCTTATTGGAAGACAGTAACTTGTGTTATGATAGTGGCTATCAAAGTATAGTCTTCCAGACAGTTGTCCATCATTGTATCGCCGAGGGCTACGCCCCCGGTTAAGAACGCTCCGATTCCGTACAGCCTTCCATGCTTCATCTATCAGTCGGGGGGCTGGTTCACAGTTGATGGCCCTATGTCAAGGCCTTTAGGATATTTACCGGACAGTAATAATAAAAAATGAGTCCACATGAAAAAATGGACTCAATGAATATTCAAATATAATTCTCGTAAGTTGATATCTTCCAGATAGTTGACGAGCTCTCGAATATGCCGTGATGTACGCCGCGCCCTTTGTTGTCGATGTTCGCTGTGCCCAATATGAATGTGTGGCCGCGGCCGCCATATTCTATCAGTGTGCCACAACCAGGAGTCACCCCGTAGGCAATAGTGCGGTTGAGATGGCTGAAGGATGATGCCCACAGCCCCTACCTTTTGTCTCTCTCTTCCTGCTCCCGCCTTGTTGTGAATGTCAGCTATGACTCTACCGCTCCCGCCTTGTTGTGAATGTCAGCTCTGACTCTACCGCACGCCTGCCATCGTGGCTGACGAACCCCTCGCCCATAATCAGCATGCCGTATGTCGTCGACGGCCTGGTGTGGAAGAGTATGGAGAGCGTGCGGTGGTCGTCGCTCCATGTATGGCTCTCGTACTCGGGTATCTCCTTGTCTGTCATTCCTATCGATATCCCCTCTTCCATGGGGCTGTCGAATGTTATGCTCAGTGTCAGCGGGCCAGGCGTGATATTCCGCGCGCCGTCCTTGATGCTGCATCTGTAGTGTACGCGCAGCTTGTCCGCTGCTGCCTTCTCCGCCTTCCTGCGCTTGGCGTAGGCCTTCACGCTGAACTTACCGATGTCCCTGACCAGCTCAGGCATATACGGGGTGAGACCCTTGGTCCCGTCTGCCGCTGCCTCGTAGGCGGCGAGCGACTCCTCTGTCGTCTCCGTCAGCACAAATCCTAATGCCTCCTCCCTGCCGATAAGTTCCCTCCGTTGCTGGGGGGTGAGACTCTTGTGACTGGCAAGGTAACGTATGACGGAGCTGCGGACAAGTGTCTCGTACATCATGGTGCGGGGGGTGGTGTATGCCTGGCTGCTGAGCTTCCGCTTCTCATAGGCGTAGGCAGAGAGAAGCGATGGCTCCATGTCAGCGTAGAAAGCATCGACAAGGGGATTGCAGTAGGCATGGCAGAACTCATGGACAAGGATGGGGAGAACTGTCGGCCCGTCGTATACTATATGGCCGTCCTTATACTCGGCACAGCCCATGACGGGGGTCAGCAGCAGTGTGCCGTCAGTGAGGTGTGAGCTGATGCCGTAGTTGTTCTGGCCCACGAGGAGACTGAGGATAATCTTGAACGACGCTCCGTTGCCGCCGAAGAATCTCCCGTACCATTCTGTGTCTATCTCGTCGGCCACTGACTTGAATGCCGATATGGCCTCAGTCCTCGTTGTGGCGGTAGAGGCGTACCAGCTGCCGAAGTCTGTCTGACGGTAGAAATCGTCGAGGGCGATGATGAATTCCTCTTGCATATCCTGTGTCCAGCGGTTGTCAAGGGTATTCCGCTTAAGGGAGTCCATAGAGACTCTGCCGCCTTCTGTCGTTATCATACAGCCAAACTCTGCCACGGCGTCGTAGCCTGTCCCGTCACGGTAGTATGTGCGTGCCAGCTCGACAGCCTTATGGGTGCGGGCTCCGGCGAAGTGTCTGGCGTGGCTTGTGGCATAGGGCGTCACAGCGCAGCGGTTGTACTCTTCAGCGCCGGCAAGCTGCCATACGGTGGCGAGAAGGTCCACGCCCTCGCTGAACTCGGCCTTTATCTTCTCTTTACCTTGTATCCCAAGCGCCGGAAGGAGTAATATCAGTGTGAGGATTATGTTTTTTCTCTTCTTCATATTATGTTTGTTCTCTTCTTCACATTAACAAGTTGACGGGTTGAGGGGGGGACTCGCTTACTTGTCCCCCTCAGTCTACAGAGGAGTGGACCGTGAAATAGTCTTGCTGTGTGGAGATTACAGCTCTGGACTATCTGTATAGTCTTACAAGGCTGCGGAGATTGTATATGGCGCTGCCAGCGAAAAGCGCTATGAGCGCGATGGCTATGACGGTATCGCCACTGTCTCTCATGTCGTCATTGATGATTAAGACAGCGAAAGTCACAGCAAAGGCTGCCATAACAACTGAGCTTAAAGCATATGCAACGGTCTTCATGCCTCTCGAAATCCTTATCCTCACATAATCCTGGGTGGGGTCATCAGGCCACAGTCTCCTGCTCATGCCTCCGATGATGCCTACGAAGACTACTGTCGCAACCATAGATATGGCGAAGGCTAATATCCAATAGGCGAAACCAGAATCTGTTCCCTGGGGGAAGAAACAGGGCACCACGTTGGCAAGCCAGCTGATGGCAAGGACATTGAGTATCAGGTCTACTGGCTTCTGTATATCATATACTCTGCCTCTTATTGATTTCTCGCGCTGGAAATAGAGACGTGACAGCATGAGGAACAGGAACGGGATGAATACAAGAGTTATTTCTGTGGCGTGTGTCATAATTCTACTTATGTTTAGTTTTTGTGTTATGATAATTGGGTGAGCCGTTGTGGAGTATTCTTCGGATATTTCTTGCTCTACGGCTTTTTTCCATTCATAGCATCATAAACCAAGAGAGCAGGGAAGCTACATGTATCGGTGTAACGCCCCTGCTTTCTCGGTCTGCTGTTCTTGTGGGTGGTATTACAGCTTCTGCTCCACCTCTATCTCAGTGAATGTCTCTATGATATCGCCTGCCTGGATATCGTTACAGTTGACGAGCGAGATACCACACTCAAGTCCTGTGGCAACCTCCTTGGCGTCATCCTTGTAGCGTTTCAGGGCGTTGATATTGCCAGTGAAGATAACGATACCGTCACGGATGAGGCGTGCCTTGTCTGAGCGGTGTACCTTGCCGTCTGTTACCATAGCGCCGGCGACAGTGCCAACCTTCGATATCTTGAACACTTCCTTCACCTCTACCTGGCCTGTGGCTACCTCTTTCTTTATCTTGTCGAGCATACCCTCCATTGCGGCCTTGATATCGTCGATGGCGTCGTAGATGACACTGTATGTGTTTATCTCGACTCCCTCGTTCTCTGCAAGCTTCTTCGCAGCTGACGACGGACGGACATTGAAGCCGACAATCATACCGTTCTCGGCGGTGGATGCCAGCATGACATCGTTCTCTGATATCTGGCCTACAGCGCCCTGGATAACCTTCACCTCCACCTTCTCTGTCGAGAGTTTGATGAACGAGTCGGTGAGCGCCTCCACAGAGCCTTGGGTATCGGCCTTCACGATGAGGTTCAGCATGTGGAACTCGCCGAGGGCGATGCGGTGGGCTATCTCCTCGAGCGACAGTGTCTTTGTTGTGCGCAGACTCTGCTCACGCTGCAGCTGCATACGCTTTGATGCTATCTCGCGAGCTTCCTGCTCTGTCTCCATGATATGGAATGAGTCGCCGGCTGACGGAGCGCCGTTAAGGCCGAGGATGATTACTGGCTCAGAGGGTCCTGCCTGCTGCACACGCTGGTTGCGCTCGTTGAACATCGCCTTGATACGTCCATAGTATGTTCCGGCTATGACGATGTCGCCGACTTTCAGCGTTCCGTTAGATACAAGCACCGTAGAGACATATCCACGGCCCTTGTCGAGCGATGCCTCTATGACGGAGCCTGTCGCCTTGCGGTTAGGATTTGCCTTCAGCTCAAGCATCTCGGCCTCAAGGAGCACTTTCTCCATGAGGTCCTCAACGCCGATGCCCTTCTTTGCCGATATCTCCTGACACTGGTATTTGCCGCCCCATTCCTCTACGAGGAGGTTCATCTGGGCGAGGTCCTCACGTATCTTGTCAGGGTTGGCGCCCGGCTTATCTATCTTGTTTATGGCGAAGACCATTGGGACGTTGGCTGCCTGTGCGTGGGCGATGGCCTCTTTTGTCGTTGGCATGACAGAGTCATCGGCAGCAATGATGATGATGGCGATGTCTGTCACCTGTGTACCACGGGCACGCATTGCGGTGAATGCCTCATGGCCTGGGGTATCGAGGAATGTTATGCGGCGTCCGTCCTTGAGCTTCACGTTGTATGCACCGATGTGCTGTGTGATGCCGCCTGCCTCGCCTGCTATGACGTTCGTGTTGCGGACATAGTCGAGCAGAGAGGTCTTGCCATGGTCAACGTGTCCCATGACAGTGACGATTGGGGCGCGGAACTCAAGGTCTGCCTCGTCGTCGACCTCCTCGGTTATAGCGTTCTGTACCTCGGCCGATACATACTCGGTAGAGAAGCCGAACTCCTCTGCCACCATGTTGATTGTCTCTGCGTCGAGACGCTGGTTGATAGACACCATGACACCTATGGACATGAGTGTGCCGATGAGCTTTGTGACAGGGATATCCATCATGGTGGCAAGCTCTGATACTGTCACAAACTCTGTCAGCTTCAGCACCTTGCTCTCTGCCACCTGTGCTGCCATGGCTGCGTCGCGCTGCTCGGCAGCGGCCTCACGCTTGTCCTTGCGGTACTTGGCGCCCTTCTTGTTCTGTGTCTGCTTGTTTGTGAGGCGTGCCAGTGTCTCTTTCACCTGGCGTGCCACTGCCTCGTCGTCAACCTCCTGGGGCTGGTTAGAACGGTTGTTCTTCTTCTTGTTCTTCTTGTTGTTCTGTGCGTTGCCGGCGTTCATGTTTGCCTGCTGTCCGCCCTGCTGTCCGCCACGCTTCTTCTTGTCCTTCTTTGGCTGGTTGGCTATGTCGTTAGGGTCGACACGCTCTGTGCCTATGCGGACACGCTTTTTCTTCTGTGTGTCGCGTGCCTGCTGAGCCTTCTCCTCCCTTGCACGCTTCTTCTCCTCCTTGCTCTTCTTCTTCGGGCGTGTGCTCTGGTTGAGTGCGGAGAGGTCTATCTTGCCGAGGACATTGAGTGTCTGCTGCGGACGCTTGTTGCGCTCCAGGCGGAAAGGCTCCTGTGTCTGTGCCTCGTCGTTGCTGTCGGCTGTCACGTCAGTCTCGTCATCAGCTTTCGCTGTGTCCTCTTTGTCGGCATTCTCGGTCTCCCCGGCCTTTGTTTCGGTTGTCTTCTCAACTGTCACCTCAGGCTCTTCCTGTATTGCGGGAGCCTTCACTTCAGGAGCCTTGGCAGGAGTCTCCTCGGCCTTTGTCTCCAGTTTCTCTGGGGTCACGGTCTCTTTGATGTTCTCTGCGGCTTTCTCCTCAACAGGCTTCTCTGTCTTCACAGGCTCCTGCTGTGGTGTCTCGCTCTCGGCTTTCGCGGTCTTCCTTGGTCTGTTAAGCTGGTCGAGGTCTATTTTCCCGATTGGTTTGTATTGCTGTCGTGCCGGCTGTTCGGCCACTGTGGTCTCTGTCTTTTCCTCTTTCTCTCTTGTACCGGTGTTAGCGGCCTTCGCGGCTTTGTCTGCAGTCTCTATGTCTATCGACGGCTTCTTGGCCTTGACCTTCTGTGTCAGCTTCTCGGCCTGTGAGCGCATAGCGGCATCCTTGGCGTACGCTTTCTTGAGTCCGTCATACTGTTCGTCGGTGAGCTTGAGGTTAGGATTATCGGCTCCTTCCAAGCCATAGTTCTTTGTGAGGAATTCAGCAGCTGTCTGTATTCCTATGTTCAGTTCTCTGATTGCTTTGTTTAGTCTGATGCTCATCTATTGTTTTCTTGCTGGTTTATGGTGGGTTTGTTTTGTCTTCGTTTTCTTGCCAGAGGCGTTGTCTTCAAGCAGGTCTGTACTCTGCTCATCTGGCATTTCTGAAAAACGTCAGTTTTCTTTTGTTTAATCCTCTTTCGTGGTCAGATATGTTCAAGAGAGTCCCACCGCAGTCATTTGTTTTATAATTACGGGGTGTCTTGTCATTATTCCTCGTTCTCCCGCGGGGGTACGTGTTGAGTGTGCTTTATGCCTTTCTCTTTCGCCCGCGTCTCTTTGTCTTTGCTATGGTATCCTCATGTCAGGCTGTTGTGCCAGACGGGGGAGACTGTTTTCTGTTAGCATAATAGTGGTTTGGCAGTACGCTTTCTGCCTCTTCTCTTCAGGCTTATCGTTCTGCCAAACCACTATGTGCCATTATTTCTCGTACTCAGCCCTGATGACATTGAGCAGGTGGTCTACTGTCTCCTCCTCAAGGTCAGCCTTCTCTATAAGCATCTCGCGTGGAGCGTTGAGCACTGCCTTTGCTGTGTCAAGGCCGAGACCCTTTATCGCGTCGATAACCCATGGGTCGACCTCGTCGGCAAACTCATCAAGATAGAAGTCATCGCTGTCCTCCCCGTCGTTAGTGTCTCGGTAGACATCAATGGTGTATTCTGTCAGCAGTGATGCCAGCTTGATGTTCAGTCCGTTGCGTCCGATGGCGAGGCTTACCTCCTGTGGCTGGAGGAACACGTCAGCCTTGTGGTTCTCCTCGTCTATTGTGATGCTGTTGACATAGGCAGGCGACAATGCTCGCTGTATGAATATCTTTGTGTTGGCCGAGTAGTTGATGACATCGATATTCTCGTTGTTCAGCTCTTTTACTATGCCGTGAATACGTGCGCCTTTCACTCCGACACATGCGCCGACAGCGTCGATGCGCTCGTCATAGCTCTCCACTGCTATCTTGGCTCTCTCGCCAGGGATGCGTGCTATGCGGCGTACTGTTATGAGGCCCTCGTTTATCTCTGGCACTTCCTGCTCAAGGAGACGCTGTAGGAACATAGGGCTTGTGCGCGACAGTATAATCTTCGGGTTGTTGTTCTCGTTGTCGACACGTGCTATGACGGCACGTACAGGCTCTCCCTTGCGGAATGTGTCGTTTGGTATTGTCTCTGATTTTGGCAGTATCAGCTCGTTGTCCTGGTCGTCGATGACAAGAATCTCGCGCTTCCATGTCTGGTATACCTCGCCTGTTATAAGCTCGCCGACACGGTCCTTGTATTGGTTGTAGAGGGTGTCATGCTCCAGCTCCAGTATCTTGGATGCCAGTGTCTGGCGCAGGTTGAGGATGGCGCGGCGACCGAAGCTTGCGAAGTTTACGCTCTGTGACACATCCTCGCCAATCTCATACGACGGGTCTATCTTCTGTGCCTCAGAGAGTTCTATCTCGCGGTTCTCGTCCTCAACCTCTCCGTCGTTGACAACGACACGGTTGCGGTATATCTCAAGGTCGCCCTTGTCTGGATTGACAATGATATCAAAGTTCTCGTCACTGCCGAATATCTTGGCTATGACATTGCGGAAGCTCTCCTCAAGCACACTGACGAGTGTGGTGCGGTCGATGTTCTTGTTTTTCTTGAACTCGTTCAGAGTCTCTATCATCGATGGCTGCTGTGCGGTTGATTTGGTTGCCATGTTTATCTTTTTTTCTGTTTCTCTTTTTTGTTTTTAGTTCCTATGTGTCGTGGCCCGGGGGTTGGTCAGACAGTGTCTTTCGGTCATTTGAAGTTCAGCACATACTTTGTGTACTTCACCTCTTCCATGTCGAATGTCACGTCTGTCTCCACCATCTGTGGGCGCTTCTGTCCCTCAAGTCTTTTCTTCTCCCTTATTGTCACGGTGAAGTGTGGTGCGTCGACACTCTTCAGTGTCCCGGTCACTTTCTTGCCGTCCTTCGGCATGACCTCAACTTCCTCTCCTATACAGTTTATATACTGTTGTTCCACTTTGAATGGTTGCCCGAGTCCTGCCGAGCCTACCTCAAGCTCATAGTCCTCCTCATCGCGGTTGAGATGTCCCTCGATATACCGGCTCAGTTCGGCACAGTCCTCTATCCAGACTCCATCCTTGTGGTCTATCTCCACTACGATACGGTCGTCAAGCGTAACATCAACATCTACGAGAAAATACTCTTTGTCTGCGAGCCACTCGCTGGCTATTGTCTTTACTGTCTCTTTGTTTATCATAAATTCTTTATAATAAGAATGAGAGACCTCCTGAGTGAGGTCTCTCATTCCACTGAACGTATGCAAAGTTACTTATATTTCTCCTATATATTTAATAATAATAATAAAATCAGTATATCTTTAACCTTAATTAACTCTATCAGGAGATATAAATCAAGCACGCTCCCTGCCGATGCAACATTACTCATGTATGGGGATGATATCGTGGTATCCAAGTTCCCAGGCTGTCTCCGGGGCTTTCTGTCCCCTGCTACGATGTGGTCTTGGGCTGCCATTATCGCCTTGCATCCCCTGCTGCGTTGTGGTCCCAGGCTGCCATTATCGCCTTCCGTCCCCTGCTGCGTTGTGGTCTCGGGCTGCCTTTATCGCCTTGCAGCCCACTTCATGGTCTGTATGCCAGAGGTGGTCTTCACGCGTATGACATATATGCCTGCTGGCGATTGGGGGAGGTTTATGGTTATGCGCTGTGCGGCCCTCACGTCCTTGTATGCCTCTGTGTGGCATAGTGTCCCTGCCGCTGTCGTCACGGTGACCTCGGCCGATGGGGTGTCCCTGACGAACGCCAGAGTCATCATATTGCCGCTTATGGCTATGTCACAAGGGGCGACGGAAGGCATAGCAACCTCTGTGATGCCTGTCGAGGCGATACACTTGGCGAGTCCGGCATAGGCGTCTATCTTCCCATGTCCCCATACGTTGTCGCCGTCAGAGGGCAGGGAGCCTGTGAAGCTGTCCTGGCGTGAGGTGGAGATGATAATCTCTTTCAGCGCCTCGGGCGTCAGTGTGGGGCATGCCTGCAGCCATGTCGCCACGACGCCTGCCACGAATGGCGATGCCATGCTTGTCCCCTGCATGTAGCCATACTCTGATGTGCGGCCGTCGGCCTCGTGAGAGTAGGCGACAATCTTTGTGCCTGACTCGTCGTAGGCTGACAGGGCTGAGATGATGAAACATCCTGGTGCCGATATGTCGGGCTTGACCCTTCCGTCGGCTGTCGGGCCGCAGCTTGAGAATGACCCGCTGTCGCCTGTTGTCTCGTCGAGCTTGCCCGACGCTGTGGCTGTCTTGTATGTGTCGCGTGTCACATAGGCTCCCACTGTCGTTATGCGCTTTCCTGTCCCGCCTATCTCGGCTATCGTCGACTCTGTCGTCGGGGCGCTGAATCCCTCTATCGCCTTCGATTCGAGAGCGAGCCATGTGTTGTCGGCCCAGATATCGACGCTTCCCGCCGTCTTAGGCTTTACGGTGAGGGCTACGGCGTAGTTGTTGCGGACGCTTGTCAGCTGTGATGTTATGAGGATGTTTAGCTTCCCGTTCGTCGGGTTCACCTCTGAGGCGGCGGTCATGGTGCCTGTGGCGTATGAGCCCAGCTTGACTGTCTGCTGCCCCTCGGCAGGATAGACTTTCACGGTGGTCATGTCTTTCTTGTTGAACACGCTGTAAGCCGATAGCGTAACCTCTATGTCCATGCCCTGCTCAGCCCATATCTGCACCTCTCCCCCATAGCTTTCCTTAGTGGGTTGCTGCTTGAATGCTATGAATGTGCGCAGAGGGTCGTCGCCGGCTGTTGTGAATGTCCTGTTGAGGTGGAAGGCATCCTTGCGGTGATTGCCCGCCGCACCTACGATGATTCTTCCCGGGCCCTGCATGGTGTCGGCCATACGGTCGAATGATGATGTGCCGTCGTGTGGGCCGTCGTGGTTGCCGAGGCTGAGGTTCACGACACATGGTTTGCCCACCTCTGTCGCATAGTCGAAGATGTATTCTATGGCGTTCGTGATGTCGGCGTGGGTGCATGTCGCCTGGTCGAGCGCTACGAGGACGATGTCAGCGTCGGGCGCTGTGCCCCACCATGCGTTGTCCATGAATGTGTCCCTTCCTGCCGCTATGGCTGCCACGTGTGTGCCGTGGGAGTTTATTGAGGCGTCGGCCTTGGCCCTCTGCATGGCCTCTGCTGTTGTCATCTCTATGCCGTAGCCGTATTTTGAGGGTGCGGTGCATCCCTCGAAGCTCTCTGTCCCCTGCTCCCATACGCGCCTGATGCGTGATGTCCCGCCGCCATCGCTGCTGAATGCCGGGTGGGTATAGTCGAATCCGGCGTCCACTACGCCCACCACTACGCCCTTGCCTGTATATGCCATGGAGAGGCTCTCGCCGTCCATGACGCGCTGCGCTCCGGTCTCCGTGCGGGCTATGTCGAGCATCTGTTGCGGGCGTGCGGAAAGCTCTATGCGCCTTATGCTGCTGCCCGCTGCCATGCCGGCGAGGGCCGATGGTGTGGCATGGACTGTCGAGAGGCTGCCGTCACTGTGTGTGACATAGGCTGTCACGGCTTTCTCTCCAGACTGTCCCTTGGCTCTGCTCTCTGCCGGGAGGAGGGTTATCTGTGCGCGTGGCGACAGTGACGTCTGGGCCATGAGGGCCAAGGGGGACATGGCGAGCAACAGCGTCATGGCCAGTATGTATCGCTTGGGATTCTTCATGATTGGGTTTGGCTTTATCTTTGTTTCCCCGCCAGAGGCATTAAGCTCATTCAAACCTGATGGCTCCGCTTCTCTGGCTTATCTGGAACTATGGTGTGATGGACGTTGGGAGGCTCTCCCGGAATGAGGGGGTGGGCATCAGCGAGAGAGAATGATATGGTGTGATGAAGTGGTGGACTATCTGACCATTATCTTCTTTGTGACGGTCTTCGCGCCTGACTTGGCCTTGACGATGTACATGCCTGCGGGGAGTGAGGCTGCTGTGTCATGCTGGCGTCCTGTGGTGTCGAATATCTGAATGCTGTCGGCTCTTCCGTCTATCACGACACGTCCGTCGCGTACACCGATGCCGATAGCCTCGCTGCCGTTGTCCTCAACGCCCTTGATGCCTGATGTCCCGGGGGTGAAGGCGTGCTGTGTATAGCTCTCGCCGAGCTTTACCTGGACACAGTTATAGACATCGTTGAGGCCCGGGTCGCTCTCGTGGTACCGCCCTACGTATGCCACGAGATACATGTCCTCAGCTACGGCAGGCTTCGTTATGTCCGCCTCTGTCTTTCCAGCTTCTTTGAGCAGCTTCTCTGTCCAGTAGGATGAGCGTATGGCTTCGGGCAGGGTGAAGGTCTTCTCGTATGTGACAACCAGCCCAGGGGTGAAGTCTGCCTTCATTCCCCATGCGTTGTTGGTGACTGTTCCGCGGCATGCGCGGTTGTGGGCATAATCGTTTCCGCCGTTCGACTGTGTGTCCTTCAGTCCGTCCTGGACAAGCATTATGTTCAGAACGTTCTCCGCTCCGGGCATCTCCTCGTGTGTGAGGACATGGAACTTGACCTTCACCTCGCGTGTCGCCGCGTCATACTCGCTCTCAAGCTTTAGCGATGCGTATGGCGAGAGAGACCCTGCTAAGTCGAGAGCGTCATTGGCGTAGCTCTTCGATATCTCCTGCACGACGCCCCCATTGCCAGCCACAGGGTAGCGGTTGACCATGAATGCAGGGGCATAGGTGCTTGAGGAACCGTAGAAGAGTGTGTACTGTTTGTCCTCGTCCATAGTGAAATTGTCGGGGTAATAGCCTGCATGGTGTACCACCTCGACCACGTTGTGGGCTGTAGAGCCTAATACCGAGTTCATCGTTGTGTGGCCGGCTGGGCAGTTAGGGCAGGTCTGTCCCGTGAAAACCTCCACGAGGAGCGAGCGCTCCATGCCCTGCTCGTAGAAGAAGACCTTGTGCGCGTACTTGTTGTCAGAGTCGTCGGCGTCGCTCTTGCCATTGATATTCTTCGCCTCCATCGACATGACGAGGCTGCCCGATGTCGCGGCGTGTATCTCCGGAAGGGTGAAATCGTATGTCGTGCCGGGCTTTATGCTGAGATCCTCGAAGTGGAGAGTCTGTGTGCTGCCAGTGAATACCTCGACGTCGAAGCTGTTTATCTCCTCTGTGCCGAAGTTGTAAATCTGCCCCCAAAGGGTGTAGCTGTTGCCGGTCATGAAGTATCCGTCGAAGAAGCTGCGCTTCATGACAACGTCGGTTAACGATGGTATATCGTCGACCACGGCCTTGAGGTTGGCGCATCCACGGTTTGTCCCGTACATGTCCACCCATTTGTCCTTATATATAGAATATGTGCAGCCCTCCAGGTCATAGCTGCCATCCATGGAGAGCATAGCGGTGGCTGCACTTGACGTCGTGGCATAGTAGCCCACGTAGAGACATTCCTCCTCGCCTGTGATGGTGTAAGGAGAGTCGAACGATACTGTCCTCCATTTCGCGCTCATGCTCGATGCGTCGGATGTCGACATCTTGTATTCTGTCTTTGCCAGAGGTGTCTCGTCGAGACCCTTGCTGACAAAGGCTGTCAGCGTGCCTGATATCTTGGCGCTTCCGAAAATGCTCTCGATGCCAGTCAGCTGCTTCCCCTTGAGCAGCGCGAGCTTCTCGTGTGGCAGACGTATGGCAAGACCCTGCTTGTTCCCGTCGCCGTAATGGAAGTTCTGGAACCGGTTGTATGTTCCGTTGGTGTAGCCTATCGAAGCGCCAAATGATGCCGTGGCGCTAAGAAGGGCGATAAAGAGTGTTTGTAGAAATTTCTTCATATTATTATTGTTGTTAGTTTCCCTTTGTTTGGCGTTGTGTCTTTCTGGGCTGCACGCTTAGGGCAGACGTGGCTGCTGTTCTTCCCTCAGCGCTCCCTGAAGTGATGTTCCGCCGTGGTGAGTTGCCGACATTGTGCCGATAGCTCCTTGTCCATACGCTGCTGTCGTGCGTGCAGGGAGGGGCACTGTTGTGGCATTGCATGTTGCATCTTCGGGCCTTTGCTGTCCTTGCCCTCACTGCGGGCATGGAGCTGAAGAGCCTTTCTTCTGTTTGTCATGACGGGGGAATGGGACTTTGACGCAATGCGTTGTGTGACAAGAGTTTACCCGTGTTCTTCTGGAAGGCACTGAATGACCGTCCCATTTCTACTGGATGACCGTCTCATCGGTATTGTATGAGCGCCTCATTCCTACTGTATGACCGCCAGGCATGATACCAATCAGCAGACTGTTGACATGATGGAGCGGAATCAGGCTGCGACAACGTCCCCGCTTCAGGGATGGGACATGAGGCACATAGCCATCTGTGTGTCCAACCCTTCGGGGCAGGTCTTTGCCCCATGCCCGGGCTCTCTGTCCATGTGGCATATAGAGCAAGTGCTTTTCATACCGGCTGCAAAATTATGAAAATAATCGCTTGGATAGGGGATATTTTATGTTTTTTTATTGATTTTGAGGCTTTTTCTTTGCTCTTCGATATTTATTTAGTACTTTTGCATGCACATTTTTCATTTAATGTCTGTTTTAGTATATATAGTCATATTTGCAGACATTGAGCAACATCTTCTGCCTTCTACAGAATTTTTTGTATGTTTACTCATGAGTAATGTGAGCATTTCGGTATGAAAAGAGTATAGCCAGGGATATACGCTGCTTATGCTGATTATTCGAAATGATTGTGTACTCCCACAAAGGGAATGATAATTCATAAAACCAAATAATATTAATTGATGAAAAAAGTTCTACACTTGACAGCCTTGATTTGGCTGATGACACTGCTTGGAGCGCATGAGGCGCAGGCCCAGGACTATTCTGGGAAACCAGGCCGTAAGCTCGTGTGCACCTACACCAATGGTGACGCTATGGGCGAGGCGTCGGGCATCACGAAACAGGAACATTTCTTTGCCGGACCGACCAACCGTCCGCAGCGAGGATGCCTCCTCGGTTCGGGTACAACGACAGAGTTCTCCCTGGCTAATTATTATTCTTTTGACGAGTCAAAGGACGGAGACAACACCATTGTGAAATATTACAAGTCACAGTGGGGTAAGTATGACTATGGAGACGATGGCCTTAAGGCCCCAGCGCTTCAAGAGACAGTGACTGTCGACGCAGCAGGCAGAGTAGTCCGTAGAGTAACCTCGTCATACGCCTACGACTATAAGTATGATGCTGCGGGAGCTCTCACAGAGGAGATATGGACGATAGCATCGTCTGGCAATGTGTCCAAGACCATAACCTACACCAACAACGAGGCTGGACAGGCTGTCATGGCCATAGAGACAAACTCAAAGGGAGTGTTCGCTTATAAGTATGTCTACGACTATGACGAGCGAGGCAATCTCAAAGAGAAGATGACATATAAGAGGACGACCGCTACTGACGAGAAGACAGAGTATCTCTATGTTGATGAGCTATACACATACGACGAGAACGGCTACCAGACAGAGTATATCAAGTATGGTAGCGGCAAAGCCACAGCCGACCCTAAACTGACAAGCCGCAAGACATACGAGCCGTATAACGGCAATCCAAACAGGAGGTACGAGATAAGCTACAGCTCACCGACAACGGCAGAGGACGGAACAGTCAGCTGGAAAAAATCTGCCACATCATATATTTATGAATATGCCGACTTCACGGACAACGGCCGCGAGCCATGGGCTATTGACGACCTCACAGCCGTCACAGCGGCAGACAAGAACGATGTCACTATAACATTCACAGCCCCGAAGAACACCAACGACAATACAAAGTTCGCGATATTCCGCAACGGTGTGCCTGTCGGCGTGGTTGCCTATGCCGATTTGAAGGGCGAGGGCGGCAAGTGCTCTTATACAGAGACAGGCGTGCGCCTTGGAGATTGGGAGTATTTCGTGGTGCCTTTTGAGGGCTCCTCGCTCCTCGACATCACTGCCAACACACAGCGTTATGTGTCAAACGCAGCGCCAGTGAAGGTGCAGACCAACACACTGAAGGCTGTCCAGAACCTCAGCTACGATGTCAAAAAAGAGACATACACACAGAATGACGAGGATCTCGGCACACTAACCAAGACCGCTTATGTCATAACCCTCAAATGGGATGAAAACCCAGGGCTGGCCAGCAACGGGTTCACAGGCCACGAGGTGTTCTACAAGAAGGTTCTTAAAAATGGGCAGACAAGCAACGGGATGCTGACCGAAGGAAGAATCACAGACCCTGCTGCCACATCCTTCTCATTCGACTACGTTGACTCATACGACGAGATGAACATCTTTGTCGTGTCACACTTCGCGGCCGGCAATGCCGTCTCTGACTATATCTGCATAAAGAAGTCTGACCTTGAGGCATCAACAGCCGACCCCGTCATGCTTTACGGCCTTGCCGTGTCATGGGACGGAGCCAACACAGCGTCGTTCGATGTCGCCAAGGCTAACAGCGATAAGGATCTCCCTGTCACAAAGGGTGAGACAAAGATGGAGAGCATCTGCGCAGGCATCAAGTGTGCAGCCAACGTCGGCGACAAGTATGTGATGTTCTACGAGGACATCAACTATAACACAGCCTTCGCCACAGTCAACTTCGAGACCGGCAATGTGGTCGATGTCAACAACTACTCATACAAGGGCGGCAAGCCAGGCGCTATGATGCAGAGCATGACCTATAACAACAGAAAGGGAAAGCTCTACGGTATAGAGAAGGTATACAACGAGGAGATTGAGGGCTATCAGACCGCGCTCTACTCTATCGACCCCGAGACTGGCGCTCTCACAGAGGAGAAACGCTACAACGAGGAGATAGACGGCATCGTGGCTGACAGCAAAGGCCCTATGTATGTCGTGAAGAACAAGATGGTCAACTACCAGCCTGTGCCAACACTCTGGAAGCTCGACAATAGCACAATGGAGCTTCCTGACGCACCAACAGTTGACAATACTGACGTGACAGTGCAGTACAGTATGGACAACAGCCTCGTCATGTCGGCAGACAACAAGGTTGTATACTACATCACAGGTACACAGGTCAACGCCTTTGATCTCACTGCCAAGACATTCACTGTGCTCGGAAACCTCGCTGAACTTGTATCAGGCATCACAGCAGCCCCTGGCACCGTTGACGGCGAGGCGACACAGGCACCTGCCGAGCCTGACGCACGTAAGCTCGTCAGCAAGACATGGTACGGCGACGCTATGGGCTCAGCTCCTGGCACACAGGACATGACAAAGGAGCTCTACTTCTATAACTACGACAACAAGCTGGAGCGCATCGCAAAGTACGGACGCGGATATAACGAGGACGGAACATACGGCGACTATGAGCTGACACGCTATACAAAGAACACGCTCGACGCCAACGGCAATGTGACAAATGCTGTGACATACCAGAACGGCCTCTATGACTACGGCGACATGGCTATGAAGCTGACATCAGAGACCACATACGAGTATGACGCTGCCGGACGTCTCGTAAAGGAGAACAGTGGCTCAGGAACAGTCGGATATGAGTATGACGAGGCTGGCAATATCGTGAAGAAGACAATCACTAACGCCAACACAAACACCGTCACACAGACAATAGAGTATCTCGAGTTCGCCGCGGTCAACAAACCGACTGTCTACACATCGACCGGAGCGTACGACAGCTACAACTATAAAGGTGTCATAGAGTATGACGAGAACCTCAACAAGATAAGCGACACTCACAACAAGGTGGGCGAGGACCCTGACTTCGGTACTCCGACAATGACACCATTCGAGCGTGAGGAGTGGGCGTATGAGGCAGGAGTGCTCGTCTCTTACACCAAGTACTATGCTGACGGCAATGGTGTGATGCAGCCAAACCTCCGCACAACATACACCCCTGTCGATGGCAATCCTGACAAGCTGAGAGTTGCCGACGAGTCATACTTCGATGGCCAATGGTACTCACAGGCTGGCTCGACATGTGTCTACGAGTACTCTGACTTCTCTGGTATGGTTGATATGACACGTGTTGACATACTCCCAATGGTCAGCGAGGATGAGGCTGGTGTTGTCGATGTGCGCTTCTCTCTCCCTGAGATAGCATACAGCTCAAACACAAACATCGCTCTCTATCGCGACGGCAAGAAGGTGGCAGAGGCTGCCGCTGTCGACTGCTACGACTTCGAGACAGGTGTCTGCAAGCTGAGAGATACTGTCGTGCCTAACGGCATACATGAGTATTTCGTCCAGCCATTGGTAGGTGTTGCCGACGAGTTTGCAGAGAACATAGAGTATAAGGGCTTCTATATCTCAGCCATCGCAGAGGTAAAGACAGAGACATATCTCCCTCCAGTCACTGACCTCCGTCTCGCTGGAGCACGCGAGGAGAGCGTCCTGGTTGGATTCACAAGATACACCCAGCAGATAGCAACCATCGAGTGGACCAATCCGGAGAACCGTCCTGACTGCTTCATCTCTAACGACCTCTACTTCGAGGGTATGCAGTCAGGCGAGACAGCAACGACCGACGCCGACGCTACTAAGCTTGACGCGACAGTATATCTTGAGAAGCCAGGCGAGACAGCGACACTCTTCGTACTGACACGCTATGCTCTCGGAAAGGCCAAGAGTGAGCCAATAACTATCTCTCTCGAGCAGTTCAATGAGGTCATGGCAGGCATTGACAACGTTCTGACCGACGCAGAGGGTAACACCTTCGATATGAACGGAAGGATATTCTCTGTCAACGGAACAGCAGACATAACAGTCTACACACCAGCCGGACAGACTGTCGCCATGGCAAAGAACACTGCCAGCATAGACCTCAGCGACCTCAAGGACGGTGCGTATGTTGTCCTCGTTAAGAAGGCCAACACCGTCAAGGGCTACAAGATTACATTGAAATAAATCTCTTTCTGGATTGATGACTCTTCCTGTATGCACAGGCATAGAGGAAGACAGGACAATATAGCGATGATTGCCTGCCGTTCCACGTAGCGGCAGGCAATTTTCTCGATTGATGGTAATGTATGTCATCGAGGCGGGGTCTATAAAGCATCACGGGCATGAATAACAGCGATACACCTACCGCAAGGAGATGATTTATATATCCCACACTGATACGGAAGATTAAGAAATGCTAACCAAAACCAACAAAACTGTAATATACATGAAAAGAAAGAACATCCTTTGTATGATGCTCCTTGCCATCCTCACATGGCTCTCTCCACTGCCAATGAAGGCAGGCAAGAACGTCATACTCAAATCACCCGAGGAGTATCAGATCATGAACATCTCGCCTAACGGACAATGGGCGTGCGGTGATTATGTCGACTACTCAAACACGCATTATGGATTCCGCTGGAATCTTATCAGTGGAGAGATAGAGCTCCTCAGCACAGCAAGCCAGTCAGAGGCATGGAGCGTCTCTGACAATGGCATCGTCGCCGGAAGCTATGAGACATCTGTCGGTGGCTCTGCCACACAGAGCTTTCCCGCATATTATGCCGATGGCAAGTGGAACATTGTGGAGTTCCCTATAGGTAACATAGAAGGCGGCATAGCCTACGGTATCACTCCCGACGGCCACTACATGTCAGGCTCGCTTGTTGTCAACGGCCGCTACGACGCCTATATATGGAAGGACGGAAGACTGCACCGCACACTCGAGAACACCCGCACCGCCATGCCATACTGCATCTCGCCCGACGGAAAGGCAGCAGGAGGATGGATAGACACAGGCAACCGCCAGGCATGTTACTGGCAGCCAGATGGCAACGTCATGTTCCTCTCTGACACAAAGTCGCCATGGAGCTATGCACGCAGATTCTCACCTGACGGGAAGAAGATTCTCTTCTGGGGCGGATGGAACGAGGAAAGTGAGAGCACACAGAAGCTTCTCACAGCATACGACATCACAACAGGAGAGGACCTGTGGCTCGAACCAGTGCAGTATGACTCAAGCTTTGAGCTCTTCGACATAGCCAACGACGGCACCATCATAGGCGAGAACAATGGCCGTGGATATATCTATACTAATGGAGAGAAATACTATCTTGATGAATATCTCACCAATAGAGGCGTAGACCTCAAGGAACTTGATGCCTTCATACTCGACGGAACAGACTATTACCAGATAATACGCGGTATGTCTCTCAGCGCTGATGGCTCTGTCATCGGTATTCTGTATTATGCTAATTCGGGAGAGGGGCAGGCGGCTCTCCGCTCGGCAATCATAATGTTTGACTATGATGCCACTAATCTCCCGCCGTCTTCCCTCCACGCCTCACAGCTCTCAGGCATCAATGCCGCAGTGCTTACCTGGGACGCTCCTGTCGGTGCTGAGGGCATCACAGGCTACAACATCTACCGTAACGGCACTATTGTTGCCACCGTCCCAGCAGGCTCGACAACATATTATGACGAGAATCTCGACTATACTGACTACAGCTATGAGGTGACTGTTGTCTATGGTGACAGCGAGTCAGCCAAGTGTACTGCCGCCAACCTTACTGTCCAACAGAATAAGATACAGGCGCCACAGGCTCTCTTCGCTCGCCAGAAAGGCTATAACAACGCTTATCTGACATGGGCGGAGCCGATGTCAAACCTTATCACAAAGACCTATACCGATATAAACACAGCAAACGTGAACGGCTTCGGACCGAACAGCGATGGCTTCGAGTTTGAGGTGGCTATACGCTATGGAGCTGAGGAGGTTGCGGCATATAAGGGATGCAAGGTCACAAAAGTGGCATTCTATCCTCTCTCTGAGCAGAAGGACTGGACTGTGAATCTCTATACATACGAGGGCACTAAGCTCAAGCTCATATACTCACAGCCTGTCACACAGAAGCTCGAGATTGGCAAGATGAACACTGTCATCCTCGACACTCCACAGCCTCTGCCTGCCGGAGAGCTCGTGGCTGGCATAGGTGTCACTGTGCCAAAAGCCAACACAAATGTCTTCGGTATAGACTTCGGCCATGCCGATATGCAGTATTCTGACCTCCTCCGCCTGAAGTCAGACGCCGATTTCTATTCTCTCTCAGAGATGTCATCGGCAAGCGGAAGCATGTACCGCGCGTCATGGCTTATGAATGTCATCCTCTCTCCTGAGGGCTCCTCAGCCGATATCGACGATATAAAGGAGTACACAGTCTATGCGGACAATGAGCTGCTGACAACAACAACAGCTACCGACGTTATCATCCCGACTCTCTCAGAGGGTACACATACCATCGGTGTCAATACTGTCTATGCCGACGGAAGGACATCAGACATCGTCTCTGTCTCACAGGATATAAAGAACGATATCGCCGCTCTGCCAGCTGTCAACGATGTCTCGATATCATTCGCCAATAATACAGACATGACAGCGACATGGCAGCGCCCTGCCGACAAGGAGAAGAAGCTTGTCACATATGCCGGCGACGAGCCACACAATCTCAGCATCACCGTGCCCGACGGATACAACGATATCCTTATCGGCAGTGACTATCCCGCCTCAATGTTCAAGGGATACAAGGGCTATAACATCACATCGTGCCGCTTCTATCCACTCTCTGATGCCCTCTACACCATTCTTCTTTATAAGGACGGAGTGCTTGTGGCTGAGCAGCCTTGTGATGACGTTGTCCTCAACAAGTGGAACAGCTTTGCCCTCGAAACTCCGATAGAGATAGAGGAAGGAGCCAATTATCGTCTTGTGATTGACTGCTATGATGTCACTTCAGGCATGTCGGTCATCGCTGTGGATACCAATGCCCCATATTCCGGCTATTCTGACCTCTACTCCCTCGATGGCGTGTCCTACTCATACTTCACTGCAGACACTGGCATACGCCACAACGCTATGGTAGGAATGACGATTGAGGACAAGCAGACGATGGAGCTCCCTGTCGCTGGCTATGACGTCTCTGTCGACGGAAAGAAGCTTAATGCCTCCATGCTGACAGAACCTCGGTTCACACACACCTTCGGCTCAGCCGATAAGGAGAACCATGCGCTGAATGTGGATGTCTACTACGAGGCTGTGCCACAGAGCGTGAAGGGCGCTGACGTGTATTTCATCATCGGAAGCTCGACAGGCATAGATGACAACACCATAGCTTCTATCACCATACGCCAGACAGACAGCCGCATAACAGTCACAGGCAACAATGTATCCAGCGTATCGCTCTTCTCTGCTGACGGTGCTGCTGTCGCCTCGGCAGACAGTGACACTCTCGCCATTGGTCAGCTCCCTGAGGGCATCTATGTCGTCAAGGCTGTTGTCGATGGAAAGACAGTGACACGCAAGATACGCATCGTGCGTTAACGATGTGTATATAAAAAAATCCCATGACCTCTGCTGTGGCTTCATAGCTGCGGACAGAGGTCATGTCTGTTTAAGCCCCGAGGGTCCTAACAGTCACGCCCTCTCTGTGGACGGTATAGACAGGTGGTATGACAGGACGGTATAGATAGGATGCTATACGGTCGAGCCTCTTCTGTGGCTTATCCGCCTATTGTTCACCCCATTTCTGTCCGGCATGCATATAAGACTGTACCTATGGGATATTCATAAAAAATGATGGGCTTTGCCTGGTATTGCTCCAGCCAAAGCCCATTTGATTGTTTTAGAGATATGCCTTACCTTGTCATGACCTTCTTGGTCTTGCCGTCAGCAGTGCGTATGATGTTGACGCCCTTTGCCGTTGCAGGTCTCCTTGTGCCGTCAAGGCCGTAAACGCTCTGTGCGCTGTTGGTGTCAATGGCTGGCGTGCCATTGATACCTGTCGTGCCGCTGAAGTCGGTTATCGTGCCGAAGAGTGACCATGGGTATGACTTGCGGTACAGCTCGTATGACTCGTCAGGGACGGTCAGTGTGGCGTCAGATATCGGGAACTCGCCGAAGTCTCTTACTGATGGACACTTGACAGCGTCGCATGTCACATCCAGCAGAGCCTCACAACCGTCGAAGACATTTTTGCCGAGCGATGTCACCCCAGCAGGTATTCTTATCCATGTGAGGAACTTGCAATCCTTGAACGTCCCCTCTCCAATCGTTGTCAAGGCAGAAGGGAGATAGATAGACGAGAGGAAGTTGCAGCCATCGAAGCAGTAGTCGCTCAGTGCTGTCAGCGTTGACGGGAGGCTGACAGACGTGAGAGAATAGCAGCCCTGGAAGCAGCCTGTCCCCAGACTTGTCACAGACGACGGCACCTTGACTGATACTGGCGAGAAGCAGTCCTTGAAGCATTCGTCGCCCAGACGTGTCACTATGAACTCATCATCCTCATACGTCACGCTCTCCGGAACAGTGATACTGTTCTCTGTGCCAACGTATCTGACAACATCGGCAGTCCTCGTGGCGGTGTACAGGCGGAATACGAAGCCGTTGTCTGTATAGTCAATCTCCTTTGCGAACGCCTTTATCTCGCCGAAACCGCTCCATGGGGATGTTGTCTTGTATGAATTGAGCGACTCTTCCTGAACATAAAGCGTAGCCTGGCTTATAGGAGTGTTGATGAAGAACTGGCCTTCAATAGCCACAGGTATCTCGCATGTGACAGTCTTGAGAGCTTTCAGATAGAAGAAGCAGCCCGTCTCCATCAAGGTGACAGAGGCAGGTATGCTGACCGATGTGAGCGATACGCAGTTCATGAAGCAATAGGAGTCCACTACGGTCACAGACGACGGGATGACAACAGACTTGAGCGCGGTGCAGTTCATGAAGCATGATGTGCTCAGCTTTGTCAGCGAAGCCGAGATATCGACAGACTGGAGTGACGGGCAGTCCATGAAGCAGCTGCTGCCCATCTCCGTCACTGACGACGGTATCGTTACCGACTCGAGAGCTGTGCAACGCTGGAAGCAGCTCGGCTCCAAGTGGGTCACTGACGACGGAATGGTGATTGACTTGAGAGCAGTACAACTATGGAATGTGCCATTCTTCAGTGTCTTCACAGATGGGGAGAGCGTGATGGATGTGAGCGACGTGCAGCCGTAGAGGCAGCATCCTCCCATCTCTGTCACAGACGACGGTATGACGATAGAGGTGAGGGACGTGCAGCTTGCGAAGCAGTTGTCTCCCAGGCTTGTCACAGAAGATGGTATGGAGACAGACTGGAGAGTGGAGTTCTTATAGAAGCATTCCTTCCCTAATGTTGTCACGCTATACTCTGCGCCCTCGTATCTCACGCTACGCGGGATAGTGACCTCTGTCGCAGAGCCTGTGTATTGGACAAGGTCTGCCACGCCATCATCACAATACAGACGGAAGACGAAGCCGTTGTCGGTATAGTCAACCACTTTACCGACTATCGCCTCTATTGTGCCGAAGTCGCTCCATGGGGCTGTCGCCTTGTATGAGGCGAGCGAGGCTTTCGGGACATACAGTGTCGCTTTGTCTAAAGGAACATCATCGAAGAAGTCCCCCCCAATGGCTACAGGTATCTCGCATGTCATGGTGTTGAGAGAGGTGCAATTTTCGAAGCAATCATATCCTATCTTTGTCACTGATGACGGAATGGAGATAGATATGAGAGAAGTGCACCAATTGAAACATTCGTATCCCAAACTTGTCACTGACGACGGTATCGTGACCGACTCGAGAGAACTGCAGTTATAGAAGCAGTTGTCTCCCAGAACTGTCACTGACGACGGGATGGAGATAGATGTGAGAGAAGTACACCATTGGAAACAATAATCTCCCAGACTTGTCACTGTAGAAGGGATTACGGTATTGACACATCCCAGAATCATCTTGTTGGTCGCTGTCTCTATGATAGCATTACAATCATTACGGGAGTCATATACTTTATTCTTCTCATCTACTTTGATGGATGAGAGGGATGGGCAATCATAGAAGCACCATTCTTCGATATTTGTCACAGAGGACGGAATGGTGATAGATGTGAGAGAACCACAACCACGGAAGCACTCAGATCCAAGACTTGTCACAGAGGACGGAATATCTATGGATTCGAGAGAACTACAATAGGCGAAGCATTCTTCCCCTATACTTGTCACAGAGGACGGAATATTTACAGATGTGAGAGAACTACAGTGACTGAAGCACCAATTTCCCAATCTTGTCACAGACGACGGGATATCTATGGATTCGAGAGAACTACAGCCATAGAAGCACTCCTGTCCTATATTTGTCACAGAGGACGGGATATTGATGGACTTTAGAGAAGAACAATATTCGAAGCAACCGTCACTAAGGGCCTTTATGGAGGACGGAATATTGACAGAAGTGAGAGACGTACACCAATAGAAGCACATGCCTCCTAAACTTGTTACAGAGGATGGAATGGTGACGGATGTGAGAGACGTACATTTGTTGAAGCTGTTGGTCCCCAATCTTATCACGCTATACTCCGTGCCCTCGTATGTCACGCTTGTTGGAATGACCACCTCTGTCGCAGAACCAGTATATTTTGTCAGCTCTGCCGTTTTTGTTTTGGTGTTTAGACAGAATGTAAATCCATCAGCATCTGTATAGTCGGCATATTGGCCACCTATCGCCTTTATTGTGCCGAAACAGTTCCATTGATTTGTCGTCTGGTAAGAATCAACCGAACTTTCCGGAACATACAATGTTGCCTGCTTGATATCACGGGCGTTGAAGAATGTCCCTTCAATAGCTACAGGTATCTCGCATGTCAAGGTCTTTAGAGAAGAGCAACCATTGAAGCAACCTTCTCCCAGGCTTTTTACTGTGGAGGGTATGGTGAAGGAGGTAAAACTGCATCCATAGAAGCAATAGTCTCCCAAGCTTGTCACAGAAGATGGGATAACAGTATTTTTACACCCGAAAACCATAGTGTTGGTCTTTTTCTCTATTATCGCATTGCAGTTCTCTCGGGAGTCGTACACTGGATTGTTGACATCTACTGATATTGACGCGAGATCATAGCACCAACTGAAGCAACCTTCTCCCAAGCTTGTCACAGAGGATGGAATGGTGACGGAGGTGAGATAATAACAGCAAAAGAAGCAATAGTCTCCCAAGCTTGTCACAGAAGATGGAATGGTGACGGAGGTGACATCCTCTTCTTCATCGAAGCAATAGTTTCCCAATCTCGTCACGGTATATGCCACGCCGTTATATGTGACACTTTCGGGAATGTAGACTTCAGTGGCTGAACCTTTATACCACACCTCTGCGGTCTTTGCCTCTGTGTCCAAATCGTAATAAAAATTGTCATCTTCATACTCAATGACTTCTGCGTTCACTGCCATGCTCATCATCGCGAGAAAAGCCGATAGTAAACATCGCAAGGTAAATGAGTGTTTCATAGATAAAAAATGTTTATGCCAATAGCTCCTTCTTGGCGGTTAGTGATGTGTTACGTTGGCTGGCATACAGAAACGAGAGAGCGTAGAGCCAGCCTTGTCTCCCGCCATACGTGTCAAAGTCCGCCGCATCAGTCAGATTGTCAAGGCAGGCGGGGAAACCGATGAGGGTGTGTGCGTGTACTGTCAGCGGAGAAACCATCAATCCACGATGATCCCAATTAAGCATACATTCTCTTCAGTCCTATGGGCTATTCCCGTTGTTTTGCCCTTGACTATCCATATTGTGCGAGGATATGACACGTGAAAGCCGAAGCCTAAGGCACGCCTTCGCCTGTATGTGTCTGTCCGTCTCTCACCCTTATGGGCTATGCTATCCCCCTTTCCGGCCAGCGGCCGTCGTGGTCTCTTCCTTGGCTGTCAGAGGGTCTCGCTTTGCTCAATAGCTCTCAGCAAGATTTAGCATTGTATATAGTAGAAACAGATTCAAGTCAAAACGTCGTGTAATATCCTCGCTTTGTTTTCTCGAAGGAGTGATATGGCAACTGAGTGTTTTCGCTCAGGTCTTTATACTGCAAAGTTAAGTTAAATCAGATGGAAAACGGCATTAAAATTCGTGGTATTTCGATATACAACACGAAATACCACGAATTTTAATGCTAATGCCACAAAACATGACCACTGCTTATTGCCTAATCGGTTACAATGTCTCAGAAACAGGAGATGGACATATGCGACAGAGTGTGTCCTTATAACAGCCTCACAGCCCCGAAAAGAGGCTATTACAAGTGGACGTGTGTCGTCTCTCTTCGAGGCTATGGACGGTATAGCTGTGGACAATATAGGTCGGGCAATCTTGGTGGGTTCTATTACCCTGTCTGTACACAAAAGACTGGTTTTGTCAGATGTCTTTCAATGACAGGCCATTCAACAGGAACTCGTATTTCGCGAAGTCCTTTTGTGGAAGAGTTGCCACCTTGTCCTCCAAGACAGCCATGCTTATTTTCCTGTCATTGCGTTTTACTTCTGCAATCATGCCCGTGTTGTTGAACTCATTGACGGCAATGAGGTCAATCTCATTCTCCCCACGCTTGTCCCACCAGTTGCCGATACGAGTGTATTTGCCACCCTCCATGAGCTTTGTCTGAAACCATCGTTCAAGTGTGCGGCCTGTAAACTGTTCATAGCTTTCCGTGACATACTGTTGAAGCAATGCTGTCTGTCCAGCCTCAATCATTCCCTGATGTGGATAGATAAATCTGAACCAGAAGCGTAGGTAACAATCGTCAATGCTCCATCTTATGTTTCTTGCTCCCGGTTTGCTGAATAGAGGCGTGTTCTTTGATATAAAGGAGTAGTCGTCACATAAGTTGTTCAGATAGGCCCCGGAATTCTTGCCAATCACGCTGTCTATCTCACTCTGTGTGGTCATCCCCGCCGCTATTAGTTGTAGTATGCTGAAATACGTGCCATAGTCTCGCCCAAATTCCGACACAAGCAATTCTATGCCTTCAGTGATGAATGGAGAATCAGGAGTGGTGGCATATTTCAGCATTCTCGCGTATGTTGTCGCTTTTGCGTCCATCAGCAGTGCCACATATTTAGCCACTCCTCCTGTCAGCATATATAGGCATAGCAAATCGTCTGGCTTGAAATTCGGATTGTGGTCATTAAGTATGAGGCGGAGTACATCCGTTCGGAAAGGATTCAGACGTATAGCAGAATCGCGACGCCCATACAGAGGTTCGTCGCCGTTCTCGAAAATGCGTTTCATCATCGAGTAAATCGAGCCGCAAAGGATAAGGTTGACAGTCGTCGAGTCCTTATGTCTGTCCCATATATCCTGTATCTCGCTTGGTATTGCCTTGTTGATGCTGAGCACGTTTTGGAATTCATCGATGATCAGGGTGTAGTGGTTGTTGCGCCCATACATCATGAGTTCCTCAAACAGTGCGCCAAAAGAATTGACCGTACCGTGTATGTGCAGTCCCAATTGCCTCTCGGCTTGCTGCTGAAACTTCTTGCAAAGCATCTGCTCATTGTCCTTGGACACGTAGAGATATAATGAGTTCTGCCCTTCAGCACTTTTCAGCAGAAGGGATGTCTTGCCTATGCGCCGGCGACCAATCATCGTGGTCATCATAGAGTGTGACGCTGACTGCTCCCAATTCTTATTAAGCGTATTCAGCTCATATTCACGGTCATAGAATTTCATACTCGAATTATTTAATTGTCATTAATTTAATGGCCATTAAATTAATGGTCATTGCAAAGGTAAGATAAATAATTCAAATATGCAAGGATTTGTCAGAGAAATCTCTGACAAATATTGTTGAATTGCCCCTCTCAGGCGTACATGTTAAAAAAAAAAGAGTGGTCTGTAAATTAGGCTGAGCTTGATGCTGGAGTTTCAGAACACCCCTAATCTCATTGCAGCCCCTTATACTCGCGCGGTGTCATCCCCACCAGCTTGCAGAACTGCTTGTGGAAGTTGCTCTTGTCTGACACTCCCACCATGGTGTGGACAGATGATGTCGGGGCATCCTCGTCTCTCAGCAGGCGCTTCGCCTCCTCCACACGCAGTGTGAGACGCCATGTGCGGAACGTGGTGTGGAGACGGTTTGTGAAATACCACTTCAGCATGGTGTGTGATGTGCCAAGCTCTGTGGCTATCTCGTTCATGGTGAGGTCGTTGCGTATGAACTGCTTCGTGGCCACCCATCTGCCGATGGCATCCGCGAGACGGCCCTCCTCGTCGGCATCCACATCGGCCAGAAAGGTCTTCTCTTCCTCTTCCTCCCCGTCGTCGCTATTCACCTCGGCCGCCGCCACGACCTTGAGGATGTAGCCTGCGCTGATACGGTAGTTTACGACACAGATGACAAGGTATATATAATATAAGGTGTAGATACATGTGAACACGTCATACCAGAACCCTCCAAGGCGTAATATGACGTACAGCAATGCGCTCACGCCCACAGTGAGCGCGCCGAGGAAAGAGTTGCGTACAAGGCGCAGGCTGCCGCGCATATCCTCGTCGTAGCTTCTCTCCAACATCTGGAGACCCTCGCCGTAACATCTCCTGAAGAGGGTGCAATAATATCCCAGCTGTGCCATATATGCTGCCACGCCACCCCATATCGCTGCCTCTGTGAGCCAGCCGCCACGGCTGAGGGCATATACTATGGCTATGCCACAGAGGGTTATTGCCAGTCCGTTTGATGTGAGCCACTTGCCGCTTGCCTTGTGTGGGGCGACGAATGTGACACACGTGGCGGTGAAGAGCATGGCCTGATACATGGACACGATGAGCATCGCCGCGCATGTCACGGAATCGGTCGAGCCGCTTACTCCGATTATTCCTGTGACGAGGTTGGAGACGCCCATCACGGTATAGCATACTATGAGCAGTGTGTTCATGCGGCGCAGTGCCTGCCAGTATTCGCCGCCCGGCATTTGTAGGAAGGCGAGTATGGCTGCCAGGATGAGTGCTGTGGCAGCCGATATCATGTCGATAACGCTGTTGGCCATTATATGTGTTCTGCCATGTGGTTATGATAAGGCGCATAGAGACATTGCCTGTGCCTCTACGTGTATCAAAAACGCCATGACATTGTTTTTACGTTAGGTGAATGAGATGTGTTAAAAACCTTTGGTATTGAGCATCTTAGCGACTGTGGCGTGATTACACCAAAGTAGCCGTTGTTGTTAGTGAGAACAAAATTACATAATTTTTCTGTATTGACGGTATTTTTAGTGAAGTTTTTTGATGTAGAGGGATGTGTCGCTTTCAGACTGTAACCAATACGAATGAGGCGCCCCGCGCTCAATAGTACGCATGTCTGCATCTTTGGGGGCATCAGTGCCTGGTGGCCGTACCATAAATTTCTAGTGCAAAATTAATGTCCTTATCTCAGAACACCATTGTACCACGTTTTGAGCAATCTTTACCACTTCACCGGGACGCAACCTGTGTCCACATACTCTGGCACATAATAGGTTTTAATGTGATTTCTCCACCCAGGTCGTAGGTTATGGGATAAATGTTCACCTTGTCCGGCTCGTTCTTAGTGATTGCATCCCGATAAACCAATCCCCACGGGTTACTGTTGTGACTTTTAATGATCTTGGCATCCACTTCATTGAAAACTGTTTTCATACCCTTGTTTTCCTGTGCTTTTAGTGTGCCGGACAGGACTATCGTCAAGAGCGACCCGAAGGCCGCTCTTTTTTATGCTTATATCTTGTGTTATGTCACTTTATTCTGTAGGTTTCACTACAGCTCTCCACTCCATAAACTGCTTGGTGGTTTCTCCGCTATGATGGTCGAGGAAGAGACTATGGGCGGTGTCGAGCTTAGCAATCGTCTGCATGTCATCAGCATCAAGTTCAAAGTCGAAGAGATTCTGATTCTCTTCCATTCGCTCCTTATGAACGGTCTACGGGATGATGATTACGTCGTTCTGCAGCAGCCAGCGCAAGGCTACTTGTGCAGCAGTCTTGCCGTGTTTCTCGCCAATCTGGGTGAGGGTAGGGTTGGTGAACAGACCGTTCTAACCTTCTGCCAATGGCGCCCACGCCATGAGCTTGGTGCTAAACTCCTCCATGAATTTCCGGGTATCGTGCTGCTGGTTGAATACATGCGTCTCCATCTGGTTCACCAGCGGCGCAATCTCCATGTTTGAAGCCAGGTCTATAAGATGATCAGAGAAGAAGTTGCTCACTCCGATGGCACGAACCATATAAATTCCGATTTATCTGATAAAATTCATTCCTTGCCACTCTTCGCGTTCAGGGTAATCATGATTGCCATTTGCGTGAATTTTCTTCAGCAACCATGCCATATTGTTTGCCAATGTTCGCATGGTCTGCATACCCTCTGTGTCCTGCGACACTTCACCTGGAGCCATGCCGTAGGCTATGTTCCAGTATTGCGATGACACTACAGGCATGTTCATCATCTCGAATATCATATTCAGCGTCTGATAAGCAGCCGTAGCACCACCTCTACGGCAGATGGCTACAGATGCCGCAGGTTTATTCTGTACGTTAGCACCTGAGAAGAAGGCACGTTGCAGGACTGCCATCACAGCGCCGTTGGGCTGACCGTAATAGACGGGCGAACCCACAATAAGGGCATCTGCCTCGTTGAGCTTTTCAACGATACGGTTGCATACATCATCATCAAAGATACAATGTCCCAGTTGTTTTGCCCGGCACTGTCCGCAGGCAATGCAGCCACGAACGGGCTTGTTGCCCAGCTGCATTATTTCCGACTCTACACCATTCTTCTCAAGTTGCTTGGCAATTTCAGAAAGTGTAGTAAAAGTGTTGCCATTCTTGTTGGAACTGCCGTTTAACAATAATACCTTCATTGTATATTCAATTAATTTGTTTGAGCTGTTTTGTATTTATGAAGTCTAAGAATTGTAATCGAAACGACAAAATGGAATTTACTTCTTTCTGTTTCTTTTCTTCACTCTTATATAAACTCTTCGTCATAGATTTTATTGTTATTTAATCTTGTTATATTCCTCATCGCTCACAGCCTCCAGCCACTCGTTGGAGGTGTTCTCGCCAGGTATTTCAAAGGCGAGGTGGGCAAACCAGCTGTCTTTTGCAGCACCATGCCAATGCTTTACGTTGGCTGGAATATGGATGACTGTGCCTGGGAGAATCTCCTGTGCAGGCTTGCCTTCTTCCTGATACCAGCCGCATCCGGCTACACCTACCAACATTTGTCCGCCGCCACGTGTTGCATGGTGCGTGTGCCAGTTATTGCGGCAACCAGGCTCAAAGGTAACATTGAAGAAAGGTATCTGACTGTCGGATATTTGTGCCAGATAACTGTTGCCTTTGAAATATTTGGCGTAAGCGGTGTTAGGTTCGCCAATAGGGAATATCATCTCGCGCTGGAATGCAGCCTTGGCGTCTTCTCCTTTCACGTCCTCGCTCCACACTTCCTTTGCCAAATTGAAGGCAGCCCAGGCTTTAGGCCAGCCGGCGTAGAAGGCAATGTGGGTGATGATTTCTGCCGCTTCCGTGCGGGTAATGCCATTGTTCTTTGCCGACTGCAGATGATATTTCAGCGAGCTGTCGGTGATTCCTTGGCTGATAAGCGAAGTGATGGTTATCAAACTGCGGTCTCGCAATGAAAGCAGGTCATTGCGGCTCCATACTTCTCCGAAGAGGATGTCGTCGTTGAGGTGGGCGAACTCTGGAGCAAACTCACCCAGTTGGGTGCGCCCTGCTGTCTGTACTATTTTCTGTTGTGCCATTATATTGAGTGAAATAGTTGTTAATATGATGAATGTTGCAATTTTTTTCATACGAATCAATAGCTGAGTCTCTAACCTTTGACAGATTTACCTAACTCGTATGCTTCCTGCAATTTCTTGTTGCCCTCAATGGTACGTGGAGCGTCAACACCACCGCAGAACAGAGTGCCGGCAAGATGGCTTTCAGGATAGCAGTCTATCCAACCCATCAGTCCAGCTTCAGCACGTTTCGGCACTTCCGGTTCATTTTCGGCAGCAGTAGAGAGCATGTAAACATCACGGAACTTGTAGTCAAGCGAGAACATAGCGTTCATGCGGTCGATGAGGGTCTTCATCTGTCCGCTCATCTCATAATAATATATAGGTGTTGCCCAGCAAACCACATCGGCATTCAGCACTTTCTGCATGATGTCGTTCACATCATCCTTAATGACACACTTGCCCAACTTCTGACAAGCCAGACAGCCTTTGCAGAACTTGATGTCCTTTCCTGCGAGCGAAATCTTTTCCACTTCATGACCTGCAGCGTTGGCACCTTCGATAAACTGAACAGCGAGCATGTCGCTATTTGAACCAGTACGCAGACTGGTAGAGATGACTATAACTTTCTTCATTCTATCTTCTTCGTTTATGTCACTTTAAATTCTCCTTCAGAAACTCTTCGATTTTATCCCAAGGAATCATTCCTTTTCCGCCACCATCGTATAGGTCGCAATGAGAGGCTTCAGGAACGATGAGAAGTTGTTTGTTCTCTGGCACGGGATTTGGCTTTCGTACGAAATCGTAGCCTTCCGCCTTTCCATCCATCATATATCTGAATGCACTTTCTCCGAAGTAACGGGAATGTGCTTTTTCTCCATGCACAATGAGGACTGCCGAACGGATTTCGTTGATGTAATAGAGAAAACGGGTGTTGGAATAAGCCTGACAGCCTGTGGTGCGCCAACCATCGTTCGAGTTGCCGGAACGCTTATGATAGCCACGTGACGTTTTGTAGTAGGCATGATAGTCTTTAACAAACTGCGGTGCATTCTCCGGCAATGGGTCAACCACGCCGCCAGCCATGGTGAATGTTCTGTTCTTGAGGTCGGCTGTGCGAGCTTTTGCCCATGCTTCTCGTGCCGAATATCGGCTTTCTTCGCTGTCATCCGCATCAAAGTATCCATTCCCGTTTACGCGACTCATGTCATACATGGTTATAGCCGCAGTAGCCTTGATGCGAGGATCTTGTGCTGCAGCATTTAGAGCGATTCCTCCCCAACCGCAGATGCCTATGATGGCGATTTGACCTGCATCTACATCATCTCGCATACTGAGGTAATCTACTGCTGACAGAAAGTCTTCGGTATTGATGTCGGGAGAAGCCGTACGGCGAGGTTCGCCTGAGGATTCGCCAGTAAACGAAGGGTCGAAAGCGATGGTGATGAATCCACGCTCTGCCATGGACTGTGCATAGAGACCTGAACATTGCTCCTTGACGGCTCCGAAAGGACCGCTCACGGCAATGGCAGGCAACTTTCCTTCAGCGTTCTTCGGAATATAGAGGTCAGCAGCAAGAGTAAGACCGTATTGGGTCTTGAATGTCACTTTCTCATGATTTACCTTTTTGCTCTTAGGAAATGTTTTGTCCCAACCATGCATTAATTTAATCTCTTTGCTCGGGCAAGCCATATCCGTTAGCGCCACGAACATTGTGTAAATGTATAAAACCAATCTTTTCATATTAAACATTTTTGTTTGATGATTAAAAACTGGTGCAAAGATACGCCCATTCTTCTAAAAAGCTTATACCTGGTTTTCGGAAGACATTACCTATATTCCGTTTCAATCAAATAATTAAAAATAGTTATTCTTTACATACATCATTATATCTATGAAGTTTTGCGATATTCGCTTGGTGTCTTGCCTGTCTGCGCCTTGAAAAAGCGGACAAAGTGCTGAGGATACTCAAAGCCGAGGCGCTGGCTGACTTGCGTAATGCTGAGGGTTTCATCAACAAGTAGTTGGCGGGAAGCCGAAAGCAGTCGGTCGTTAATTATACTCTTAGCAGTTCTGCCTGTCTCGGTCTTAACCAATTCGCCGAAATATTTAGTTGAATAGCAGCATTTGTCGGCAAAGTAGGCTACGGTAGGCAGACCTTCACGCTCCGCCTTCAGTGTAATGTATTCATCGAGCAGAGAGATGAATTTCTTTACCACCGAATGGTTAATCTCCTCGCGTGTGATGAACTGACGGTCGTAGAAGCGCAGACAGTAGTTCAGCAGCAACTCGATGTTTGAAACAATGAGTTCACGCGAATGCCTATCTATAGGATGTTGCAGCTCTTGAGTAATCATTGTGAGTACGTCACGGAAGATGTTTACCTCGGCGGCGGATAGATGTAGTGCTTCGTTGCTTGTATAGTCGAAGAACTCATAGCGAGAGATGTTCTTGCCAAGCTGGGTGCGGTTGAGTAACTCGGGATGGAAAGCCAATACCGTATATTTGGCAATCGGAACACCAGGCATGGGTTCTACTTTAATCGATTGCCCTGGAGCAAACGAGGTTACGGTCATCTCGTCAAAATCATATTCTGTTCTGCCGTATGACAATTTGCAGCCCTTGTTTTCCTTCAGAAAGAGGGCATAAAGTCCGTAGTGATTCACAGACTCCTGTATCGGAGCAGTGTTCTCTACACGCGCAATGCTCACCAGAGGATGAAGTGTTTTCACCCCAATGTAGTCATTGAACTCTTGTATGGTATTAAAGAAAAATTCTTTCATTATCCTATGCTTTAAGTTTCTAAAACGTTCTAATTTATTTTTTACGGGTGCAAATATACGTACATTATCTATATTACTTTATACCTGAAATTCGGAAAGTATTACCAGTAATGTGGATAAGCCATGCTCACTCCCATGTTGGCGAAATATATCTGCAAAAAATACAAAAAATAATTAGAAAGGTGATTTTATGGATGGATTTTGTTTGCAGGGTTAACTTGATTTACCCTTTATTCAAACTACGCCCTGCGCTCAATAGTACGCATGTCTGCATCTTTGGGGGCATCAGCGCCTGGTGGCCGTACCATAAAAATGGGAGATGGGGTCGATTTGAATTTACCGGACAGTAACAATTCTTAATACCTTGTTATTTCACCTGACAACAAAAAATTAAGGGACTATACGCTCAGAAAGGAATGAGGTATAGTCCCTGTGATGTCAGCGATGACCCAAAGGGGGGCACGCTGTGTCGGTTAGTAATGGATAGATTGCTGACCGCTGTCAGATGCTATGGCTATGAGTGTTTAGAGTTTTACATATTCTTCTGTCCTTCCTCCTTTTGGGGTGGGGGATTCCGTTTCGGTCACACCCTAAAGGGCGGTTCCTTATCGGTCTCCCCGCCATGCCCCAAGGAGAAAAAAGCTAATTGGATCTGGCGGGACAGCCATTCCCGCCTTCTGTGATGCTTCTTATTGTCTTATCACGACCTTGCGTGTCGAGCCGTCAGAGAGACGTATGATGTTCACTCCAGGCTCCATCTTGTCGCGTCTCACACCGTCGGCAGAGAATATGGCGACAGGTGTCGGGCGCTTGTCTGCTGTCACAGCCACTGCTATGCCCGTAGGGATGTCGTCGGTCAGTGTGGCCTTCATGTTGTCGAGACAGAAGTAAGCCGGTGTGTTCATGTAGCCATACGATGTGTCTGACGATGTCATGGTGAACTCAACATGGTCAACCACACCGAGCGGTGTGAGGTCAACCATTGTCCACTCGTTGACGATATTGCCGTCCTTGGCGAGGTAGAAGTCAACGTGGCCTGTCTCCTTGTCGTCGCTGGTAAGGCCAGTGATGGTCAGCAGGAGATAGTCGTCGTCAGTGAACTTCTTGGCGTAGAGGTCGCCATTCATCATCGACTTGTATGCGCTCGCCGCATTGGTGACATACACAAACTCAGGTCTGAACGCCTTTGTGGCATATATCGCCGGTGTCTGGCCGTCAACAGCGTGGTTATACTCAGAGTAGTAGCCGACGGCAAACTGGCCGGACTCCATGGCGCCGCCACATGCCGAGTTGAACTCTGACGGGCCTCCGTAATAGTGGAACTCATTGTCTATTGTCGCCGACATTGCAAATCCGTTCCATGAGCCGTACTGTGGGTCGTAGTAGTTCATGAAGCTGTAGTCGCCCGCCGTAGCGAAGAGACCCTTGCCGTCAGCGCCGTTGTCGTACAGACCGTTGCTGATGTCGATGTCCTCAAAGTTTATGATGTCGTCGTAGGCAGGGTTGTTGTTCGTGTATCCGTTGTCAGTGACATATATCTTTTGGCCTCCTATTGATGGCTCCTGCTCGTATCCGATGAGCTGTCCCCATGCCTCTCCGAGGGCTACGGCTGTCTCTCCCGATGCCAGTTCGCCTCTTGTGACGAGGGCCTCGTAAGCTGTGCCCTGGTTGTAATGGTCTATGACATAGTTGTCGCTGATGGCTGTCGCCGCCGTTGTCGCACAGCGCACATTGCCTGTCGTTGTGGCCGACGATACCACCTTGCCCGTACTGAGGTTATGGCTTATGACGGCTGCGGCGTTTGACATGGAGACGATAGTCGCCACATAGCCTGTGCCGCTTATCGTGGCCTTGTTGTGACAGTTGGTCAGCGAGGCGTCTGCGCCGTTCAGATAAGACGTGATGCCGGCGGCGTATGTGCTCGTCGTCGTTACAGGCGAGTTGTTCTGACAGCGGTCGATGACAGTAGCGCCGAAGGCATAGCCCGCTATTCCGGCCGCATACTGCTTGGCGTTGACGGCGGCCTGGTTAGTGCAGCGTGTTATGGTGGTGTTGTATGCGTATGCCACTATGCCTGCCGCATAGTTTGCGGTGGTGGTGACGCTGCCCTCTACCTTTAGGCTGGTTATCGTGGCCGACGAGGTGTAGCCGAAGAGTCCCTGATAGGTCTTTGTGGAGTTGATGTACAGTCCGCGCACTCTGTGGCCCTGTCCGTCGAGCGTTCCGGTGAATGCCGTCGCCTCTGACGTGCCTCCTATAGGTGTCCAGGGATATCCCGCCAGCTCTATGTCGCTTGTGAGCACGCCCTGTATGGAGCGTTCTCCGCTGTTGACACGGTCGGCAAACCATGCCAGCTCTCTCGATGTGGATATCTGGTAAATGCCGTCCTTGGCTACCGGCTCATGCATCGACTTGCCGTCCCATCCCTCGTTGTTGGCCTTGACGAGCTTTATGGTGAACACCTGCTCGCCCTCAGCGTCGTCGCCGATGGTGAATGTCTTCTGGTAATACTCATATCTTGACGCGCAAACCGTCACAACGTATGCGCCGTATGTGCCGGTGTATTTGCCGTCAGCGTCCGCTGTGAGCGTCTCTCCGCCGTGTGATATGGTGATGTCAGCGCCAGGGACATCGCATACGGTAGATATGACAAACTGTCTCGCGGCAGACAGCGGGATGTGTATGTCTGGTATCTGTCCGAAGTATGTCTTGTGGGCTATGGCCGTGAAGTTTGCCGAGCGTCCCGCGGTGCGGCTTATGAGACGGTGGTTGCCGATAGGGTCGCCGAAGCCGTTCACCTGTATCACACCCTCTGTCATGGCTATCTCCTGCTCTGTCGATGGGTCAATATCGGCAGGGATGGTTACGGTCACGGCCTGTGCGCTCGGTGCCGAGCCGAAGGTGTACTGGCCGGATCCGAGGATTAGCGACGAGCCGTTAGGGATGCCGTTATATGTCACATAGGCCGACATGTTGTATATGCCCGCCATCTTGTTCGACGGGTGTCTCAGTCCGCTATACTGTATCTTGACGTTGTCGCCCGGCAGGAAGAGGCGGCTGCCCTCCCTCGTGGCGTTGGTTATCTCCCTGTGGCATGGCTTCGCTGTCAATACCTGGTAGGTGGCGTTGCCTGCAGCGTCAGTGAGGCGTACTATCTGGCGCCCCTCCTTAAGCAGCAGGGTGTATGAGCCGTCAGCGTTCAGCGTGACACCCTCGTCAGAGAATCCGGCATACGTAGCCTGCTGCTCTCCGATGACAGGGCGTGCCATATCGACATGCGCCGCGCCCTCTGGCTTGAAAGTATATAGGGCGCCGTCCTTGCTGTCGAGATAGTAGAAGACATCGTGCTCGGCATCGACATATTTGCCGGCGTTCTTCTGCGTGTCAGTGTTATACGCCTCGTTGATGACCATATTGGGGACGACGGCAGCCTCGGGCTTGCCCACGGTGACGACGTATGCCGCTGTGTTCTCAGGCCATATCGCGCTCCAGTACTCGCCGCCCATATACGCCTTCTTGGTGGCCGACGAGTAATAGTTGAGCCCGATGGCATCGTATGTGACGAGGACAATGGCTGTTCCCTCGCCCACGGCCTTGATAGTGGCCCACGCGCTGGTATTGTCGCTGTCGTCAATCTCTATCACTCCGCTTGACGGTTTGCCGTCAATGCCGATGACAGTATAGTGGAAGTCAGGCTCTATGAAGTAGTTGTTCGTGGAGTTGTCTGTCAGCTCCCATGAGCGCATGGCGTGGGCCTCGTATGTCTCGCCGGGCTTCATGGTGAGGTGGCCGCGCTCGTTGATGTTCACAAAGATATCGCCTGTCTCGTAGCCTTGGTTCCAGTTGACATCGTGCTTGATGGTCTTGGCGCCGAAGGCGGCATAGTCAGCGTCGGTGAACGATAGGGTGGGGCGCTTCGCCTCGTCGGTTGACATCGTGAAGTATCCGCCCTGTGTCAGCATTCCCTCGCGCCATGTGCGGTAGTTATATACCTGCTTATCGGCCAGATGGAATGTCAGGCGCTTCACCGCTCCCTCTGTCACGGTGCTCACAGGCTCCACTTTCATGAAGTCAGTGAAGTGGGTGAACTTGATGCCAAGGGCCATTTGGGCGTCGGCAGGGATGCTCACCGTGTAGTCTGCGCCTACAGGAATAGCTCCGTTGACGTTCACTCCGGCGGTGAGAGTGGCCGATTTGTAGAGGGTCATATACTCCGGATGGGAAGCCGAGGGCGTGAGCTGGGCATAATACGAGTTGCCCTTGTAGGCAAGGAATGTCTTGCGCCCTGCGGTGGTGCTGTTGCCGAGAGTGATGACCTGGGTCTCTCCCTCTCTTGACGATACAGTCACGTCGATGGTGTAGTCTGTGCCATACACCCATCCGCTGTTGGTGGCATAGGCGGTGCAGGTGAGGACGGTGAACTCCTGGTCGGGCTCGTCGGTGACGGTAAGCTCTATGGTTCCGTTCACTGTCGTGCCGTCTGAGCCGTAGCCCGTCAGCACGTATGTCCCGGGATTGGCTGAGAAAGTGTAGGTCGTGCCGGAGGGTGTGCCGACATCAACACTCTCACCTCCCGCCTTGCTCACGAGCGACATGGTCTTTGAGGTCGAGTTCATCACGACCCTGACCGTGGCCCCGAGCGCACTGCTGAGGCATGTCAGCGCCAGTAGTGCCGTAAGGTAAAGTCTTTGTTTCATAAAGGTTTGGTTGATGGTTTTTATGTTTATAATAATGGTTTTAATGGTGAATGTCCCCTGGCTCCATAGCATGAACATGTGTCAGACAGAGCGGAGGGGCTTAGGCGTCAGCGTCTTACGCGCTTCTTGCCGCCCTGTATCACTATGCCATGGCGTGGCTCTGACAGGAGCTGACGGCCTGAAAGGTCGTACATCGGGAGCTTGCTGCCAGTGTCAGCCGCAGGGGATGAGATGCCGGTGAAATGGCCGTCGGGAGGCAGGGCGAGGAAGTGGGAGGGATTGATATATACGCCGTAATGGCCGAGGAGCTGCCCGCTGGGCGACCACTGGTAGAGCTCGCCGCCCGCAGCGTATGAGCCAGCGTCAGTGGCATACATATATCCCGTGTATGGATTGACATATAAGCCGTAGGGCGACTGCATCTTGCCGATGTCAGAAGCCATCGTGCCGGGCAGCGTCTCTGTGACTCCCTGCGAGCCATAGCTCTCAAACGCCAGGGTGGGGTCGATGGTGATGCAGTTGAAGAGATACTCGTAGGTGATGTAAGAGAATCGCGAGCCGACAGCAAGAAACTTCCCGTCGCCCGTCACCGTGCTGTATGTGGCGGCATAGTCAAGGCGCGTGAAGGTGTGGGATGCCCCCGAGAGAGCGGCCTCACAGTCGATGATTATCGCCGCGGCAGGAACTTCATAGTAGTCGCCGGGCGAGTTGACACACAGGTAACGGCCGCTCTGGGACATCTCGCCGTAGAGGTTTATCTGGCCCGTGTCTATGTCACGCACCTTCTCCATGGTCTCCGCGTTGATGATGCTGACGGTCTTCTCATAGTCGTGAGCCTCCTGGAAGGCGTAGCCACCGGTGTTGGCGACAAAGAGGAATCCCTTGTAATAGGCTATGCCCTCTGGCTCATAACCTACCTCGACAGCATCCACCACCTTGAAAGTCCGCGTTTCTATCTTCGCCACGAAGCCTTTGGTGAATGTCCTCATGCCCTGTTCTGTCATACACTCGTGGCCGTATGACGAGACATAGACGTATGTGCCGTCAGTGGCGAGACGGCGGTTGTTGGGCACATCCTCTGTCGCCGCCACCGCCTTGCCCTCAGGCGTGATGAATTGTATGATGTTCGACCAGTTTATGGCGATGGCTATCAAACGGTCGTTTATCTGTATGATATCGTTCGGGGTGTCGCCAAGCTTCATGTTGTTGACATCACGAAACCAGCTGTTGCTGACTATCTTGCCGTTCTCAAAGTATGTCATGCGGCCATTGTCCATCTGCCAGTTGCCTTCGTTAAGCAGGATAATCTTCTCCTGGGCGTAAGTTGTGGCGGCGAGAGCGATGGCAAACGCCACCATGAGGAATAATCGTTTCATTTTCATGTTGTTGTTGTGCGTTGGTTGGTTATATGGCTATTGTCAGCGTCATGCGGTAGTTGCGCCCCGGCATGGGGTAGCGTGGTATGTGCTCATACTGCTCGTCGAGGAGGTCGTTCACCTCAAGAGTGATGCCCATCGAGACGTGTCTCCGTGTCGTGAAGGTATATGACAGCTTCATGTCGATATTGTTATAAGGCTTCAGGATGTCGTCAGGGTCGGCATAAGAGAACATGCGCTCAGAGACATGGAGGTCAGAGACAGTAAGCGACAGGGCGCGCCATGAGGCTATGGCGGTGATGCCATACGAGAGTGTCGGTGAGTAGCAGATGGGCTTGTCATAGACAGCGGCGTCGTCAGGGTCTGTGCGGTTGAGGTCGCGCTGCCATGTCAGGGAGGTCAGTAGCGACAGCCGCCAGTCGCGAGGCTCATAGCTTATGCGGCCCGTGACGTTCAGACCGCGGCAGAAAGTGTAGCCATAGTTCATCATGGTCCATGTGTATGTGCCTTTCATAGGGAGGCAGACAATACGGTTCTCTATCTTGTTGATATACCCGTCTGCCTGTACTGACATGTTCCAAGGCCCCTCTGTGTGGCGGTATTCCATACCGATATTCCACTGACGAGTATATTCTGGCTTCAGATTTCGGTTGCCGGTCTGAGTGTAATAGAGGTCGTTGAGCGTAGGCACACGGAATATCTGCTTGTACCATGCCCTCAGCGTCACGCCCCAGAGGGTATAGCCGAGCGACAGCGAAGGTGTAAGCCGCTCTATCGGTTCGGCCGCTCCGACACGGACATTGGTGTGGTCATGATAATGCTGATAGAGCAGTGAGGCCGCTGTCTGTATGCCGTGCCAGTTGGTCTGGAGAGCGACGACAGCCTTCTGGTCTGTGCGGTTGACGGTCTCAAAATACCGGACATCAGAGTGAAGCTTAGAGTAGCGCATATCGTAGCTGACGTTGAGCGAGAGCCACGACCACGGCATGAAGCCGTAACACAGCGCCCCGTAGAGATCTTCCTGACGGTAATGGTTATTCACACGTGCCGTGTTCTGGTTCTCTGGATAGTCTGTACAATAGCGCAGATACTCATTGGTATATTTCGCGTTTGCCTTCAGTCGGTGTCTCCCCAGCTGCCGCTCGTATGACGCTTGGCAGAAGAAGTCGCTGTCCCATTCTTTGCCCACATTGACATAACGGTCAGAGAGGCGCCGCACGATGCCTCCCGGGCAGCCACGCTCAGAGTTGTAATAGTATATATGGGATGACAGCCCGCTACCGAACAGCGCGCCCTCAAGACGGTAATACTTGATGTCAGAGTTAGTGCGGCGGCCCACAGTGTCCTCGTATTCAGACTTGTACCTGAACGGATAGTCGCCTCTTGTCGTCAGCCATTCTGTGTCGAGGAATCCACTCCAGCGTCCCTTCCTCGCCTGCAAGTTGGCTTTCGCCATGTATGTGGCGAACGATGCGCAGCGCAGCTGTACCGACAGCGAGTCACACTCCGGGCGGCGTGTGCGTAGATATACTGTCGCTCCCGACGAATATTCTGACGCTGACTGGCAGCAGTCGAGCTTGTTGGCATTGTAAAGCTCTACGGTTTCCATCGTCGTCAGCGAGTATTTGCCTAAATCGACAGTGCCGTTCTGGGCGTTTGTGACACGTATGCCATCAATGAAAATCCCCACATGCTGTGCGCCGAGAGAGCGAACGTTGACAGTCTTCAGACCACCCAGTCCGCCGTAGTCCTTTATCTGCACACCAGCAAAATATTTCAAGGCGTCGGCTACGCTCGTCGTTGACAGTGCCTGAAGCTCAACGCCTTTTAGCGACTGGCGTGTGGCAAGGGGGCGGCGGCCGTACACCTCAACACGTGAGAGGGTGTCGGTCCATGCGGTATATTTGTCTGATGATGTGCGTCTCATGTGCCTGTCAGTCAGCAGAGTGTCAGCGTTATAACCTGAAGAGGAAGACGGGAGGCAGCTGGGTGATAGGGGATGGTTGTCGTCTGTGGACGGACTTGTCCGGTCAGTGGTAGCATCGTTATATGGTGTAGATACAGCATGGCCTCCGCTGACAGCCGTAATGGCAGTGCTGTCAGAGCTTGCCAACGCCGTATGGGTACTATACGCATACGCCGATGACACACAAATGCAACATAGCGACATCAGAAATGTCGCACATCGCGTTCTTGTCATGAACATCAATATGATAAAAAAAAGAAAATGTGTGGCGTGTCCCATAATCCCGTAGGAGCACGTTTGGTATAGCAAAAGGCAGGTCTTCTGACTTTGTCCTACATGGCATTGTCTTCCCGAGAACATGCCTTCATTGTCTCCAGCGACAATGAGGGCATGGCTCAGTGACATCGTATGCCACATTAGAAAAGGACTTACAGCACCGGGTAGTGTTGCAGATTCTCACTGCATTCCCTCTTAGCTTTTAGCTCTGGCTCTATGTGTGGCTCAGAGTGTAAGAACCTAATGCGTCTGCAAAATTATCAAAAAATATCTTATTGTATTATATCTACTGCCGAAAATCGCAGTTGAATAAATAAAAATTAACAATACGCTATGCCTCTATCTCACAGCAAAACATATACGTTTACCGTCTTGGATATATGCGGATATAGGCTGTGTAGTAAACAAAAACAAAGAGAATCAATGCGTTCTCTAATATAAATCGTAATGCAGGATGAGGACAAATGCCTGACATGAAGCTGTCCTTGTGGCATTCTATCCCTCTGTCTTCGCGAACGACAGGATGCTAATCTCAATGTCAGGGATGTCACGCAACTGGAGCAGACACTCACGCATGGTGGCTCCAGTGGTGATTATGTCGTCGACAAGCACTATGTGTTTCCCCCTGATTCCTTCTGCTGAGATGAGCGAGAAAGTGCCGCGCACATTCTCCTGCCTCTCCATTGCTGTCAGCCGTGTCTGGCTTTTGCTGAACGATTTGCGCTCCAGCAGTGTCTCGCATATATCGAGATGGAACACTGTCGCTATGCCGACGCATAGCTCCCGGCTCTGGTTGTAGCCACGTTCCTTCTGCCTGTCCCCTGTAAGCGGTATGGGCACGAGAACATCGGCTGTGGAGAGTAATGAGGCACAAAGAGGGTCTGCTGCCATCAGACGCCCCGCAAAATGGCATAGCGACGCGTCATGGCTGTATTTCATGGCATGGATTGTCGAGGCGAGGATGTCTCCTGGGTTGTATACATAAACGGCTGTGGCGCTGCATATCGGCATCACGCCCCAGAAGAGACGTGCAAGGGCATTGTCCTCCACAGAAGGATAAGTAGTCTTAGGCCATGATGCGAGACAGTTTGTGCAGACATGCCGCTCATGGCTCATGAGGCGTCCGCCACAGCAACAGCATATAGGTGGGAAGAAAACATCCACAAGACGTGACACATGCCACGCCAGCTTGCTTCTGAGAGATGTGTTGTCTGCTGACATGCTGAATGTTATATCCGTTCTCGTTTCGTAGGAGGGGGTACAGGAACCGGTGGAGTAGAGTAGGGTGGTGGATGCTGAATATTAAAAATAACCGGTGCGGTCAGCCATGATGTTTTTCAGTGATATTGTCATTACTAAAGACCAATATTCCCTATGTTGACTGTTCCTCAACATCATATTCTTCTGTCCTAAAGCCACTGTCACAGGTCAACATGCTCTACCGCAACATTGCTGTGGAGGAATATCTGGGCACATTCTTTGAACCGCTCTGGATTCTCTGTTGTCATGAACCGGACTGTCCCATGCTTTGAGCACCGTGCGTCCATATCGGGATGCCGGCGGAAATAATCGGCGAGACTATTCACCACAATGTCGCCCTGTGGCACTATCCTTGTGCCCTCCGGCACAGCTTTCTGTATCGAGTGCATGAGGAGCGGATAGTGTGTGCAGCCGAGAATGAGGGTGTCTATCTCTGGGTCGCGGATGAAGAGTTGTGTTATCCGTTTTCTTACAAAATAGTCTGCCCCGTCAGTATCAGCCTCTCCAGCCTCCACGATGGCTGCCCATAGGGGACATGCCTGTCCTGTAACCTTAATGTCAGGGAAGAACTTCGCTATCTCAAGCTCATAGCTCATGGAGCGGACTGTCCCTTCTGTCGCCACATATCCTACGTGACGAGACTGTGTTATGTCGCCAATCTGCTCGACAGTGGGACGTATCACGCCAAGCACACGGCGTGATGGGTCATATTCAGGCAGGTCGTTCTGCTGTATTGTCCGCAGCGCCTTAGCCGAGGCTGTGTTACATCCTAATATCACAAGCTGGCATCCAAATGAGAACAGACGCATCACAGCTTGCCGTGTGAACTCATATACGACATCGAACGAGCGTGAGCCATAAGGCGCACGGGCATTGTCACCAAGGTAGAGATAATCATACTGTGGCAATTCTTGCTGTAATCTCTGGAGTATGGTCAGTCCGCCATATCCTGAGTCGAATATTCCGATAGGACTCGTCATTTGCTGTTCTCCTGTTATGTATATTGAGGTGCACGGCCAGTTTTCTCTTCTATAATGGGTGCAGGTGTGGGGCTTTATGTCTTACCGTCTCATGGCCTCTATGACCACGTTTGTTATATCCTTACCGATATTGGGCGATATGAAGGGGCACGCATTGCTGTCAGTATTGACAATGAGATCCAATAATTGTTCAGCCGCAACAGCTCTCAGTGTGTCGTTTATCCGCTGCTGCACAGGCTGCACAGCATCAGCCTCGGCCTGCTTGAGCAGTCTGCGGGCCTCCTCGCGGAATCTCACATTGCTCTCCATTGTCTGCTGCAACTCAGCCTGGCGTTTACGTCTGATTGATGGCGCGAGGGTTGTCACATTGTCGAGGAACTCCTCATACTTTGTGTTGAACTCCTTCTCTGCGCGTTGTGTCTCCCGCTCGTACTGCGCTCTCAGCTGCTCAACATCAGCCATAGCCTGACGGTATTCGGCCAGTGATGCTAACACCTTGTTGTTGCTATAGTAGCCTATGCTTACCTGTGCCGATGCTGTCAGCGGGATGATGACTGTTACAATGATTGAAAGTATTATGCGTGATAGTCTCATGATTATGGCTTTTGTTGGTTCTTTATGGATGACGAGTGGCAAGTGAACGAGCTGGTGAGTTGACGAGTAAACAGGTAAACGAGTCAACACGTTCACACGTTGACAAGCTGACAAGTAAACGTGTTGTCAACTCCCGAAGCTTGAATACCCGTATAATGACATGTTGTGAAATGAAAAGCGGCGGCAAGCAAAATCGCCTTTTGCTCTTGCCCGCCGCCGCTGATAGAGTTTGTGATGCCTGCCAGGGCCATCACATTAGTCTTAGCTCTTAGTTGCCGATGTGTTATTCTCTGGCCTGAGCCGGATTGTCGTTCCATGCAGCCTGTTGCATGATACATGCCAATCCGTCTGACACGGCTATAGAGATAGTTTATTTCATCTTGTTGAGCTCTGCCTTTACGTCGGCTGACACGTCCTTGCTGAGTGTCTCGCTGATGTAAGGTATGCCGGCAGAAATGTCCATGATATAGACGTAGCCTCCAGCCTTTCCGACAGCCTTGATAGCGTTCTGTATCTTTGTTGAGATAGGCATCATCTTCTCCTGGCTTGACTTCTGCATCTTCTGCTGGTTGTCAGCGTAAGCCTGCTGTATCTTCTGGTACATCTCCTGGAGAGACTGCTCTGTTGTCTGCTGTGTTGTGGCGTTCATTGTCGCCTTGTCCTTCTCATAGGCCTCTGCCTTTGTCTGGAGCTCTTTCTGCATAGCCTGGAGCTCATTCTCGTACTGTTTCTGCTCTGCCTCGAGCTCGCCACGTGCCTTGATGAACTCAGGCATTGACTGCATGATTGACTGTGTGTCGATGTGGCCGAACTTTGCTGTCTGTGCCATCATTGCCATTGGCATGAAGGCCAAGAGCATAAGAATAATCTTCTTCATTTTAGTAGGTTTGTTGTTTTTTTTATATTTTAATTCTGTTATTTGTTCTCTCTTGTCTCGCTTTTCAGCTGCTGTGTGCAGTTGTCATTCTCTTTATCATCCAACCCCTCAGGTTTATTGATAGCCGAGTTTCTGCAGCACCTCGTTTGATATGTCCACCTTTGGTGAGCCATATATTATTCCATTGTCAGCCGAGCGGTCTATGACGAGTGAGTATCCTCTTGTCTCAGAGATTTCTTTCACGGTGTTGTATATCTCGTCCTGTATAGGTGTCATGAGGGCCTCGCGTTTCTTGAAGAGCTCTCCCTCTGGTCCGAAGTATTTCTTCTTCAAGTCAGACGCTTCCTTCTCCTTGTCCATTATTGCCTGCTGGCGGGCCTTTTTCTGCTCCTGTGAGAGGAAGACAATCTCGTTCTGGTAGTTCTTGTAGAGTGTTGCAGCGGCGTTGTTGAGAGCCTCCACCTCGGCCTGCCATTTCTTGCTTACCTGTGACAACTGCTCGTTGGCGCGCTCATAGGCAGGTATGTTCTTGAGGATATATTCCATGTCAAGGAGCGCATACTTCTGTGCCTGCGACACTGTCGGGCATGCAGTCATCATGGCAACAGCAATGATGACGATAGCGAAAAACTGCTTTCTCATATACTTCTGTTTATGTTTTGTTTTCTGAATCATCGTGGGGACAGCTGTCAGGCACGGGAGTCACACGGTGACTATCCGGCCTTTGTCCCTGATACCGTGTCCTTTAGAATTCCTGTCCAAGGATGAAGTGGAACTGTGAGCCACCCTTTGTGCCGTAGACCTTGTCGAAACCGTATGCCCAGTCGATACCCATCAGTCCGACCATTGGGAGGAATATGCGGACACCGACACCTGCTGAGCGTTTCATTTCGAACGGGTTGAACTTCTTTGGCTCTGTCCATGCGTTGCCACCCTCGGCGAATGTGAGGGCGTAGATGGTGGTGTTGCCGAGCAGGAGAGGGTATCTGAGCTCAACAGCAAAGCGGTCATAGGCATAGCCTGAAGCGCCATTAGGTGTCAGCGAGCCGTTCTCATAACCGCGCAGTCCAATTGTCTCCTCTGCATATGTTGTAGAGTATCCTGTCATGCCGTCACCACCCATGTAGTATGTCTCGAATGGTGAGCGCTTGTATTTGTTGTACGAGCCGAGGATACCGAGCTCCACGCGTGTCATGAGTACGAGACATTTTGTGCCTCCGGTGAGAGCTGTATATGTCTTTGACTTGAACTTCCACTTGTGGTATTCAATCCAGCGGTACTTCTCCTGCTGCTCTTTCTGGTATGTCGCTGACTGTGGGTTTTTCGCGAGGTTCTTATAGTCCTTTCCGTCGAACGATGACCATGGTGGGGTGATGGAGAGCGAAAGCTCGAACTCTGAGCCATGGCGTGGGAAGAGCTGGTTGTCTACTGACGCGCGTGTAAGTGCAAAATTGAAGTTGAGGTTGTTACAGTTGCCCGTAGAGATGAGGAAGTATCGCCAGTTCTTCAGCATATATCTTGTGAAGGCGACTGACAGTGACAGCTGGAAATAGTCGTCAGGCCAGCGCAGGCGTTTGCCCCATCCTAAGCTCGCACCGAACAGCTGTATGTACTTGTCAGGGTCATAATAGTTCTCGTAGCTGTTGTAGTATGAGTTGCTGCCGTAACCATAGAGATAGTTATAGTAGTTGTTCATATAGCCCGAGTTGTAGTATGTCGATGACACGTCAGTCTGCCGGGAGTAGTAGGCTCCGACGCTGAACTGCACAGGGCGCTTTCCTCCGAACCATCCTGTCGAGTAGCTGATATTGTATGACTGGTAGTATGTACCGTTGGTCTGTGCTCCGAGCGACATCACCTCTCCATCGCCTATTGGCATAATGCCGCGGTGTTCCTTGTTCTTGTTGAAGAGGTTTGCCATGGAGAAGTTGTTCAGTTTCAGTCCGACACGTCCTATGACACCTGTCTGTCCCCATCCGAGTGACAGCTCCACCTGGTCGTTTGATTTCGACACGAGATTCCAGTCGAGGTTGACATTGCCGTTCTCGTAGTCAGGCTTCACGTCTGGTACTATCTGCTCTGGGTCGAAATGTCCCATTGTGGCCAGCTCTCGCTGTGTACGCTGCAGGGCTTCTTTCGAGAACAGGTCGCCTGGTTTTGTCCTCAGCTCGCGTCGTATTACTTTCTCGTAGACACGGTCGTTGCCATTGATACGCACCTTGTTGATATGGGCCTGCTGTCCCTCCATGATTCTCATCTCGAGGTCTATAGAGTCGCCGACGATGTTCACCTCTGTAGGGTCGAGGCGGTAGAAGATGTATCCGTGGTTCCAGTACATGTTTCCGACGGCATCCTCGTCCTCGCTGAGGCGTTTGTGTATGAGCTTCTGGTTATACACGTCGCCCTTCTCCATACCGAGTATGGCCGACAGCTGGTCGGTGTTGTATACTGTGTTGCCCACCCATTTGATGTTGCGGACATAGTATTTCTGTCCCTCGTCGACCTTTATATAAACGTTGACGTGCTTGTCGTCGTATGGTGAGATGCTGTCTGCGACGATTACTGCGTCACGGTATCCCAGCTCGTTGTATTTGTCTATGAGGTTCTGCTTGTCGGTCTTGTATCTCTCTGGTGTATACTTCTTTGCCTTGAAGAACGAGTAGAGCTTTCCAGCCTCATTTGTTTTTGAGAGCGCACCCTTCTTGAACAGTCCGCCCTTGATTTTCTTCAGAGTGAGGTTCTTGTTGCCTTCGATTGTGATCTGGTGAATCTTCATCTTGTCCTTCTTGTCGATATCGACATCGAGGATAACCTTGTTCTTCTCGGCCACGTCGTCCCTCTGGCGTATGTTTATCTCGGCATTGTTGAATCCCTTGTCGTCGAAGTATTTCTTTGCGAGTGTCTTGGCGCGTGCTATCATGTTCGGCGTTATCTGCGCACCCTTCAGCAGTCCGAGTTTCTGCTCCATATCCTCTCTCTCTGACTTCTTTATGCCGATATAGTTGATTGTCGACACTCGTGGTCTTGCCTTGAGATAGATATGCAGGTAGACATTGTCTCCGACGAGCGAGTCAGCCGCTATTGTGACATCAGAGAAGAGTCCGTGCTTCCAGTATCTCTTCACGGCCTCTGTTATCTCTGGTCCTGGTAGCTGTATCTCCTGTCCGACGGCGAGTCCGGAGATGCTCAGCAGCATATAGTCCTCATATCCCTCTATGCCGCTAACATTCAGTCCGCCTATTGTTACGCTGCGTGGATTTCCAGCGTATGTTATTTCCGGATTGACAATCTTGTCCTGTGCCACGATGTCAGACACTGTGGCGAGGATCATGGTGAGTATAAGTATTGTTTTCCTCATCTGTACGTTATAGGCCTTTCCTGTCGCATTCCTGCCGCCGTTCTTGTTGTCTGTGGCGTCATGATGCTATGTCTGTGCCTTTTCTGTATGTTTAGGTAGGCATGTGGGTTGTCTTTTTGTCGCCCCGTTGCCTTGTGATGTTTTATCTCTGTCAGTCGTCCTTCGGCGTTCTCAGGCGTTCTGTTCTACCTGGTCGCCTGTCTTGCCGTATCGTCTTTGTCTCTGCTGATACCATTCGATAGCCTCATGGAGATGGCTCTCACGGAAGTCGGGCCAGAACGTGTCAGTGAAGTACAGCTCGGTGTATGCTATCTGCCACAGTAGGTAGTTTGATATCCTCTGTTCTCCTCCTGTGCGTATGAGGAGGTCTGGGTCAGGCGTTCCGTTTGTCTGCAGGTGTCTGTCTATGACGCTGTCGTCTATGTTGTCCGGATTCAGCATGCCGTCCCTTGCCTCTTCGGCTATTCTTCTTACAGCGTCTGTTATCTCCCATCGTGACGAGTAGCTCAGGGCGGCGGTGAGTGTCATGGTCTTGTTTCCCGCTGTGTGCTGCTCGACGTCCCTCAGCTTCCTGTTGACATCCTCAGGCAGTCTCTTTCTGTCTCCGATGACATTGAACCGTATGTCGTTCTTCTGGAACACCTCTTCCTCAAGGGCTGTCAGCACAAGTCCCATGAGGGCTGACACCTCGTCTGCCGGTCTGTTCCAGTTCTCTGTCGAGAAGGCGTACAAGGTCAGGTGTCTCACTCCTATACGTGCGCTTTCAGCTGCGATGCGTGTTATAGACTCCACTCCAGCCTGGTGGCCGTAAGAGCGAGGCTTTCCCTGAGCCTTAGCCCATCGCCCGTTGCCGTCCATGATGATGGCTATGTGTTGTGGGATATTGTTCATTTATGTCTTTTTGTGATGTTTCTTCTGTCATGCGGGGCCTTGTGCTGTGGCCTTGCTGCTGTCTTCACGTCTGCCGGTCACTGTTGTCTGCTGTTCTGTTGTGTCACCAGTCGTCCTTGTTGCATGTGGGGCATTTCGGTGAGAAGCTATAGGTCAGAGCGAGGCGCAGTGTCGAGTAGCAGTCTGTGTTCTTGAATATTCCGCTGCTCTTTATGCCGTATGGCGACTCCATACCGTCGAGCTTGTCGCTCAGCGAGGCGTGGAATGCCCATTCGAGGTTTATGTTCAGTCTTGGCGACACCTTGTATTTCAGTCCCAGTCCGAGAGGTATGTTCGCTGTGAACGTCGTCTTCGGGTCGCCTGTTGCCAGTGTTGCGCCTAATCCTCCGAATATATAAGGTGTCAGAGGCACAGCTCCCCGGTATTCTCTTCCTGTCCCGTAAGGCCAGAAGTTATACTCGTACACGATGTTGAGGTCGGCCATTGAGCGTTTGAATGTGTATGGCTCGTCGGCCAGTCCGGGGTAGTATGTCGTGCTGTTGGTGCTCGAACCCTTCAGCTGAGTGAATCCCATGTCGGCCCTTATGGCGGAGAATACCGACAGGTTATGCCTGTAGACGAGACTCGCGGCTGGCTGCATGCCCTTTGTCAGTGAGCCGTTGAAGTCGCCGAGATATGTTGTCATGCCGATGCCGACACCTATCTCACGGCGGTATATCGGTTCGTCCTGTGCCAGTGATGTTGCCGGTGCCGCTGTTATTATGAATATTATTATAATAAGGTGTCTCAGCATTAGGTCTTCTTCCTTTCTTGCTTTCCCGCCCTGTTCCTTGGGGCATATATGTTTATGTTGAAGGCTTGGCCGTCCTGATGGATATGTTTCTGTCCTTTTTGTCGGCTTTATTGCCATGTGTACTGGCTCATGTATCCTCTCCAGACCTCGCCTGTCCCGCCGCATACAATCCATATGCAGCCGTATTTGTCGGCCGTCATGGTCATCTCGGTCTTGCTGCATGCCATATTCCCGGGCAGGAAGAGGCGTGAGTCGGTCCACCAGTTCAGTCCGCCATCGCGTGAGAACCACACCTTCTGTTGAGCCTCCTCGTCACATTTCCCACGTCCCTCGCCGCCAGCCATGAGCAGTCCGTCGGCGTATGGCACGACGCTCAGGGCCTTCAGTGCAGGTGCGTGGTGCCATGTCTCAGATGTGAAAGGCTGGTACATCCATGATTGTGTCGCTGTCGCGTTCTGGTTGTCCACGACCTTTGTCCACACGACACATGTGGCATCCTCGGCATTGTCCCTGTTTCCTATGAGGTAGACAATATCGAGGTCAGCGTTATATCGTGATGTCACGGTCACGGCGTTTATGTCCAGCTCTGGTAGGGCGTCGGCTGTTCCGTCGAGTGTTTCCGTTGTCCATGTCGCGCCGTTGTCCTCCGACGCCATTATCCCGCCATTGGCAGCGAGGGCATACAATGCCTGTCTTGACGCTGTCAGCAGTCTCTTGACAGGAGCGGCCTTAGCCATGTTCTTCCATGTCTTTCCGTCGGCAGAGATATAGATATCCCTTTCGGCATCGAGCATGTAGAGGTTCTTCCCGTCTGTTGCCATGCTTATTGTATGTGTGGCAGACGGCATGTCAATCTCCGTCCAGTTGTTCCCGTCCTTAGAGCTTGTTGTGTAAGCCTTTGCCTTTCCGTTGTCTGTTCCGTAAGCCACGATGTCATTGCCCCACAGCATGGAGCGCAGTCCTGTCAGCGCCCCGAGTCTTGAGTCGCTGTTCTTGCGCTGCCAGTAGATAGAGTCCTCCTCCTCTTTGTGTACACGCACCTCGACGGTATAGTCCTTTGACCAAGACAAGTCGTTGGCGAAGCATCGCAGCACCCTTGGCACAGAGAAGTCGAGCGAGTCAGTCCCGATGTACGAGAGCGAGTCGCTGCTGATGCTCTTCAGGTAGGCAAAGCTTGAGTTCTTGGTGCCTATTGTAGGGATACACTTGTCTGTCATGACCCCCTTTGGCAGCGAGTCGACGTTGTATATGAGTCCCTTCTCCTGGTCTATGGTGAAGAGATATGAGCTATAGTCGACAGACGCGGTGTATGTTGAGTCCTGTCCTTTAGAGCCCGTCGTGTGCATCAGACGGTTCAGTTTGCCCAAAGAGAACGATGTTATGGCAGCATCGTTGTACTGCACGACCTCAATCTTGTCGTCAGAGAGACACGATGTTGTCATTGTCAGCACAGTGATGATTGCGGCTGCGGCTGTGATGAGTGTTCTTAGATGTTGTCTTGTCGTCATTATTCTTGTTATGATTCAGCGTCATGCTGGCATCCTGTCCCACCCCTGCACATATTCTCACCTTGTGTTGTGCCCCAGGGTCATCCAGTTGTCAGGCGGCTGTTATTCCGTGTCTTACGCCGTTCAGTGGCGTTATGTTTCTATTTCTTGGTGTCTCGGCATGTCCATGGGCATTCATGCTTCGCCCCTGTTGCTCCTGCAATGGTATACCTAAAACGTTGCAAAATTAATCAGAAAAATTCTAAAACCAGCATTTTCTTTCTCTCTAAATGATTTATTTATAGATTTATCTTGATTTTTTTAGGTTTGTTGACTATAAATAAGGAGAAAAATAACATTTATGTCACATATTGTGTCCGTATTCTCTTCATTGCCATCCCTGTTTCAAGTTGTCTTCCAGGCTTGAGTGTCAGGGAGCCTGACACACCGCATCCTGGCTGCTTCTTTGTCGGCATATAAGGGTGGAAACGCGAGTTCACAGCCCGTTTTGTCCCTTCTGTCAGCAAAAAAGTCAGTATAAATTTTGCAGTCTCTCTGTTTTCTGATAACTTTGCATCTTGACCACACAGATTGTCATAACCATTAACCTACAAACCATAACGCTATGAAAAGACCCATCCTTATCACCCTGACCCTTCTCCTGAGTCTTATGGTCATGGCCGGCGACCGTATGCCGATATGGCCGAAAGGCAAGATGCCTCATGCACAGGGACATCAGATAGCGGCCATGACAGACGAGTCATCACTCCCCGGATTCAATCCCGACCGCCACCGCACGCCCTATCTCGAATGGTTCGCCCCGCCAAGTCCGGAGACTCGCAATGGAGCCTGCATGATACTCATCTCCGGCGGTTCATACCAGAACTGCTGTGATGTGCGCCACATAAAACGCTGGAGTGAGCGGCTTACAGAGCTTGGTTTCCAGTGTGTCAACCTCGTCTACCGCACCCCGCGCCCTGTCTCGCTGCCCATCTACCAGACAGCGTGGGAGGACGGACAGCGTGCTGTGCGCCTCGTGCGCAAGGAGGCTGGCAAGCGCGGCTATGACCCCGAGCGCATCGGTACGATATCCATGTCGGCCGGCTCGCATCTCGCTCTCCTCCTCGCCACGAGCTCCCAGACCCGTGCCTACACACCTGTCGACAAGACAGACAGCATCGGCTGCCACATCAACTGGGCCATCATCAACGCCCCAGCCTATGGCACGACAGACGGCGAGGCAGGCACACCGGCCTCACGTGACGGCTATGGGACAGATGTCACGCTGAGCAAAGTCTTCCGCTTCGACAGCAAGACATGCCCCATGAGCCTCCATCATGGTGGGCTTGATCCCTACACCCCGATGACCTCAACCCTCGTCTACAGACAGCTTAGGAGAATGGGAATCCCCGCCGAGCTGCATCTCTACCCCGACAAGGGCCACGGAGTCTATGGCCTGGAGAGAGGCGTGGAGTTCATGAGGCAGATGGGATTCATGGGTGAGGTTGGAGCCGAGGTGCAGATTATGGACAGCGTCAGGGACAAGAAGCCTGGCACGCAGAAGGTCAGTATATGGCCCGATGGAGCCATGCCCGACGCCCAGGACCACCAGTGTCTCCCGTATATAGAGTGGCATATCCCTGACACCCTATCGACCAAGGCCGTGCAGATAGTCTTCTCGGGCGGTGCGTATGTGCGCAATGACCCCGACGGCTTTGAGGTCGCCCCGGTAAGACAATACCTCAACGACAAGGGCATGGCCGTCGTCACACTCAAGTACCGCACGCCCCGCCCTAATAATCTCGCCAAGCACACCACGGCATGGCAGGACCTCCAGCGCACTATACGCATCGTCAGGAAAGAGGCGGCAGAGCGTGGACTCGACCCCTCGCGCATAGGCATCATGGGATGCTCGGCCGGCGGACACCTGACACTCATGGGTGTGACATCGTCATGCCACAAGTCGTATCTCCCCATCGACGACACCGACCGCCTGCCATGCGATGTGCAGTGGGGTGTCGCCATATATCCCGCTTATGCCCTCACTGACGGCGCTGACCAGAATAACATCCATAAGGGCAATGAGGATGAGGATATCCTTGTCCCAGAGTTCTCGTTCGACCTTAAGACAGCGCCGACGCTGTTCATACATGGCGATGCCGACGGATGGGCCGCGATGAACTCTGTCAAATGCTGGGAGAAGATGAGGGCGATGGGAGTGCAGAGCGAGCTCCACACCCTCGCGCTGCGCAAACACTGCTTCCAGAGAGCCAGCTCTCCAGGGACTGGCAGCTACACTTTCCTCGACAGGATTTGGGAGTTCCTGACAGAGAAAGGACTGAACAAATAGCCGGCTTTTCCAATATGTACTGGATGAGCACGTCAAAAGCACTGAATGACCGTGTCATTTGCTACCAATGAGACGGTCATTCAGTGCTTTTTGTTGCTGCCCGAAAAAGCTTAGTGTGAGCAACGATGAGTTTATTGGATATTCGCTGTGATAATGGAATGGTCAATGGCTTGTCACTCAGCCACTTCGTTCCATCGTTTTTTAGGTGGGGTTGACTTCGTCTTCCTCCTTCGCGCCTCGGCCATTGAGCAAGCTCATGGCTCTCTGCTTGGCGTCGGGTCTGACAGTCGCGCCTCTTCGAGACTTAGCCCTTGGACATGTTCTTGACCATTGTTTCTTCTATCGCCACATCGTCTGCTCCAGGTATACCTGTCGTCGCACATCCTAAGTACTACCCGACAGCAATAATCAAGCATAAGTCCGGCTTTTCAAAAAATCCCGATGAAATGGGCGAAAAATGACTGTTTGGCGTAGGAGGTGATGCCCGTTTTCTGGTACAGGAGCTATCTCGTCATGCATGCCCCAGTGATTGACGTAGGGGAGGAGGCAGAGACTAGCGGGGTGATGGGTGGCGCAGGCAGAATGACGTTGTGCATTCTTCCCATTCGTGGATTGTCGGGATGAACAGTTCCTCCATACGCCCGATAGCCGTTCCCGCCGTTCTCCACGGCACATGACATGGCAGTGAGAGCCCGTAAACTGATAATGATTGCCCCCATTCGAGCCATTGTTCCCAGACATGTCGCATCTGCCGCGAGAATCTTTTCCTGCCATCGCTATCAGACAAATATAAATGACGAATTACCACAATGACAGCAATAAAAACTATGTCCTACCGTCAGAAAGAATAAAAATATATGAAAAAGATAGCATGAACGCGGGCCAAAGCTTTGCTTTGTGGAAAAATATTGCTACTTTTGCACCAAATATGCCATGCCTGTCGCTATGTAAGCGGCCGGCGACAGCTTGCGGCACACCCATCGAGCCAGTCTCCCGCACAAGGGTCCCCGTTGTCCCATGGCCCACACGACAGGGCTGACGACACAGCAGAGAGTGCCCACAGGCTCTGTCCTCAAGCGACAATGGCAGGCGAGAATAGAGGCGGGTTCAAATAATTCCCACCGCCCCAAGAACATCTTTGTCTGATGGTGGGCGTTTTATCATCTATCGCTTTCTTCTCGGTTCTGATAACAAGACACATCGGTCACGTAGCCCGCTACGCTCCCTCTTCAACTTGCAATCTACCTTTGAGTATAAATGCCGAAATCTAACAAAGCGAATCAATAACCCCCACCCCAAAAGAGAAATTATGGAAATACTAAACAAAATAGAAAGCACAGCCATTGAGGCTGTCAAGTCGCTCTATGGCTTCGAGGCCTCAGAGCAGATGGTCCAGCTGCAGAAGACCCGCAGCGAGTTTGAGGGAAGCGTAACCCTCGTAGTGTTCCCCTTTGTCAAGGCGGCGCGCAAACGCCCTGAGGATGTGGCACAGGAGATAGGCGAGTATCTCGTGTCGCACAGCGGTGTCGTTGAGAAATACAACGTCGTGAAGGGCTTCCTGAACCTCACCATCGCCTCCGAGGCATGGCAGGAGCTCCTCAGACAGATGGACAGCGACGCCCACTACGGCGAGAAAGCCGCAGGAGAAGACTCTCCACTCGTCATGATTGAATACTCGTCGCCTAACACCAACAAGCCTCTCCACCTCGGACATGTCCGCAACAACCTCCTCGGATGGTCACTCGCCAGAATCATGGAGGCCAACGGCAACAAGGTCGTGAAGACAAATATCGTCAACGACCGTGGCATACACATCTGCAAGTCGATGCTCGCATGGCTCAAATGGGGCAACGGCGAGACACCCGAGACATCAGGAAAGAAGGGCGACCACCTCATCGGCGATTACTATGTCCTCTTCGACAAGCACTACCGTGAGGAGATAAAAGAGCTCACAGCCAAGTTCGTAGCCGAGGGCATGGAGCCCGCCGAGGCTGAGGAGAAGGCAAAGAAAGAGGCCCCTCTGATAGTCGAGGCACACGAGATGCTCGTCAAGTGGGAGCAGAACGACCCTGAAGTGCGCGGGCTATGGAGGAAGATGAACGAGTGGGTATATGCCGGATTCGACGAGACATACAAGATGATGGGCGTGTCGTTCGACAAGATATACTACGAGTCAGACACATACCTTGAGGGCAAGGAGAAAGTCGAGGAAGGTCTCGAAAAGGGATTCTTCTACCGCCGTCCGGACAATTCTGTCTGGGCCGACCTCACCGCTGAGGGCCTCGACGAGAAGCTCCTGCTGCGCTCTGACGGCACATCGGTATACATGACACAGGATATCGGCACCGCCAAGCTGCGTTTCCAGGACTTCCCTATCGACAAGATGATATACGTTGTCGGCAATGAGCAGAACTACCACTTCCAGGTTCTCGCCATCCTCCTCGACAAGCTCGGGTTCAAGTGGGGTAAAGACCTTGTCCACTTCTCTTACGGCATGGTCGAGCTGCCCAACGGAAAGATGAAGTCGAGAGAGGGCACTGTCGTCGACGCCGACGACCTCATGGCAGCCATGATAGCCGAGGCACGGCAGACAAGCGACGAGCTCGGGAAGTTCGCCGATATGACAGAAGAGGAGAAACAAGAGGTGGCACGCATCGTCGGTCTCGGAGCATTGAAATATTTCATCCTAAAGGTCGATGCCCGCAAGAACATGCTCTTCAACCCAGACGAGTCGATAGACTTCAACGGAAACACAGGCCCCTTCATCCAGTATACCTACGCCCGCATACGCTCAATACTGCGCAAGGCAGAGGCAGAGGGCCTCACAGCCGAGGCTGTCAAGGGCACACCACTCGAGACAAAGGAGACAGACCTCATACAGAAGATAAGCCAGTATGCCGACGCTGTGGCACAGGCAGGCAAGGACTTCAGTCCGTCGGGCATCGCCACATACTGCTACGAGCTGACAAAACAGTTCAACCAGTTCTATCATGACTACAGCATCCTCAACGCCGAGACAGAGGAACTGAAGAAGCAGCGCCTCCTCATAGCACGCAATGTGGCTAAGACAATTAAGAACGCCATGACTCTCCTGGGCATCGAGGTGCCAGAGAGAATGTAATGAACCCTTAACAACCACACTACCACGGCAGGCTTTATACATGTCCACACCAACCCTACGGAATGTGGGCGGCATAGAGCCTGCCGTGAAAACACAGACAATACCGAATGCCTGAGACACAGAGAATGACAAGCGCATGGGCCGTCGACGCAGCCTGTTCGGGCAATCCCGGGCCTATGGAATACCAGGCCGTGGATGTCCAGACAGGGAAAAGGATATTCCACTTCGGACCCCTCCACGGGACCAACAACATAGGGGAGTTCCTCGCCATCGTACACGCTCTCGCGCTCATGGAGCAGAGAGGAGTGAGGAATACGGTCATATACTCTGACTCGGTCAATGCGCAGATATGGGTGAGAAACAAGAAATGCAAGACCACACTGAAGCGGGACAGCGAGACAGAACAGCTATATGACATCATACAGAGAGCCGAGACATGGCTCAAGACACATACCTTCCGCGTCCCGATACTGAAATGGGACACAAAGGAATGGGGAGAGATACCGGCCGATTTCGGACGGAAGAAATGACAGCCGCAGCCCAATGGCACACCAGCATCCCGCCCTCGACATGCCCCAATAACCATCCTGACGCAAGACAACAAACCATGAACAACCCCAAGATACCATACCTTTCGCTGAAAGACATAACATCAATGCACATGGACGAGATACTCCAGGCTGTGGCAAGAGTCACGGCAGGGGGATGGTATCTGCATGGTGAGGAGACAAGGCTGTTCGAGCAAGAGTATGCGCGCTATACCGGCTACAGGCACTGCATAGGATGTGGCAACGGACTCGACGCGCTGACAATGATTCTCAGAGCCTATATGGAGCATGGGAAGATATCCCCGGGCGACGAGATAATAGTGCCGGCGAACACTTACATAGCATCAATCCTCGCCATCAGCGAGTGTGGGCTGACACCCGTCTTGGTAGAGCCGAGGGCTGACAACTTCCAGATTGACAGCAGCAGGATAGACGCGGCGCTGACAGAGAGGACACGCGGTGTGATGATAGCCCATCTCTATGGTTACAACGCCTATGACGAGAGGATAGGGCAGATATGCCGTGAGCGCGGACTGATACTCGTTGAAGACTGCGCGCAAGCCCACGGACTGCTGCGCCAGGGGGCGAGAGAGGGCATGGAGAACTGTGCCGCCTACTCTTTCTATCCCGGCAAGAACCTCGGCGCGCTGGGCGATGCGGGATGCGTCGTGACAGACAATGAACAGATAGCCGAGACGGTCAGGATGATAGGCAACTATGGGTCGGCAGAGAAATATGTCTTCAGATATAAAGGCCGCAACTCCCGAATTGACGATATCCAGGCGGCTGTGCTGAGGGTGAAGCTGAGATATCTCGACGCTGACAACGCCCGCCGGAAAGCCATTGCCCACCGATATATCAGCGAGATAACAAACGATGCCCTCGTGATGCCGCCAGAGGGAGGGGTCTTCCACATCTTCGCCGCACGATGCGGACATAGGGACAGACTCATGGCACACCTCGCCAGCCAAGGCATATCAACCATGATACACTACCCCGTGCCTCCACACAAGCAGCAGGCTTATGCCGAATGGAACACCTTGTCTCTCCCTGTGACAGAGCTGATACACTGTGAGGAGATATCCCTGCCCTGCAACCAGGCCATGACAGACGATGAGTGTGCATATGTCATAAGCACGATAAACAGCTTCATGCCTTAGCTGCCAGGCAATCAGAAAAGGACAAACATACAAGAAGGATGTACTACAAGATATTCAGCGAGATAAACAATATACCACGTCCCTCACACCATGAGGAGCGCATTGCAGACTTTCTCTGCCACTTCGCAGAGAGCCATGGCCTCACATGGCGACGCGACGGGGAGAACTGCACTGTGATAGAGAAACCGGCGACACCAGGCTATGAGGACCATGAGCCTGTCGTCATACTGAACCATTGTGACATGGTCTGCGTGGCAGAACAGGGGCGCAGGTTCAATGCCCTGACCGACCCCATAAAACAAGTCATAAAGACCGACAGCGACGGAGAGCGCTGGATGTACGCCGACGGGACATCGCTCGGCGCTGACAACGGCATAGGACTCTCCATGGCGCTCGCCATACTTGCAGACAACACCCTCTGCCACCCACGACTTGAAGTGCTGACGACAACTAACGAGGAGGACGGAATGAGCGGCGCGATGGCCATGAGCAGCGATTTCATTAAGGGATGCCGTGTCCTCAACCTTGACTCCGAGGCGTACGACGAGATAACGACAGGAGCCGCAGGGGCTTTCATGCAGAAGGCCACAATGCCGTGGAGACGCATAGCGATGCCAAAGGGCTATACTGCATACGATGTCGTCGTAAGCGGAGGAAAGGGCGGACACAGCGGAGTGGACATAACAAAGGGGCGGGGCAACGCCATAAAGATTCTCGCCAACCTGCTCCTCGTGGCCGTAAGGCAGAGGGACATAAAGCTATACATAGCCACGATAGGCGGTGGCGACGCAGCAGCCTCAATCCCCGGAATGGCACAGGCGAAGATTGTCATACCCGACACCGACGTGGAGAATTTCGAGACACTCGTGACACAATGTGACGAGGCCCTCGAGAGACAATATGCCGAGACAGACCCTGAGCTGCAGGCCGACTGCCAGCGTGGGGTATGGAGAGGACCTGTCGCCGACGAGGAGACAACACATCTGCTGCTGGCTTCCATTAACGGTATACCTACCGGCCCGACAGCCATGCTCGACGAGACAACGGCTCAGACAAGCAACAATATCGGGACATTGAGGCTGGAGGACAACACCATCGTCATGACAACCCACACGAGAAGCTTCGACAACGAGGCGATGGAGAACCTCGCAGGGCAGATAGCACGCATCCTCGAAGTGAGCGGGGCACACGTGGAGACCGTCATGAAAGCCCCGGCATGGAAGGAGGACGAGGACAACGAGACCGTCAACCTCGCATGCCAGACATTCAATGATGTACTCGGCTTCACACCGCGCAAAGTCAATATGCACTTCGTCCTTGAGGCTGGATTCCTCGTGGAGAAATTCCCCGGGCTGCATATCGCGAGCATTGGTCCACGCATAATAGAGCCACACAGCACCAACGAGCATGTCCAGATGTCAACAATAGACAATATCTGGAAAGTCGTCGTGGAGATGCTACGCAGGATGTAGGCAACAGAAGAGTAGGGGAGAGACACAGCTGGATGCTGGAAGACAGCCGGCAAGGAGCATGATATGAGCCCGCCGATGTCCAAGAAAAAAGAAATGACAGAATGAAGAAGGTCCTGATAATAAGCACATACCGCAATGCCGGAGGAGCGGCGATAGCGGCAGGGAGACTGACGGCGGCACTGAACCGTAACGGCATGCAGGCCACAATGATGGTCAGCCCTAAGGGTGTCGTGAAGGGGAAGACCATACCCTTCATAGCCGAGCGCCTCGCCATATACGCCCGTAATCTCTTCTCGACAAGACATCTCTATGCCATAGACATAGCATGCTGTGGGGAGGACATACTGAAGACAGAGGCTTTCAGGACAGCCGATGTGGTCCATCTCCACTGGATAAACCAGGGAATGCTGTCGCTGGGGACAATAAGGCGGATAATAGACAGTGGTAAACGGGTCGTCTGGACTATGCACGACGCCTGGAACTCGACAGGGATATGCCATCTGACAATGGGATGCGACCATTTCACGAGAGAGTGTGGCGACTGCCAGTATCTAAGGCTGCGGGGCGCCTCCGACCTGTCTCACCGTGTCTGGAAGAAGAAGAAAGCCCTCTATGCCGACCACCGCATGACATTCGTCACATGCAGCCGGTGGCTCCAGGGGGAGGCGATGAGAAGCTCGCTACTTGCCGACCAGGATGTCAGAGCCGTGCCAAACCCCATCGACACAGCATATTACACCCCGCTGGACAAGGCGGCATGCCGTGATGCCCTACATCTCCCACACGACAAGAAGCTCGTGCTCTTCGTCGCGCAGAGTGTCGGCAATCCATACAAGGGCATGGACTATCTCGCCGAGGCTGTAAACAAGATAGGAGACAAGGACATCGAGCTCGTCATGCTCGGCTCGAAAGAGACGGGCATAGCAGAGAGGGTCAGAGACACAAAGGTTCACGCCATGGGATATATCAGCGACCCCGACATAATCCGCAAGGCGTATTCGGCAGCCGACGCCTTTGTCCTTCCGTCACTGTCAGAGAATCTCCCCAACACCATCATGGAGGCCATGGCGTGTCAGACACCATGTGTGGGATTCGATGTCGGAGGCATACCCGAGATGATAGACCATAAGGAGAATGGCTATGTGGCACAATACCGTGATGCCGATGACCTCGCCGAGGGGATGGCGTATGTCCTCCAGAACGCCGACGCGTTAGGGGCGGGATGCCGTGAGAAAGTGATAAGGGAATACAGCGAGGACGCTGTGGCAGAGAAATACATAAAGATATACGAATCATGCGTAGAATACTGAACATCTTCCGCATCAATCCAGAAGAGCGCCTGCTGGCATTCTTCTCAGCCATAATATTCGCGCTGCTCAACACGTTGACGGTAGTCAGATACTATGGCTCGTTCAGTCAGCTGAGCGACTCATACCACAAGCTCTTCGTGAGGACATTCCACATATCCGGATTCGACCCCCTCACCTATGAGCTCCTCTCTAACTGGGACACTGTATACAATGTCTACCGCCACCCGCTGCTGGCATTCATGCTCTGGCCCCTGAACCAGGTGAACCAGGGGCTGATGATTCTCACGGGGACAAACTTCGCCACAACAGTGACAGCACTGCTCCTCGTGGCGTGCTCGGTCTACTCGTGCATATTCCTGTTCCGTATCCTCACTCGCGTGATAGAGACTGGCACGACTGACGCCTACATGCTCTGCGCCATGTATTACGGCTTCGCCTTCATCATGCTCTCAACGATGGTGCCCGACCATTTCATCCTCTCCATGGCAGCACTCCTCCTGACTCTCTATATATCCGGCATGAAGATAAAACGTGGAGAGATGCTTGGCACATGGCAGACAATAGCCCTTTTCGTCGTCACGGCAGGCATATCGCTGAACAACGGACTGAAAGTGTTCATCGCGGCACTGGCGACACGACGCCTGAGATTCTTCCGCCCAGCATACCTCATCATGGCTGTCGCACTGCCCTCAATGCTGATATGGGGATTCGCACGATGGGAATACCGCACCTTCGTGTGGCCGAAGGAGATGGCACGCAACGAGTTGAGAATGAAGAAAAGCCGCGAGCAGACAGAGAAGATACGGCAGGAAGTGAGAGACTCGATAGGCGCGGCCGACTCCGCAAGGGTGGAGAAGATGGTCAAGGCCATAAAGCAGAAACGCGCGGTGGAGAAATACCGCGCTGACCATAAGAAGATATGGAACCGCAACACGGGCAAGCCGATAGCGAAGGGAGAGTTCATGAGATGGACCGATATCACCACACCACGATGGGACACCGCCGTGGAGAACCTCTTCGGGGAGGCCATAATCCTACACAGCGACTATCTCCTTGGCGATGTGCTACGTGACCGTCCCGTCATCGTCAGATACCGATGCCCTGTGAATTATGTCTTCGAGGCGTTGATAATCCTCCTATTCGCAGCTGGAATATGGTTCGGACGGAAGAGCCTCTTCATGTGGACAGCGATGGCTTTCTTCATGATGGACATGGCGCTCCACGTCGGACTGGGATTCGGCATAAACGAGATATACATCATGTCGCCACATTATCTCTTCGCCATACCTATTGCCATTGCCTTCCTGCTGAGAAGGCTGCAAAGCGGTGGGGCCATGAAGAGATGGCAGCGGACAGTGCGCACAATGGTCGTGGTGACAGCCGCGTGGTGCTGGATGAATAACCTCTATCTGATAATATCCTATATGCTATGAGCCTCATGACAAGAAAACACAGGGAGACAGCCATAGTCATGGCGGCCGGACTGATAGTCATCGTGGCCCTCAATGTCATGATGCTCTTCTATCATTATGACTTGTGGACCAATCCGAAGGTGGGCTTCTGGACAGCCTTCTGGAATAAGTTTGAGGTCTCGGGATTCGACTCCTATACGTATATCATTATAAGCAAATGGCGCCCGCTCTATGCCTTGTCGCGCCATCCGCTCCTCGCGGCCATGGTGTGGCCCTTGTCTGAGCTGAATATGTGGCTGAGGGATGTCACAGGGATAAACTGTGCCATACACATAGTGGCTGTCGTGTGGAGCGTTGCCAGCCTGTGTTCGTGGATGCTTATGTACCGCATCATGCGGCGTGTCGTCGGCATCAGCATGGCCGACAGCCTTCTCCTGACATTCTTCTTCTTCTCTTTCTCACATGTCATGCTGACAATCTTCACCCCCGACCACATGACACTGTCGCTCCCGCTGCTCCTCCTCGCTGTCTATCTCGCTGCGAGAGCCATACAGCGCGGCACTGTGCCACGGCTCTGGCAGATGCTCCTGCTGACGCTCGTCGCAACAGGCGTGACAACGACAAACTGTCTGAAGGTATATCTGGCGGATATCTTCGCCACATGGAGGAGAAAGAGTGTCAAGGCCATCATGATGCGCACACTGGCCTATGCAATACCGATGGCGCTCATAGCGGCGGCATACATATACCAGGACCGCACCACACAGGTCGAGGAGAAACGATATGCGGAAGAGATAATAGCAAAACGCTCGCAACGTGACAGTGTCTTCGCTGAGACAATAGAGCGCTCCAAGGCTGCTACGGAGGTCATACGGGACAAGCAGCTCATAGGCCTCTCGATAGTTACCAACACAGAGTATCACATCGACCGCCTGCCATCGCTGACAGAGAATGTATTCGGCGAGGGACTCATACTGCACGAGGAATACACGCTGAAGGATGCCAACCGCCACCGTCCTGTACTCGTCAGGTACACCAATCCCTTCAACTACGTCGTCGAGGCGCTTGTTGTCATCCTCTTTGTGGCGGGAGTGTGGTATGGGCGGCGTGAGCGGCTGGTGTGGATGGTGATGTCCATGTTCTTGTTCGATATGCTACTCCATGTCGGCCTTAACTTCGCCTCGGCCGATGTTTATATAATGACCGCACACTGGGCTTTCGCCATACCAGTCGCTGTGGCTGTCATGATGAGGAGCCTCAAGGGCAGGAGACAGACAGCTGTACGTCTCGCTGTGTTCTTCCTTACCATATATATGTGGGTGCATAATGTATGGCTCACAGCACTGCATATAATCCATTGACCACGACGCCCCACAATGCCGGACGTGATATACAGCCGTCATAGCCCGGCGGGAAAGCCGCCCGGGGAGCCTCTTCCTGATTAGTCTTCCCCATCAGAAACGTTACCCACCATAATACCTGCTTGCCACAATGTCAACAGCAACAACGCCACAGATAGCCTTCCTCATATCGGCACACACCGACCCACAACAGCTCGCAAGGCTCATCAGAGCCCTGCCACAGGAGGCGCGCTTCTTCGTCCATGTCGACAAGAAGGCCAATATACGCGAGTTTGAGGATGCTGTGAGAGGGATAGCGGATGTATCCTTCACTCACGAGCGCTATAACGTCATGTGGGGAAGTTTCGGGCAGGTGAGATACCAGATGGCGCTAATACGCCAGGCCCTCGCTGAGGCTCCTGACGCTGAATACTTCTTCTCGCTTTCCGGACTGGACTATCCGCTATGGCCAGAATGGCAGATAAGGGATGCTGTGCGCTGTGCTGGAGGACGCCAGTTCCTCTATGCCACACCGATGGCCATGCGTGGCGACGAGGCAAGGCTATACCGTGAGTACCGCCTGCTCAACACACACCCATGGCGGTATGGCACACTGAAAAGCAAGATGCGTGTCGCGCTGCGCCATATCATAAAGGCACTGGGCATAAGGAAACCACTCGTCATAAAGAGCGATAGCGGACGCATGTACTCTCTCTATAAAGGAGGCTCGTGGTGGGGAATAACACGTGGACTCGCCACGGAGGCCCTCAATATGTATGACAACGACAAGAGATTCACACGATATTTCGTCAACGCTTTCGGTCCCGACGAGACTTTCATACATACCATAGCCATGAATAACCCGCGTTATGCCAGCCGCTCCACACTCGTGCGCTCCACACGTCTTGAGGATCTCTCGCCCCTGACATATATAGAGTATGGCAGTGAGATAAAGACCTTCACGGAGAAAGACCTCGACACGCTGCTCTCCTCTGGCAAGATGTTCTGCCGTAAGACTGTCAGCGGGATTAGCGAGAGACTCATGACGCTCATAGGCGACCATTGGAAAAGTCTGGCTGCTGACCTCGAAACCACGACCCAGCCGCCCTATCCATGTCCTGCTCCAGAGGCAGAGACAGCTCCTGGCAACCCTGCTGGCAACAACAGAGACAATAACAAGGAGAATCTGCCACCATCCGCGGGTGAGGAGGGCGACAGCCGTCCCGCCGTCACGGTCATCGTGCCCGTATACAAGGTGGAGCGGTATATCGGGGAGTGTGCTGAGTCTTTGTTCGGACAGACATACGAGAACGTCGAGTATATCTTCTGTGACGACTGCTCTCCCGATGGCTCAATATCTGTCCTGCGCAATACCCTGGAGCGTTTCCCTCATCGTAAGCCTCATGTCCGCATCGTATGCAACGAGAAGAACAGCGGACTGGGAGCATCGCGCCGGCATCTTGCCAGCCTCGTCTCCACCCCGCTGTTCACCATTGTCGACAGTGATGATGTACTCCCTACCGACGCTCTCGATGTCCTTGTCACTGTCATGGAGCGGACCGCGACTGACAGTGTGGAGGGAGCATATACCGAATATTGTGGAGGACGCCATTCCACACCTCACCGCCCGTACCACGGCTCCAGCCAATCCTACCAGAGACGTGTGCTCTGTCAGAATCTCATCGGCAACCACGTCTGGGGAAGGCTGTTCCGTACAGCCATCCTTGACCGTCTCCCCGACGCCTTCATTCCCGGTATAGACTATGCCGAGGACTACTGTTTCTCAGCACGCCTCGCCGCCATCGCCTCACGCTCTGTGACTGACCATGTGGTCTATCATTACCGTACAGACAACCAGACATCATACACCAATAATGTCTCCCACCGTAGCGTGATGTCCTATCTGCATGCCTCCGCCGTCGTCTCACGTTTCTATACGGAGCGTGGCGGCATCTCGCTGGCCCTTGAGGCAGGTCTGCTGAACACTATCCGCGCATGCCATGACGCATCCATCGCCCCCTCAGTGGCCATGGAGATAGTCAGATACACTCCGCGACACCTCATGGCACGCCTCGTCAGCCGGATGCTCATGGCTGGAGGGATAAACTATTCCATAGGCAATATCCTCTATAAACTCTTGCGCCGCTATGCGGCCTTTATACCCTGATATTATCAAAGAGACCCACTGATGAAAGAGACATTGAAGCAACGAGCGGCAAAGGGACTGTTCTGGGGAGCGCTGAACAGCGGCACGACACAGATACTCAACCTTGTCATTGGCATATTCCTCGGACGGCTCCTCACACCGTCTGATTATGGCATCGTGGGCGTCCTCACCATCTTCACCGCCATTGCTGCCGACCTCCAGAGCTCTGGCTTCACACAGAGTCTTGTCAATCTGCACCGCCCGACAGCACGTGATTACAATGCTGTCTTCACCTTCAATGTCGCCGTGTCGGCCACACTGTACATCATTCTCTTCCTCTCTGCCCCGCTTATATCCTTGTTCTTCCATGAGCCATGTCTGACTTCTGTCTCACGCTTCGTCTTCCTCGGCTTCTTCATTGCCTCGCTGAGCATAGCCCATGGAGGGTATATGACGAAGAACATGATGAACCGTGAGATAGCCATCATAGGCGCTGTGGCTCTCGTCGTGGCAGGCGGCGTGGGCATAACGCTCGCTGTCCTTGGCTATGGATACTGGGCATTGGCATGGCAGCAGGTGGCATATATCGCTGTAATAACAGCCGGAAGATACATCTGTGTCCCACAGCGCATCACACTGACCACACACATCGCCCCCGTCATCGCCATGACACCCTTTGCCGTCAAGATTCTTGTGACGAAGATTCTCAACACACTCTCGACGAATGTCCTCACACTGCTCTTCGGCCGTCTCTATGCCATGAGTCAGGTGGGCAATTACTCTCAGGCGTACAAATGGAATACCATGGCGTCATCGCTTGTCTCCAACACTGTCGGGCAGATAGCCCAAGCCGTCATGGTTGAGGCTGGAGACACCGCAGCCGAGGACCCCATTGTGCGCCAGCGCAGAGTATTCCGTAAGATGATGCGCTTCACAGCCTTCCTCTCCATGCCCCTGATGTTCGGTCTTGCCATCGTAGCGGATGAGTTCATCTTACTTACCATACGAGACCAGTGGGCAGGCTGTGTCCCACTGTTGCGCGTGCTTTGCCTCTCCGGAGCATTCCTTCCCCTCTACACTATGTACCAGAATCTCTCCATAAGCTGCAGGCGGAGCGATATATACATGTGGCTCAGTATAATCCAGATAGTGATGCTCTTTGTCATCGTTGGTGCGACATGGCGCTATGGCATGCTCTGCATGGTCTCTCTCTACAGTGCAGTGATGATTCTCTGGCTTGCTGTCTGGCATGCCTGCACAGGGTGCCTGATAGACTATACATGGCGGCAGATGCTCGCAGATATCATACCCTACACGCTTTCCGCAGCCGCTGTGATGGCTCTGACATACGTTGTCACCATCCCTATACACTCCCTCTGGCCTCTCCTGCTCTCACGCATAGCCATTGCCGCATTCCTGTATTATCTGCTCATGCGAGCCATCCGCTCTGAGATTCTCGCAGAGTGTGAGCGCTTTGTCATTAGGAAACGATAAGCATAGGGTGGGGACTATAGACGTGAGTCAGCCATTTCTCCAACCATCAACAGACAGAATGCTTGCGGTATTGATGTTGTATATGTGAGATAGACGAACATTTGAATAAATCATCAAGATTGAATAAGTAAAACCATAAACAATAAAAATCAGACTAACAACAAAGCCGAAGATATCTCTCATCCCTCCGGCTATTTATATGAGAAAACTTGCTTTATGAAACGATTCTCGCTACTAATCCTGTCCCTCATCCTCCTCATCCCAGTCTCAGCTGTGACAATTCCCGCTGGCACATACCACTTTGACAACAACGTGACACACTACAGCCACGTGAAATTCCTGTATGGACAGCAGACACAGGGGAAGACAGTCATCCTCTCACTGACACAGCAGGCTGACGGCTTGTGGACATTCACCATACCCGAGACAGTCACAGGGCAGAGCCACTATTTCTTCTCTAACACCTCCCTCCCTGACGGAGACTATCCCATGAGCGTCACATCCGTGAAGGACGACATAGCAGGCAAGCGTGGCGAACGCCGCACACAGACATTCAAGGACCAGGACAACACGCCCATGATACCTGGCGCCACATTCGTCCCAAACAGTACAGACCAGTATACATCAGGCCGTTGGGTGACAGCAGTATCCTCTACACAGACACTCCCAGCCCTGCATATAGACACAGAGGGAGGTGTGCGGATAACATCGAAGGAGACATACATCAACGCCACATACTACCTTGAGGCGAATGGTGTGGAGGGAGTCAGCGACATCGCTACAGCCTCCGAGCCTCTCCCTATGCTCATACGTGGCCGTGGCAACTATACGTGGACAGGATTCGACAAGAAGCCATACCGCATCAAACTCTCTGCCTCAGCGCCCCTCGCAGGCATGGAGAAGAGCAAGCACTTTGTCCTCATGGCAGGCGCCGACGATAACCTCGCATATATGCGCAATCCCCTCGGCTACGAGCTCTCACGGCGTATGGGCCTGGCATGGACTCCTGACTGCCGCCCCGTCGAGCTTTATCTCAACTCCAAGTATGAGGGCCTGTATTTCCTGACAGAGAATATCCGCGTCGACAAAGACCGTGTCAATATCACCGAGCAGGACGATAACGCCACGGGCGATGTGACAGGAGGATGGCTTGTTGAGGTGGACAACTACAACACCGACCCACACATATCGGTCAATATGCCAGACAAGCGACAGCAAATGTGGATAACATACCACTCGCCAGAAGTCCTTTCTGCGCAGCAGGAGACATATCTGCAACAGCAGTTCGACGCCATACGCGACGCCATATATACCTCCTCCACCTCCTCAACCCTCTGGGAGACTCTCATTGACCCTCTCGCCATGGCACGCCTCTATGTCGTCAGGGAGATAATGCAGGACGAGGAGGGATTCCATGGCAGCTTCTATCTGCACAAGGAGCGTGGCGAGGATACACGTTGGGTGGCAGGCCCTGTATGGGATTTCGGCAATGCATACAGACAGTCGACAGACGCCTTCATATGGGACAACCCCACGTTTGAGTGTTTCATCATCGACCGCCTTTACCGCTTCCCCCGTTTCCAGGAGCTTGTCCGTAATGTCTTCGGCGATTTCTACCGCCTCTCCCTACCTTCCCTTCCGTCGTTCCTTGACTCCCTCGCTGCTACCATCCGTCCGGCAATGTCGGCCGATTATGCCCGGTGGCCATCATATAGCTCTCCCGATGTCGACACCAAGGTGGCAGAGCTCAAGCGTCTTGTGGACAAGAAGATAGCATGGCTCGCACAGCGCTGGGGAACAGACGGGACGCTCTCTGGCATCAGAATGCCTGATGCCGGCATATACACCGCTCCATCCATAGAAGGATGGTATACTGTCTCAGGCGTAGCAATAGGCTCACAGCGCCCCACTGCTCCTGGAGTGTATGTATATGCCTGTGATGGGGAGAGACGGAAAGTGGTGATAAGGTGAGGGCAAGAGACCATTCCTCCACACTCCATTCCATATCTCCATTACTATTATTATCACAAGCGACGTCTCCTCCTGTTATTACCATTAGTCTATATATGCTTGCCTCTATTCCACCTCGATAAATATATTCTCTGAGCGGAAGGCGAATAGATTGTCTATGAGCGAAATGTGCTGGTGGTTGACAGAATAGGTTTTCTGGGAGCGTGCCCTGACTATTGGGACAACGAAAAGGATAGCGGTCGTGTCAGAGTTGTATGTGTAGCGGACATGACCGTTCATCTCGTTCAGGATAACTATAGTGTCTGCGGGACCTGTCGGCAGGCGGACATGGATGTCGCTGAGGGGAATGGTGACTGGTGAATGATGGCTGTCGTGGGCTCTACGGTCACATTTATGGATGCCCAGATGCCAGACAGCCCTTATTTCCAGTTCTTGTACGGATTCCTAACCAGCATGGAGTTATAGAAACGCTTGTCGCCTGTAACCTCCTCGCCAAGCCATTCAGGGCGCTCGAACTCTGTGTCCTCGTCAGGCAGCTCTATCTCCGCCATGGTGAGTCCCTCGTTGTCTCCATAGAACTCGTCGACCTCAAAACACAGGTCGCCATTCTTCACGAGATAACGTGTCTTGTCTATCACTCCTGGCTCGCATATCTTCAGGAGGTCCTGGACATCCTGCACGGGAATCTCTTTCTCCCATTCATATCTGCTCGCTCCGCTCTCGTTACTTATTCCTTTGATGGTTATGAAGCCCTTGTCACCCTTCATGCGGACACGTACTGTGCGTTCCGGTACAGAGCTGAGATACCCTTGTGTGATACGTATTGCCTTAAATGACTCAGCCTTGAAGGCATCGCTCTTCACCATGAATTTGCGTTCTATTTCTTGTGCCATGATATATTCTTGAGTGTATGTTGGTTTATTGTTGTTCCTGTTGTGCCAAGGAACAGGTCGAGACACTCTATTGTATTATTTATTTTCTTTCTTGTCTTGAATCCGAACATAGTCTTTCAGGTATTGTGATGCAAAAGTAATCATATTCTTATAGAACTCCAAGAAACACATGGAAAAATATTCTCATGCACATAATCCTGTTTGTAGAGTTGTAAGTATATAAACATCGCTGTATATCTGCTGAATACAAATTGTAAGTAGTGGTCATTGCTATGGTGTTCTTTCATTATGTAGAGTTTATATCTATGGTCTGATAAAGTTGTCAGTATAGTATGATGTGGTATGAGATGCGAGAGCGGTGATATATCGGACACGGGAAAAGAGGAGACAGGCTCCCGTCCAGCCCCTAACCTTCCTCTGCATCATCGTGACATTCTGGCTGTGCAGCCCTCCACCATCTCCATGCCAGTTGTCTCCATGTCTCTTCCCCTTCTCCATTCCACGGCAGGCCGACATGACACCTTGCAGACACTGTAGGATATAAAAAATAACGACGGGCATATCCCTCGCTACGAGGAGATATGTCCGTCGTTATTGTCCCGGTGGGGTGTGTCAATTCTCCACCGTGCGTTTTGTTATGTCGATAGTCCTATGTATCAGAGGAGCTGTGCGGTGCAGCTCCCACATTCTTCATTGTTGATATATTAAGCCAAAGCCTTCTTCACAGCCTGTGATATGGCACCACCGTCGGCCTTTCCTGCCAGTTGTTTCGTTGCCACTCCCATCACACGCCCCATATCCTTCATCGATGTCGCACCGAGTTGTGATATGATGGTCTTCACAGCTTCCTCCACCTCTTCGGGTGAGAAAGGTTTCGGGAGATACTCCTCTATTACCGCTACCTGTGCGAGTTCCGCGTCAGCGAGGTCCTGCCTGTTCTGCTTTGCGTATGTCTCGGCAGACTCTTTGCCCTGCTTTGCGAGCTTCTGGAGAATCTTCATGGCGTTAGCGTCGCTGAGATTGTCGTCTGCTCCGGGAGCTGTCTTTGCTTCGAGGAATACTTTCTTAATGTTACGTAATGTTTCGAGGCGCACCTTGTCGCGTGCTTTCATCGCCTCCTTGATGTCTGTTGAAACTTGTTCGAAGAGCATATCCTGTTTGTTTTTGTTTCTTTTTCGGGCGCAAAGTTACGAATATCTTTGCGGTTATGCAAGATTTTTCCTTGTTTTTCTCTTCCTCAGGCATCTCAGGCCGGCTCATTGCCGTAGAGTCTTCTTGTTTGTGCTTGGCCTTTATACGGCTGTCTTTCCCTGCTCTTTCCTGTTGTCTGCCTCCACGTTTTCATCCGCTCTCTTCAAGGCGATAAGCATGAGACAAGCCGGGATGTTTATTATTTGTTTTTCCAGCTGACGCCGTATTCCCCAGCTGAACCGGATTATAGTCTCTATTTCTTGTGGGTCATAATATCGAGCACCATGCGGTCAGTCTCGTTCATTCCCTCCGCTCCGATGCGTGTCATGTTGTGTATGGTGCGGTCGACATCGTCCTCAACGAGACCCTCTACCGATGTCACATGGGTGTTCTGTATAGCCAGCATAGCCGACAGGACAGCGGTAGACACTCCGCTTGTCACCTTCAGGGCGCATGAAGGCTTCGCCCCGTCGCATACCATTCCGGCGAGATTGGCTATCATGTTCTTCACGGAGTATGCCACATGCTCATACTTTCCGCCCATGAGATATGTTATACCGCATGCCGAACCGGTCGATGCCACCACGCATCCGCACAGCGCCGAGAGACGTCCGAGGCTCTGCTTTATATAGATAGCCGTGAGGTGGCTGAGCATCAGCGCGCGTGTTATTTCCTCCTCTGTGTTGTGGTTCTCCTGTCCGAAGACCACGACAGGCAGTGTCGCCGCTATGCCCTGGTTGCCCGAGCCCGAGTTGGACATTACCGGAATCATGGCTCCTGCCATACGTGCGTCGCACGCGCTGCTTGTGGCAGAGAGGATATGCGAGAACATACTGTCGCCCATTATGCCGCGTCCGAGCGGTCGACTGAGTGTCTTTCCCAGCTCATGCCCGTAGTTTCCGAGGAGCGATTTGGCCGCCGCAGCCTCGTTCAGCCGCCTTGCGTCGTTTATGAACTCTATATCGGCGAGAGGTGTTGTCGTGGCGAAGTCGTAGACTGTGCGCAGGCATAGCTCCTCGTCCTTGTCACATTTCTCTGCTCCTCTGCTGCTTGTGTCGCTCATGATGACCTCCCCATTCTTCTCTATGAGGGTGAAGTTGGTGTGTCCGCCGGCAATGATTGTCCGCGAGCTTTCCTCTCCCGCGGTCGCCACGGCCTCTATGTATAGCTTGTCACACTGTCCCTCCTTGAGGCTCACCTTTATCCGTCCCTCGTCGATGAATGCCTTTCCGCGTCCGACAGCGTCGTCGTCCACATCGCGCAGCACCTCCAGTCCGTACTCGCTCTTCCCTGTTATGGCTCCGAGCGCTATGGCTATAGGGAGCCCCACCATCCCTGTTCCGGGTATGCCGACACCCATGGCGTTCTTCAGCATGTTAGCGCTCAGCATGACGTTGATGCTCTCAGGCAGAGTGCCGAGAGTCTCTGTCGCCTTTGCCACACAGAGAGCCACGGCTATCGGCTCAGTGCATCCTATGGCGGGGACTACCTCACGTCTGACGAGGTTTATTATCTTGTCGCGTAATGTCTTCTCTATCATGGTATTCTGTTGTTATTTCTCTTGTCATGGCATTCCGCCCTCTTGTCCGGACGCCCTCCCCGCCTTGCCGTCACGTGTCGCAGTGATATGGCATGGCAGGGACGGCGTCCGTCCGTCAGGCTTGTATCATGATATGTCTCCATCGGGTCTCTGCTGTCTGGGTGCTGGTGCTTCCCCCATGTCCCTGCCGGCTGTCTCTGGAGTTTTGTCCCATGTGTTGTGTCGTGCCGTCAGGGAGTGTTGGCAGAGGCCCGCTGGTGTTATTTCTTCTTGTAGTTGTCCAGGCCTTTCTGCAGGAACTCAGTGTATTTCTTTATGTCCTCGTCATAAGAATAGGACGAGTTGAGCGCGTGTCCCTCATTATCGAGCAGGACATAGAAAGGCTGAGTGTTGCTTCCGAACTTTGTCCTCTGGAAATAGCTCCAGCGGTCGCCTACGGTGCGCAGCTTGCGTGGCTGTCCGTTCTCCACCACCTCGATAGGCTCTGGGAGCGGAGTCTTGTCGTCGACGAAGAGCTGTATGAGGACATAATCCTCTGTTATGGTCTTCTTCACCTCCTCATCGGTCCATACGGCAGCCTCCATCTTGCGGCAGTTGACACATCCGAATCCAGTGAAGTCAATCATGACAGGTTTCCCCGCAGCCTTTGCGGCAGCCATTCCAGCCTCGTAGTCCTTGTACTCCGGCTCTATCGCCTCTGTACGGGCGAGGTTGAAGTCCTGTGTGTTCATTGGCGGTGCGAAAGCCGATACCGCCTTGCAGGGAGCTCCCCAGAGTCCCGGCACCATGTATATGGCGAAGGCGAACGAGCACCATGCGAGGAAGAAACGTGTCACCGGAGTGCGTGTGTTGATGATTTTCTCGCCCATCTCGTCCCATTCGTCCTCGTCGTGAGGGAATCTTATCCATCCGATGAGGTAAGCCCCGAGGAGGGCGAAGAGCACTATCCACAGCGCGAGGAATGTCTCACGGTCAAGTATATGCCAGCCGTAGGCGAGGTCAGCCACACTGAGGAACTTCAGCGAGAATGCCAGCTCGATGAATCCGAGGGTCACCTTTACGTTGTTCATCCAGTTGCCAGACTTCGGTGCGGACTTGAGCCATGTCGGGAATATGGCGAAGAGTGTGAACGGAAGGGCGAGGGCTATGGCGAAGCCGAGCATGCCGATGGCGGGACCTACGATATTCCCTGATGTTCCCATCTCCACGAGGAGGAAGCCGATAATCGGGCCTGTGCATGAGAAGCTGACAAGGACAAGGGTGAACGCCATGAGGAAAATGCTCAGCAGACCTGTCGTTGATGATGCCTTGCTGTCGACAGCGTTGGTCCACTTGGAGGGGAGGACAATCTCAAAGCCTCCGAGGAATGATGCGCCGAAGACGACAAGGAGCAGGAAGAAGAATATGTTGAACACGGCGTTTGTCGACAGCGCGTTCAGGGCCGATGCCCCGAAGAGGAGCGTCACGGCAAGGCCGAGCACGAGGTATATGACAATGATTGACAGTCCGTATGTTATAGCGTCGCGGACACCCTTCTTCTTGTCGTCCTTGGCACGCTTGAGGAAGAAGCTCACAGTCATCGGTATGATAGGCCATACGCAAGGTGTCAGCAGGGCGATGAATCCGCCGAGGAGCCCGAGTATGAATATCTTCAGGAGCGACGCCTCGCCCTCCTCGCTGCTGTTGTCAAATGCGTTCAGCTCGTCGATGACGGGAGTCCAGAGAGCGTTCACCGCGGCGGTGTCAGCCGGCACAGCTGCCACGCTGTCCTTCACGGTCGTGTCGGCAGGTGTCCCCTCAGCCTCGGCTGTCTCCCCAGCCTTCTCCTCCTCAGCCTCTGGAGCGTCGGCTATCCCCTTGCCAGAGTATTTGAACTCGACGGCTGTCGGGGGCAGGCAGCTCTCCGAGTTGCACGCGCCATACTCGAGATAACCCTCCACCTTGTATGTCTTGCCGGTAATCTTCAGCTTCTGTGTGAATGTCACTGCGTGCTCGTAGTAGCTCACCTTCGCGCCGAACATGTCGTCATACTGCTGCGTGGCCGCCTTGTTAGCCTTCAGTCCGCCGACAGGTTTCGCACCCTCTATCTTGTCGATGTTGAATGTTGCCGGTGTCGGGCCGTTGCTCTCGTTGGGAGCATAGACATGCCATCCGTTGTCAATCTTTCCGGTGAATGATATCGTTATCTCGTCCGGAGCAGTCTGCTTCATGCTCGGAGTGAACGAGATCTGTGCGTTGGCGACGGTGGCGATGACTGCCGCAACGAGTGAGAAGAATAGCTTTTTCATTTATGTCTGTAAGTAGTTATTGTTGATTCCAGGTTATCAAGACCATACACAGGAGAAAACGCCTCATACCCGTCAGTTTCCATCTACGGTAAGGTGCGTATGCGTATGCTTTCATATTTATTAACGACAAAGTTATATATATGGGCTGGAAAATGCAAAATTATTATGAATTATTAAGATTTGGAAGCCCCCTTTCTGCATATTGAATAAATTTACGGGCTATAACAAAGTGTCAGCAAATACGCGTGTAACCGAGCCGCCTGTGGCTGGAAAGCCGCAGGAAACACCCTGCCTGGCCACTCGGCTCTTGCCATTTGACAGTTACAGTTTTCAGTGTGAAGGCCCGTTTGCTGATTCCGTGGTGTCTTGGCTTGCTGTAATCCTTCCGGCTGTTTTGTGTGAGGCGCCGGGCCTTCCTGTGCCTTTGCCGGCGGGAGTTGGCGCTAAGGGCGGCGTGGTGGATATTGGCATGCCGTTTTATGCCTTAGGCGGTAGGCCGCTGAAAGCTGTCTGTGGCCCCGAGGTTACAGATTGAAAGCAAAGGGAGGTCTGCTGCTTATAGTTTTCTTTCTCTATCGACAACAATCCCATAGGTGCTGGATGACGTCTCCATCCGTATTGGATGAGGGGCTCATAGGCACTGGATGAGCCCCTCAGGAATGCCGCTTACAATCCGTAAGCCATACCACTCATCCAGCCCTCTCCCGCGCCCCACGGCAGAGACGTGAGGAGAAGCCGCGCGATGGCACATTCTGCCGCTTTTGTGCATGATACGGGGGATTTCCCGAGAGGCAGCCAGCGTTTCGTGTACATATTATTAAGAAAATCAAAATTCTTTCGCCCTGAAACTTTCTCATATGGATGAATTTTAGTAACTTTGCAGTCGATATTCAGATTAAGAATAAATCAATCCATATACAATCTATGTATTTCACTTTGTTTATAACCGTTATCATAACGGCTGTTTTCCTGGTGGTGGCGGCATACATCACAGCAAAATTGCTGGGTCCGCGCACCTACAACAGGACAAAGGGTGAACCGTTCGAGTGCGGTATCCCTACACGCGGCAGCTCATGGCTTCCAATGCATGTAGGCTACTACCTCTTTGCCATCCTCTTCCTGATGTTCGATGTGGAGACTGTCTTCCTCTACCCCTGGGCAGTAGTAGTAAAGAATTTCGGTACCATGGCATTGCTGAGCATCGGCTTCTTCATGCTGGTACTTGTTTTTGGCCTTGCCTACGCATGGCGGAAAGGAGCGCTTGAATGGAAGTAAAGACACCTCAAATCAAGTCCATTCCATACGACGAGTGGAAGGACAACGAGACACTCGAGGCCATCGTCAAGGAGCTGAACGAGGGCGGTGTCAACGTCATCACCGGCAATCTCGACCGCCTCATCAACTGGGGACGCAGCAACTCGCTGTGGTCACTGACGTTCGCCACATCATGCTGCGGCATCGAGTTCATGGCCTGCGGCTGCGCACGCTATGACTTCGCACGCTTCGGATTCGAGGTGACACGTAACTCACCACGACAGGCCGACCTCATCATGTGTGCCGGAACAATAACCCACAAGATGGCCCCTGTGCTGAAACGTCTCTACGACGAGATGGCCGAGCCAAAGTATGTCATCGCCGTCGGCGGATGCGCCATATCAGGCGGACCGTTCAAGCAGAGCTACCATGTCGTCAGAGGCATTGACGAGTTCCTCCCTGTCGATGTCTACATCCCCGGATGCCCACCACGCCCGGAAGCCATACTCTATGGCATGATGCAGCTGCAGCGCAAGGTGAAGGTGGAGAAATTCTTCGGTGGAGTGAACAAGAAGGAGAAGAGCCCTGAGCCATTCGTCCTGAAAGACATCCCAGCACGCATAGCGGCAGAGATGAAGAAGGCGGCACAGGCCATCAAGGACAACATAAAGCAAAGCATTAACGATTCTTTCAAATAAAGGAGACGAAGGCAAGATGAAACTGAACAACATAGAATACTCATTCAACGAGTTCGCCCAGAAGATGGCCGAGCTCTGCAACGAGAAACACTACGACTACCTCGTCACCATTATAGGCGAAGACTTCGGAGAAGAAGGACTCGGATGCATATACATCATGGAGAACACAGAGACACACGAGCGTATCTCTGTCAAGACCATGGCAGAGCAGAAAGACGGCAAGAATGTCATCTGGAGCGTCAGCAAACTATGGAAATGCGCCGACCTCCTCGAGCGTGAGGTCTACGACTTCTACGGCATCATATTCCTCGGACATCCCGATATGCGCCGCCTCTTCCTGCGCAGCGACTTCAAGGGACACCCATTCCTGAAAGACTTCAAGGCAGAGGACGGATACACACTCGACGACGAGCAGGACCCCGAGACAACAACACGCTACGACCTCGACGCCGAGGGACATGTAGTGGAGACAACAGTGCCACTCTTCGAGGATGACGCCTTCGTCGTCAACATAGGCCCACAGCACCCCTCAACCCACGGCGTGCTGCGCCTCCAGACAGTGCTCGACGGAGAGACAGTGAAGAAGATATACCCACACCTCGGGTACATACACCGCGGTATAGAGAAGATGTGTGAGGAGATGACATACCCACAGACACTCGCCCTCACCGACCGTCTCAACTACCTCTCGGCCATGATGAACCGCCATGCTATATGCGGAGTGATAGAGGAAGCCCTCGGGGTGGAGCTCAACGACCGCATAAAGACCATACGCACCATCATGGACGAGCTGCAGCGTATTGACGGACACCTCCTCTATCTCGGATGCTACGCACAGGACCTCGGAGCCCTCACAGCATTCCTCTTCTGCATGCGCGACCGCGAGTACGTCCTCAACGTCATGGAAGAGACAACAGGCGGACGCCTCATACAGAACTACTACCGCATCGGCGGGCTCCAGGCCGATATCGACGAGCACTTCCAGAGCAATGTCAAGAAACTCTGCAAGTATCTCCGCCCGAAACTCGACGAGTACATCAACGTCTTCGGAGAGAACGTCATAACACACCAGCGACTTGAGGGTGTCGGCGTGATATCAAAGGAGAACGCCATATCATACGGCATGTCAGGCTCTAACGGACGCGCCTCACAGTGGGCCAACGACCTACGCAAGAACCATCCCTACGCCATGTACGACAAGGTGGAGTGGGACCAGATAGTGCTCCAGAACTGCGACTCACAGGACCGCTACTACCTCCGCGTGAAAGAGATAGAGCAGTCAATACGCATCATAGAGCAGCTCATAGACAACATACCAGAGGGCGACTACTACATCAAGCAGAAGCCAATCATAAAGTGCCCGGAGGGACAGTGGTACTTCTCGGTTGAGGGAACAAGCGGTGAGTTCGGAGTATACCTCGACTCACGCGGAGACAAGAGCCCTTACCGCATGAAGCTCCGCCCAATGGCCCTCACACTCGTCGCCGCTCTCGACGAGATGCTGCGCGGCACAAAGGTGGCCGACCTCATCGCCGTGGGTGCCGGACTCGACTATATCATCCCCGATATCGACCGCTAAACACAGCAGCACGATACACGGAATGACATGACGTCATCCCATACCCACACCTTATATAATATATATACAAAACGACAGAGAGCCCCCCTGAGGCAGCACGCCGGCATAAGGGAACCCTCTGCCACAACAAGAAAACAACAGACATGTTTGATTTTTCGACAGTAACGACATGGTTTGACAGCCTCCTCCTGAACACCTGCGGGTGTCCAGCCTGGCTCGCCATACTTATCGAGTGCATCCTGGTAGGACTCCTCATCATCGTAGGCTACGCCCTCCTCGCCATAGCACTGATATTCATGGAGCGTAAAGTCTGCGCATACTTCCAGTGCCGTCTCGGCCCTATGCGCGTCGGTCCGTGGGGCCTGCTCCAGGTCTTTGCCGACGTTCTGAAGATGCTCATAAAGGAGATATTCTTCGTTGACAAGGCCGACAAGCTCCTTTACGCCCTCGCCCCGGTCCTCGTCATCGTGGGCTCTGTAGGCGCCTTCGCCTTCCTGCCATGGAACAAGGGCGCCGTCATCCTCGACTTCAACGTCGGCATATTCCTCTATACAGCCGTATCAGCCATAGGCGTCATCGGAGTGTTCCTCGCCGGATGGTCATCAAACAACAAGTACGGAATCGTCTCCGCTATGCGTGGAGCAGTACAGATGATAAGCTATGAGATGTCACTCGGCCTCTGTCTCATCACCGCCTGCATCCTTACAGGCACAATGCAGGTGAGCGGTATCGTCGAGGCACAGAGCGGCCCGTTCGGCTGGCTCATATTCCAGGGACATGTACCCGCCATCATCGCCTTCCTCATATTCCTCGTGGCAGGCAATGCAGAGGCAAACCGCGGCCCGTTTGACCTCGCCGAGGCAGAGTCAGAGCTCACAGCAGGATACCACACAGAGTACTCAGGCATGGGATTCGGATTCTACTATCTCGCCGAGTTCCTCAACCTCTTCATCGTCGCAGGCATGACATCGCTCGTCTTCCTCGGCGGATGGTGCCCTATACACATCGGCATAGCGGGCTTCGACGCCGTCATGGACATGATACCAGGCATAGTATGGTTCCTCGGCAAGGCATTCGCCATGGTATGGCTCCTCATGTGGATAAAGTGGACCTTCCCACGCCTGCGTATCGACCAGATACTCAAGCTCGAGTGGAAATACCTCATGCCTGTCGCACTCTTCAACCTCATCCTCATGACCGTCTGCGTCGCTCTCGGCCTGACAGGCATCATGGGCATAGGCATCCTGGTGGCACTCGTCATCGTCATCATAGCCATCGTCATCATATCACGAGCCATGAAGTTCCGCAGCCAGTTCGCACGCGACCAGAAGCTCGTCGGCGCTGACATAGCCGTAAAGACAGATAAGTAAAAACTGGAGGAAAAGGCCAGCACGGACAACATTCCGGCACCAGCCGCAACGTCCGGGGCAAACCATCCCCACCAAAGAACAATAAACAGAAATGTCAAAAAACAATTCATATATAGGCAGTGCCATCTCAGGCATCAAGACCCTGCTGACAGGTATGGACATCACGATGGGCGAGTACGTCACACCGAAGATTACCGAGCAGTATCCTGAGAACCGCCACACACAGCACATCGCTGAGCGCCACCGCGGAACACTTGTCATGCCTGCCGACGAGAACGGCCACAACAAGTGCATCGCATGCACACTCTGCGAGAAAGCATGCCCTAACGGCAGCATAAAGATAACATCGCAGATGGTCACAACAGCAGAGGGAAAGAAGAAGAAACTCCTGCTCGACTACCAGTATGACCTCGGCGACTGCATGTTCTGCCAGCTGTGCGTCAATGCATGTCCACATGACGCGATAAAGTTCGTCAAGGACTTCGAGAACGCCGTCTTCAACCGCGACGCCCTCATACAACACCTCAATGTGCCACCAACACAGGCCGAGCTCGACCAGTATGCGGCAAACGCAAAAGCAGCCGCTGCCGCTGCCCCGAAACCACAGCCTGCTAAAAAAGAGGAGAAATAAACAATGGCAAACATAATCGTATTCGCTATACTCGCGGCCGTAATAATAGTTGCCGCTCTCGCTTCCGTCTTCACAACACGCATCATGCGTGCCGTGACAGCACTGCTCTTCGTGCTCTTTGCCATAGCAGGCATATACTTCCTGCTCGACTATACATTCCTCGGAGCAGCACAGCTGAGCATCTACGCAGGCGGCATGACAATGATTTACATCTTCGCCATACAGCTCCTCTCACGCCGCTCACTCCAGGGTATCAAGGAACGCCTTGACATCAAACGCGGAGCATGGGCACTTCTCCTCGCCATCGTCGGCGCGGCGACAGTCATCGGAGTGCAGCTGAAAAGCCATTTCTTCGACCAGTTCATGATGGTTGCCGACAAGGAAGTCCCTATGGATAAGATAGGAACAGCCCTCGTCGGAGCCGGAAAGTACGAGTATGTCCTCCCATTCGAGTTCATATCCCTCTTCCTGCTCGCATGCATCATAGGAGGTCTTGTAGTATCACGTAACCAAAGAGAGGAGGAGTAAAATATTATGGTTCCAGTACAATGTTTCTTCGTGCTAAGCGCGATACTGTTCTTCATCGGCGTCTTCGGATTCATCACACGACGCAATCTTATCGCCATGCTCATATCCGTTGAGCTCGTCCTCAACGCCGTCGACATCAACTTCGCCGCTTTCAACCGCCTCCTGTACCCAGGAGAGATGGAGGGATTCTTCTTCACACTCTTCTCTATAGGTGTCAGCGCGGCAGAGAGCGCAGTGGCCATAGCCATCATCCTGAATGTCTATAACCACTTCAAGTCAGACACTGTCGACGCGATAAAGAACCTCAAGAAGTAAAAAATCACTGACAAACCTCTCTTTTCATAACAAGAACAACAAAAGACAACAATGGAATTCGGTTATACTTTAGGCATACTGCTTCTGCCACTGCTTTCCTTCCTGGTAATAGGTTTGCCAGACTTCGCGGGAAACAAATATGCGTGGTCGCACAAGGTAGCAGGCCTCATCGGTACATGTACCCTGGGCATTGTCACCGTCCTGTGCTACATCGCGGCGTTCCAGTATTTCAGCATGCCACGTCTTGCTGACGGAACATTCGCCACTATCGTGCCATACAACTACACATGGCTGCCGCTCGGCTCGCTACATTTCGACCTCGGCATCCTCCTCGACCCAATATCAGTCATGATGCTCATAGTCATCTCGACAGTGTCGTTCATGGTACATATATACTCTTTCGGCTATATGCATGGCGAGAAGGGATTCCAGCGCTACTATGCCTTCCTCTCCCTCTTCACCATGTCCATGCTCGGACTCGTGCTCGCCACCAACATCTTCCAGATGTACATGTTCTGGGAGCTCGTCGGTGTCAGCTCCTATCTCCTCATCGGCTTCTACTACGAGCTGCACGCTGCGGTACACGCCTCTAAGAAAGCATTCATCGTGACACGCTTCGCCGATATGTTCTTCCTCGTCGGAATACTCATCTTCGGCTTCTACACCGGCTCGTTCAACTTCTCGTTCACAGGGACAGAGATACAGCTCGCCGACGGCATGACAGCCTTCACAACATGCGACGCATCACGTGCCGCGGCAACAGGCTCCCTCATCCTCCCGACAGCCCTTGTCCTCATGTTCATCGGTGGTGCAGGCAAGTCAGCCATGTTCCCTCTCCATATATGGCTCCCTGATGCCATGGAGGGCCCGACACCTGTCTCTGCACTCATCCACGCCGCAACGATGGTTGTCGCAGGCGTCGTACAGATAGCACGCCTCTTCCCATTGTGGATAGAGTATGCGCCACAGGCCATGAGCATCGTCGTTGTCGTAGGAGCCTTCACAGCCTTCTATGCCGCCGCCATAGCATGTGCGCAGAGCGACATAAAGCGTGTCCTCGCCTTCTCCACAATATCACAGATAGCATTCATGATGGTAGCCCTCGGCGTATCACTCCCAGGCCACCACGGAGCTGTCCTCGACAACCACGCACAGCTCGGATATATGGCGTCAATGTTCCACCTCTTCACTCACGCCATGTTCAAGGCATGCCTCTTCCTCGGAGCAGGATGCATCATACACGCTGTCCACTCAAACGAGATGTCTGCCATGGGCGGACTGAAGAAGTACATGCCTGTCACACACGCGACATTCCTCATCTCATGCCTCGCCATAGCCGGCATACCGTTCTTCTCAGGCTTCAGCTCAAAGGATGAGATAATAACAGCGTGCTTCGCATACTCACCACTCTGCGGATGGTGGATGACAGGCGTAGCCGCCATGACAGCGTTCTACATGTTCCGCCTCTACTACGGCATATTCTGGGGAACAGAGAACAAGGAGCTCCATGCCCACCACACACCGCATGAGGCACCAGTCGTCATGACATTCCCGCTCATATTCCTCAGTGTCATAACAATAGGCGTCGGAGTCTTCACAACACTCGGCGGATTCCTCGGATGGGACTGGGCAAGCTTCGGCTCTATCGTCAGCGCTGCCGGGACACAGTATACTGTACACTTCGACCCACAGGTGGCAGCAACATCAACCATCATCGCTGTCGCTGCCATAGCCCTCGCTACATACATCTTCAAGGGAGAGAAACAGCCTATTGCTGACAAGATGTACGCTATCGCCCCGCGTCTGCACAAATGGGCTTACCATCGCTTCTATATGGACGAGGTGTATATGTTCGTTACCCACAAGATACTCTTCCGCTTCGTCTCACGTCCCGTACAGTGGATTGACGAGAAAGTCATCAACGGCTTCATCGACTTCACAGCGTGGGGAGCAAACGAGGGCGGAGAGAGCATACGCAGCTGGCAGTCTGGCGATGTCCGCCAGTATGCAGCATGGTTCATCTCTGGTGCGGTAGCACTCGTGCTCATATTACTTGCTCTCTGATTTAACCTAAAGAACATTAACAGATTATTCTGGCTTCAGTGCCACCAGGCACAATGCCACATAAACAACATACAGCAATGAATATACTGACATTATTCGTTATTATCCCCGCGCTGATGCTACTCGGCCTTTGGGCCGCACGCAGCGTCAACCAGGTGCGTGGTGTGATGGTTACAGGAGCAAGCTGTCTTGTCGCGCTGTCCGCATGGCTCACCATATACTTCATCGGAGAGCGCGCAGCAGGCAATGACGCTGAGATGCTGCTGCAGTCATCAGTAGCATGGTTCCCATCGCTAAATATCAATTATGCAGTCGGTGTTGACGGCATCTCTGTTGTCATGCTCCTCCTGTCGAGCATCATAGTCTTCACCGGCACATTCGCATCATGGAAGCTCAAGCCCCTGACAAAAGAGTTCTTCCTCTGGTTCACACTCCTGTCCACAGGTGTCTACGGCTTCTTCATCACCATCGACCTCTTCTCGATGTTCATGTTCTATGAGGTAGCCCTCATCCCTATGTACCTCCTCATCGGATACTGGGGCTCAGGGAAGAAGGAGTACGCAGCCATGAAGCTCACGCTTATGCTCATGGGAGGCTCCGCACTCATCATCCTCGGACTCGTCGGCATATACTTCTTCAATGGAGCAACGACGATGAACATCCTCGAGATAGCCCACGAGAACAATATCCCTGCCAATGTGCAGAATATCCTCTTCCCGTTTGTCTTCATCGGTTTCGGTGTCCTCGGAGCCCTCTTCCCATTCCACACATGGTCACCTATCGGTCATGGATGTGCACCGACATCAGTCTCCATGCTTCACGCCGGAGTGCTCATGAAGCTTGGCGGATACGGATGCTTCCGCATCGCCATGTACCTCCTCCCGCAGGCTGCCAATGACCTCGCATGGATATTCCTTATCCTCACGACAATATCTGTCGTCTATGGAGCCTTCTCAGCTTGCGTGCAGACAGACCTCAAGTTCATCAACGCCTACTCATCTGTCTCCCACTGCGGACTCGTGCTCTTCGCACTCCTCATGATGACAAGGACAGCATGCACAGGAGCCATACTCCAGATGCTCTCCCACGGATTGATGACAGCACTCTTCTTCGCACTCATCGGTATGATATACGGACGCACCCACACACGTGACATACGCAAACTCGGTGGCCTCATGAAGATTATGCCGTTCCTCTCAGTAGGATATGTCATAGCCGGTCTCGCAAACCTCGGCCTGCCAGGATTCTCCGGATTCATAGCAGAGATGACAATATTCGTAGGCTCTTTCGAGAACGCTGACACATTCCACCGCTGCTGCACAATCATAGCCTGCACATCAATCGTGGTCACAGCAGTATATATCCTGCGTACTGTAGGCTTCATCCTCTTTGAGAAAGTCGCCGACCCACATTATGAGACACTCACCGATGCAACATGGGACGAGCGCTTAGCCGTAGGATGCCTCATAGCATGTGTCGCTGCTCTCGGAACGTTCCCACTCTGGGCAAGCAATGTCATCAATGGTGCTGTGGGAAATATTCTCAGCGTGATAAACTAAGCAACAGAATCCAGACACACACACCATATAATAATTGACAATAAGAATCATGAACTATATACAGTTTATACAGATGATACCAGAGGCGATACTCGTCGCCGTCTTGGTCATAACATTCATAGCCGACTTTGCGAGCCACGGCAAGAAATGCCGCGACTGGTTCAATCCTCTCGTCAGCGTCATGCTCCTCGCATCGGCTGCTGCCACGCTCTTCTCGTGCCAGGAGACATATGAGCTCTTCGGAGGAGCCTATATCGCCACACCTGCCAACACAATGATGAAGGCCATCCTCTGCGCCGGAACATTCATCGTCGTGCTACAGTCAAAGAGATGGCTCTCAAACAATGACACACGCCGCATAGAGGGAGAGTTCTATATGCTCACCATATCAACACTCCTCGGCATGTATGTCATGATGAGCGCAGGCTCTTTCCTCATGTTCTTCCTCGGACTGGAGACTGCCAGTGTGCCCCTCGCATGCATGGTAGCGCTCGACAAGATGCGCAAGGACTCGGCAGAGGCTGCAGCGAAGTTCATCCTTACCGCAACATTCTCAAGCGGTGTCATGCTCTACGGAATGTCCCTTCTCTACGGAGCAGTAGGCACATTGTACTTCACAGAGTTCTCATTGCTCCTCTCTGTCACACCATTGACAATATGCGGCTTGGTATTCTTTGTAGCCGGCCTCGGCTTCAAGATAAGCCTCGTGCCATTCCATTTCTGGACAGCCGATACATACCAGGGAGCCCCGACAACGGTGACAGGCTATCTCAGCGTCATCTCAAAGGGAGCAGCGGCCTTCACCCTCGCCGTTATCCTCACAAAGGTTTTCCAGCCCATGACAGAATACTGGGAGGTCATGATGTACATCCTCATAGTGCTCAGCATCACCGTTGCCAACCTCATGGCTATACGCCAGAGCGAGCTGAAGCGTTTCATGGCATTCTCATCAATATCACAGGCCGGATACATAATGCTCGCCGTGATAGGTGCTGACTATGCTGCGACAATATCCTCGCTCATGTACTATGTCCTCGTATACATCGTTGCCAACATGAGTGTCTTCGCCATAATCTCCGTTGTTGAGCAGAACAATGGCGGCCGTACTGACATGGATGCTTATAACGGATTCTACCAGACAAACCCGAAGCTCTCCTTCCTCATGACGCTCGCCCTCTTCTCGCTTGGCGGTATACCACCATTCGCAGGAATGTTCTCCAAGTTCTTCGTCTTCCTCGCCTCTGTCAACGGTCAGGACGGCAACTGGTGGCCATACTTCATCATGTTCATAGCCCTTGTCAACACCGTAGTGTCGCTCTACTACTACCTCCTTATTGTCAAGGCCATGTACATAAACAAGACAGATAACCCTCTGCCAACATTCAAGAGCGACTGCAACACACGTCTCACACTCGCCATCTGCACAGCCGGCATCCTCCTCTTCGGCATCGCCAGCTGCATATACGAGGCAATACATGCCGCCGCTGCCGCCTGATATCCACATCCTCACGGCTGTCATGCTCTCCACCCCTCTTTGGTCTGACAGCCCAGAGGCGGATAATCCGTAGCTTAGGCATATAAGCATACACCCAAGCGCCACCTCTCTTCCTCCCACAAGCCCTTATCGGGCTTCGGGACAGTAAGAAAGGTGGCGCTTCTATTTCCCCCGCCGTTTATTTAGTTGGATTCCTCCGCCTTTGTTTAGTTTATTTTCCCCTCCAATTCCCCCGCCTTCGTTTAGTTGGATTCCTCCGCATTTGTTTAGATGAAGGCTCCATTTTTTTATTATTGCAGTCCGGTAAAACTTTAAGGTGAGGCGAGACCTTTTTCCTTTTTTCTTACTGGACAAAATAGAAAAAGTTGCTTTTAACAAGCATTTTTTATTTTATAATAATGTGGTTTTTTGAAAGAAATTATGTAACTTTACACACAAATATCAGTCTCTTGAAAATAGACGAATGGGGCTTCTCCTTTATGTGCTTCAATCGTGTTGCGGATATTGCTCGATAAAGACCTCTAAATGCCGTAAGGCAAAACAAAAGGGTCATGGGGACAGGTACGTTGGTTTACAAGGCAGGGTCAATGTAGCTATCCCTCTAACCCTCGCTTTTGCACTCATTTGATAACGTAAATATAGGCAACAATGAATAATACTCTCCTTGACAATAGCGAGAAATTCCTGATGAGGGACATCTTGCAGCAATTCATCAGCAGTGGCAAATACAACCATATCTGCATTGCCACAGGTTACTGGGATCTTCCTGGCACTGCCCTTGTCTATGACCAACTGAAGGCTTTCCTTGAAGGAGGCGGGCGTTTGGACATCCTTATTGGTCAAGAGCCTCAGCTTCGTTCTTACCAGACCCATGCACCAGAAGCTGACCAAGAGCGTTTTCCTGACTTTTACCTTCAGCGTGATATTAATCTGCTTACGGACGAATATCGACCAACGGCAGAACTCATCCAGCAATATTGCAATGTGCGCAAGTATGACAATCTTCTTGAAACCCCAAGACAAACAGCTGATGAAATCGAGGAGCAGGACGATTCACAGATACAGATTCGTGTCTTTGGTCAGAAAGACCCTGTGCACAAGCAGTTCCTCCATGCCAAGTGCTACATCTTCCTTGGTCCCGGCGAAGCTGACGGCATTATAGGTAGCAGTAACTTCACAGAGAAGGGGCTTGAAGATAATGCCGAACTGAACTACCTTGAGACACAGAACAGCATAGTTACAGCTCCACTCACCGAATACAGCAATTCAAAGAGTCACAAGGTCTGGTTCGAAGAAAAATGGGAACAGAGCGTGCCTTGGAACGGCAAGTTCCTCCAGATTCTCTCTGCAGCACCCGTTGGACAGCCGAAGCCAGAACCGGAACCTCAGAGCGAGGAACTCACTCCATACGAACTTTACATCAAACTTCTTCAAACAAAGTTTGGTGACTTGGTGGACAAGAACCTGGATGAAGTCATCGAGAGCTACTTGCCACAGAGCTTTGACAAATACAACTACCAGATAGATGCCGTCAAGCAATGTTTCTCTACAATGAAGGAACATGGCGGTTTCCTCCTTGCCGATGTCGTTGGTCTGGGCAAGACTGTTGTGGGGACGCTTGTCATCAAGCACTTCCTCCAGTTCCCTGATGATGACGGACGTGAGCGTAAGGTACTTATTATTACACCGCCTGCCATCAAATCAGCATGGGTTGACACCATCAAGGTATTCGACAAGGATGCTACGGACAAGATGGAGGATTACATCGACTACATCACCACAGGTAGCATTGGCAAACTCGTGGACGACTTGGAGAATAATAACGGAGGTGATGACGACAGTTCTGACAGCGGCGACTTCGAAGGTGAGCTTATTCATGAGAACTATGGTCTTATCATAATCGATGAGAGCCATAAGTTCCGCAACAGCGGTACAAACATGTACGTGGCTCTTGATAATCTCATCAGCCAGATAGGTGCCGACACAGGTGCATACCCATACATTGGTCTGCTTAGTGCAACACCTCAGAATAACCGTCCTAATGACTTAAAGAATCAAATTTACCTCTTTGAGCGCAATCATGCCGACACTACACTTACCAAGGCAAACAGTGGCAATCTGGAAAACTTCTTCCATGAAGTCAACGATGAGTATTCAAGCATCATTCATCCCGACGATGACGATCCTTCTACTCCAGAAGAACGCAGAGAGCGCCTGAAGGAACTCTCTCGCCGCATACGTGACTGTGTGTTGGCTGACGTGATGGTTCGTCGAACCCGTACTGATGTGCAGAAGTACTATTCCGATGACATGAAGCGGCAGAACTTAAAGTTCCCTAAGATTGAAGGTCCTAACGAACTGGAATACCAGATGGATTCCCAGCTATCACACCTCTTTGCCGACACCATGGACATCATTGCGCCTACAGAGGAATACAAACTCCAGAGCAATCGCTATCTGAGTTATTACCGCTATCGTGCCATCCAGTTCCTTGCTGATGAAACGAACAAGAAGAAGTATGATGCACGTGGCTCGCGTGATGCAGACAAACTGGCTGACCAGCTTGCCAACATCATGCAGATAAACCTCGTGAAGCGACTCGAAAGCTCGTTCTCAGCCTTCTATCAGTCTCTCCTCAATCTACGTCAATATACTCGCAATATGATTGACATGTGGGAGTCGGGAAATATCTTCATATGCCCTCAAATAAACGTCAATGCAGAGCTTGACCGTAAGGCAAAAGAACAGAAACGAGGACGTCCTGTCAGCTACAAGGAATGTCTTGAGGATATACGCACAAAGATTACCAAACTCAATGAGGACGGACGCAACGACAACGAGCGCAACATGGAGTATGCCACCAGTGATATGAAGCCGGAATACATCGACCTGCTGCGTGCCGACTACGACCTTATCTCCGAACTCTGTGACCGTTGGGCAAAGAACACTGAAGACCCAAAACTTGATGTCTTCAAGGAAAACCTGAAGTATGTACTCTTTGACCCTCAGAAGAATGTTCCACAGAAACTTGTTGTCTTCTCCGAGGCTATTGACACTGTTGACACCATCAAACGTGTAGCAGAAGCTAAAGGCTATCGCGTGCTGAAGATTACAGCTGGCAATCGGGACGAGATGGAACAAACCATCCGCCAGAACTTTGATGCCAACTATGGAAAGAAACCGGGTGAGGTGCAGAAGAACGATTTCGACATCATCATTACCACAGAGGTACTTGCCGAAGGTATCAACCTGCATCGCGCCAATGTTATTCTCAACTACGACACACCTTGGAACTCTACCCGTCTGATGCAGCGCATCGGTCGTGTCAACCGTATCGGTTCTACTCAGGACAAAGTATATGTCTATAACTTCAAACCCAGTGCCGAGGGCGATGCGGAAATCCAGCTGGTGCAGAAGGCTTATACCAAGCTACAATCATTCCATACGCTCTTCGGTGAGGATAGCAAGGTATATACCATCGACGAGGAAGTAAGCCATTACGACCTCAATACCGTGGTCAATGGCGAAGAGTCACCGCTTGAGAAATACATCTATGAATTGAAGCAATATAAGGAGGCACATCCGGAGCGCTACGAATACATTCTTAATCGTAACGAGAATCTCGAATGTGCTACACGAACTGTTGACCACAACTGCTATTTCCTCGTCCGCACCCCTCGCATGTCATGTCTCTTTGTTAAGGTGACACCTACCGATGCCAAGGGACGTATCATCTCTGCCTCTGAGATGTACGAGAGTTTCTCTGTACCTCAGGATGCACCTCTTGTCTCACTCCCTGAGCATTGGGAGGAGGACAAGAAGAAGGCTGAGAAGGCTGTCAACCAGCACTTGCACAAGATGAATGTGCGCATGGGAAACAGCAACAAGGCTACCAAGGCAAAGGAGATTCTGATACGAATGCGGGAGGACATCACCATGTCGAAGGAGTCAAAGTCGCTCCTTGCTGATGCCTTCACACTGGTAAACAAGGGCAACTCCGATATTATCAAGAAGGTGCTTGCTTTCGACGAGCTTTACAATAACTCTCAGGGTGACCTGTTCGGTGGTCTGACACAACAAGATTTCGACGATATGATAGAGCGTGAAATCCGCAACATCGTTGCTACCCTGCAACAGCGTAATGGCAAAACAGAAGTGTTCATTGGACTTTCAAAATAATATGATATCATTATGATAGATTTCAAATCATATTTCCACGATAAATATAAGGGAGGTGAGAACTTCATCGAGAATGTCATCCTGCCCATCTTTGGTGAAGACAAGTATGAGGATGCCTACGAGGAGGATGTTCTGGAGAATAATCCGGAATTAATCACAATGGCTCGCAATACTGGACTGTCTCAGATTTTGCGTCTGGGAACTATACACATTCCCATGAACCCTACTGACGTATTTGACATTACAGTTGATAATCACGTTCAGATGAAGCGTAATCGAGTGACTGTTCAGCAGCTGATTCGTAGAATAATGTCAACCTACAGTAGCGCCTTCATGGTTTTTCACTATAATGACGACGATAAGTGGGATTGGCGTTTTTCATTCTGTAGCAAACAGGGAAATAACAACGAATCTACAGATTCCAAACGCTATACTTTCCTTCTTGGTCCTAACCAATCGTGTCGTACTGCTGCTGATAATTTTAAAAAGTTGCTCGACAAACAAGGGGATATCAATCTTAAGGATATAGTAGATGCATTTGATGTTGAGGCACTATCTGATGAGTTCTTTGATAAGTACAAGGTGCGCTATGGTCGTTTTGTAGGTCACGTCATCGGCAAGGAATATGTTGACAAGGGTGAAGGCAAGGGTGAATGGCGCGATAAGGAAGGTCTCACGCCAAGCGAACTCTTCTATGGTCTCCATGAGGACGAGAAGGTGGTTCGCGACTATGTGAAGAAGCTCCTTGGTCGTATCGTGTTCCTCCACTTTCTTCAGAAGAAGGGCTGGCTGGGTGCAACAGATGAGGAGTGGACAAACGGTCCGCAGGACTTCATGCACAAGCTCTTCGGAAATGCTTCTGCCGACCAGCAGGAGAACTTCCTTGACGACATTCTTGAACCTCTGTTCACTTGTCTTGATACACCCCTCAACCAGCGACGTGAAGTTTTCGACACTAAGGTGGATGGTCTTCGCTCCGTGAGTGTACCTTTCCTTGGCGGTCTCTTCGAGCGTACCGAGGAGGACAAGGCACTCAGTATCTTCCCTCGCGAACTCTTTGCAGACCTCTTCAAGTTCCTCAGCGAGTATAATTTTACCATCGACGAGAATGACCCCAATGATGCCGAAGTTGGTATCGACCCCGAGATGCTTGGACGCATCTTCGAGAATCTGCTTGAAGACAACAAAGATAAGGGTATATACTACACACGCAAGGAGATTGTGCAGTATATGTGCCGAGAGTCGCTTATCGCCTATCTGCAAACTGATGTGACTGATGAGCCTACACGTGAGGCTCTTCGTCAGTTCGTCACATCACACGATGTTGCTGTGCTTGGTGGTCGCAATTCTGCATTGGCTCTCAACGTCAGCCAGTGTCTCAAGGACGTTAAGATTTGTGACCCTGCCATCGGTTCGGGCGCTTTCCCTATGGGCTTGCTCAACGAGCTGTTCCTCTGCCGTGGTGTGATTGAGGACTTCGACAATGCCGCCGCCATCAAGCGCCACATCATCGAGCAGAATATCTTTGGTGTTGATATAGAGAAGGGTGCTGTGGAGATTGCACGCCTTCGCTTCTGGCTCTCACTCATCACGGATGCCGACAAACCAGACGTATTGCCTAACATGGACTTCAAGATTATGCAGGGCAACTCGCTCTTGGAGCAGTACAAGAGATTCGATCTCAGTCACATCATGGACACGAAGACGGAGATACGTGCTGGCCATCAGTTTAATATGTTTGAAACTCAAATTGACGTCATTCGTGCCGAGGTAAAAGATACTATCAAGCGTTATTACAGCGAGCAGAATCATGACATGCGTCGTAGCATGCGCCAAGGCATTCAGCAGAAGATTCAGCAACAGATAGCTGTCCAGGGTATCAATGTTGATATTTCCGACATCAAAGACATTGCTGCCAACGACCAGTTCTTCCTCTGGCATACATGGTTCAGCGAGGTATTTGAGGAGAACGGAGGATTCGATATTGTGATTGGTAATCCACCGTATGTGGAAGCAAAGAAACTCAAACATATTGCAAGCAAGTTAAAGCCTCTGTTTAAAGTGTATTCAGGCACGGCTGATCTTAGTATTTACTTTGTGGAACATGGTATAAATCTTCTCGCTGCCAATGGCATACTGTCTTATATCACGACTAACAAATTCTTTAATACAGGATATGGTAAACCACTACGTAAGTTAATCATCTCTAACGAAATAAACAAGATGATTAATTTCGAACAGGTTGAGGTGTTTGAAGGAGTTCTTGTTTCAAGCGTAATTCTTGAAATGCGAAAGGCAGAAAGCAATAATGGTGATTTTACGTACGAAAAGTTCTATAAACTGAATGCTACTCAGTTCAAAGAGCAATTTGTTTCTCGTATAGGTTCGTTTGGTACGTATCCTTCAAGTGAACTTGATGAAAACGAATGGTCGTTCTCCGATGTTATAAGCTTGAAGATAAAGAAGCATATTGAAAGTGGCCACAACCTTTTAGGAGACACAGAAGGTGTTAATATCTATCGTGGTGTAACAACAGGTTATAATCCTGCTTTTATAATTGATAATGCAAAACGCGATGAACTGATTGCCGAGGATCCTAAAAATGCTGTCATTATTAAGAATATGCTTCAAGGTAGAAATATCAGAAAGTGGTATTATAATGAGAGTGAAGAGAATATGATCTTTACACGCAAAGGTACAAACATTGATGAATACCCTATCATAAAGGATTATTTGTATGCTTTTTACAATAATCTTAAGGCAAAGGATCCAAATAACTCCGACCCAAACCAAAAAGGAAGAAAGCCTGGCAACTATAAGTGGTTTGAAATTCTTGATAACACTGCATATTATAGAGAATTCGAAAAGGCAGAGAAGATTATTTGGGGCTTGACAGCAGATAAATGGGCTTATACACTCGATACTGAAGGACATTATCTTCCAAGTAACGGTTACATTCTTACATCTACGAAGGTACCGACAAAGTACATTTTGGGGCTTCTCAACAGTAAATTGCTTCACTATTATTTTGGCTTTATCGGAGTTATGACTGCAGGCGGAGCTTATACATTAAAGGCAGCCACAATATCAGCACTTCCATTTGTCGATACTGATGATTATGAACCCATCATCACCCTCGTTGACCACATCCTCGAAGACAAGAAACTTGACCCACAATCAGACACCTCTGATCTCGAAGCCAAGATCGACCGCCTCGTCTATGACCTCTATGGTTTGACTGAGGATGAGATACGGATAGTGGAAGGAAATAATTGATAGCATTATGACCAAACTCGAAAAACTATACGCAAGCATCAAAGGTCTTCAAGACCTTGGCTTGCCATTGAACGAAGAGACGCTGAAGGCTGCTGACGAACTCGAAGAACAGCTCATCAAGACAGAGATTTTGCCAGCTATGTCAAAGGACATCGAACCTATGCTCTCACAAATACAGCGAGAGTTGGTTCTTGTTGTCGAGTATAAACCAGGTACGCCTATCAGCGTTGCTCTCTCGCGTAAGACGAACATCGCTGAACTCCTCGATGCAAAGAAACTGGAAATCGACCCAGAGGTAGAACACAAGGAGATTGGTCCTCGCAGAAAGAAGGTGGAGAAGATTGCACCTGCAACAGGTCTCTGCATACACCTGAAAGATGGCAAAATCATTCAAGAGAAAGATGCAGCCACCACCTTCACAACAGCCATCATCCGTGCAGGTCTCATTCCTGTTCGTAACCTCGGCCTTAAGTTCTGTGGCATCAATATCGTCAGCACCACCGTCGACAGCAAGTACGGACGTGCTCAACGAGAAGCCGCCCCTGGCCTCTACGTCCTCACTCACAGCAGCACCAAGGACAAGAAGAAACTTCTCGACAAAATCTCCACTGCCCTCAAACTCGGCTGGAAGGTTGAAATAGTAAAGTAAAGAGGAACATAGTTCGAGTAGAGCGAGGGAGTTTCATCCTCACCCTCTTACAGAATTAACTTCGATTAAATAGGGATGCTCGTAAATCAGTCAAAAACAACCTAACGATCT